>ENA-ORKV01002610-ORKV01002610.1-human-gut-metagenome-genome-assembly--contig:-NODE-2610-length-10491-cov-2.752449_pt1 | contig 10491 bp, 13 predicted proteins | sample MGYA00243058_ERZ508805 | MGnify/ENA primary metagenome ERZ508805 (study PRJEB26277, sample SAMN04329770) | human gut metagenome | biome: human-associated habitat | host: Homo sapiens | place: USA... | reverse complement strand
ATAAAGATACCTCAGCTTATATAGAAGAGGTATGTATGATCAATCATATCTTTCCGGATGATATTCATGAGGGCGAATATCTGACAGTGCCATATTATTCAGCAGAATATTTAAAATAGGTGCCCAAATAGCAGCGTAAAACAGCAACAAAACAGCAACAAAACAGTAGGAACAAAACAGTAGTCTGTGGGGATGTTGTATTTTTCTTCAAAATAAGCTATAATAATTATATTCGGCATAAAAATATCCCGATGGAAGTGGTGATATTCAGGGTATATGCCAGGTACGGAGGATAGCGTTGAAGATATGTTAAAGTTTATTTATGTAATTCTTATGAACCTTTTCAGAGCACCATATATGATTCCAAAGATGCATAAGGAAGCGGATCATCCTGAAAAATATTCAGAAGAAGAGCGATATGAGCTTGCGCGCCATGTGATTCGCCTTATGAAAACGACTGGTGGAATTAAGACGAAAGCATATGGTCTGGAAAATCTCCCGTCAGAGGGCGGCTATATGATGTATCCAAACCATCAGGGAAAGTATGACGCACTTGGTATTATTTATACCCATAAAAAACCGTGCTCTATCGTCATGGATCGTGCAAAATCCAATACGATCCTCGTTCGGGAATTTATCGATCTGCTGCAGGGAAAACGTCTGGATAAGAAGGATGTAAGGCAGGCGCTTACAATCATTAATGAAGTTTCAGAAGACGTTAAAAAGGGGAAACGTTATATCCTTTTTCCGGAAGGCGGGTACGATTTCAATAATCGTAATAATGTATGCAATTTCAAGGCCGGTAGTTTTAAAATTGCTTTAAAGACAAAGGCACCGATTATACCGGTTGCCCTGATCGATTCCTATAAGGTTTTTAACAGTTTTAATCTGGGACCTGTGACAACACAGGTACACTATCTGAAACCTATTTTATTTGATGAATATGGTTCATTGAAAACACATGAGATTGCAGAACTGGTACAGCGCAGGATTCAGGAAAAAATTGACAGTATATTGTTACCGGAGACATAATATATGAAACAATAGAATGCATCTTCCATGAACATTCTATTGTTATGAATTAGAAAAAGTGTTATATGATATAAAATGTCATATAGCACTTTTTTAATAATACACAGAAATCAGATCTCACGTAATTTGACATATTTCGCAGCACTCCGGCGTCTTTCATCTTCAAGTGCAGCATAGTGCTTACGGGTAGTATTGACATCTTTATGTCCAAGAACATCGGCAACCAGATAGATATCGCCGGTTTCGCGGTAGAGGGATGTACCGTAGGTACTCCGAAGTTTATGCGGCGTAATATGTTTTAAGGTTGTTACAAGCTTGGAATATTTTTTTACCATATTTTCCACGGATCTGACACTTATGCGCTTGTTTTGAAGTGATAGGAAGAGCGCATTGATACTTCCGTCGGCTGCAGTGATTTTCTGGCGTTCCACCATATAATCCATGAGAGCTCTGCGGACTTCCTCTCCAAAATATACGACAACTTCTGCGCCACCTTTGCGGTGGATTTTAATGCCGTTATTTTTAAAGTCAACATCTTCCATATCGAGGCCGACACATTCAGAAACACGGATACCGGTTCCTAAAAGAAGTGTCATCATTGCCAGATCCCGGATTTTTGTCTTCTCATGATACTGTTGCTGTCTCGCAGTAAGATTCTCGCCAGATTCCACTTCGTCAAGGAGCTTTGCCACCTCATCGACATCCAGACGGATAATATTCTTTTCATGTATTTTAGGCATGTCTACTTTAACAGTTGGATCATCTTCAATCAAACCATTTTTGTAATAATAATGATAAAAGGAGCGCAGGGCAGAAAGTTTACGCTTCAAACCACCTTCGTCATTGGTGTGTTCCGTTCCGTCTTTTTCGTAGTATTTTAAATAAGAAAGATATTCCTCAATATCCATTGGTGTAATTTCATTTAAAATAGAGATTGGAAAATCTGTAATATCCATTTTAGCACAGACCGGATTGGTAGCATGCAGGTAATCAAAGAAACACCCGATATCATATGCGTATGCAATTTTTGTCCTGGAAGAGCTTGTTGCTTCAATGCCAATAAAAAACTGTTTGCAAAAGGGTGGCAGTGTTTCTAATAGTTTTCTTAACTTTACTTCATTCTTTACGTTTATTGTTTCATAATATGCTTTTTCTTTCATTGTGATCTCCATTTTAAAAAAGTAACATAAGGCTTAAATTGCATTATTGGTACCGGACAGCCATCCTTGTATATTTCCGTTCTGGATTGCATGAAAAAGTTTCGTCTTAACCCCCGGATTGTCTATATTTAACTGCTGTATCAGTTTCTTTACATATTCGCGTTTGGTATTACCGTCCATCGGACATGGATTTTTTACAACAGGAAGCTGATACTTATTCCGGAATCCTTTTACTTCTGCCTCAGATACATAAATCAGAGGACGGATTATGGTAAGATCAGAATCTTCCATGTAGGTTTTTGGGGGAAATACATAAAAGCGTCCCTCAAAGATCATGGATAAAAATGCTGTTTCAATCACATCATCCATATGATGTGCATATGCCACTTTATTACATCCGAGTTCTTTTATCGCCTGATTCAAGGCACCTTTGCGCATTTTTGCACATAAGGAACAGGTGGGTTTTTCATTTCGTTCTTCAAAGAGAATCTTTGCTATTTCTGTATTTACGATATGGTATGAGACGTCAAGATCATGACAGAGTTTTGAAACAGCTGTAAGATCAAAATTTTCATAGCCAAGATCTACGGTCACAGCTACCAGATCGAATTTTTGGGGATAAAAGCGGCGCAGACCACTCAGTGCATATAAAAGTGTAAGAGAATCTTTGCCTCCGGAAATACCAATGGCGATCTTATCGCCGGACTCAATCAACTGATAATGATCAATTGCTTTTCGCGTGTAGCTGTATAATTGCTGTAATTTCATATGCAGGCCTCCTGAACTTTCTTTATTATACAATATTTTAAGGCAAAGGTATATTAATTTTTAATCCGGATGATGCAGGATAAAATTATTACTTTTTTTGTTTAATGTGGGAAAGTATATGCAAATTGTTAAAAATATGTTAAATTTATAGTAGGATTTATGGTTATGAAATTTGGTAAAAAAAATGGATTTAAAATTATGAAAAAAGGAGTAGATATGGATCATGAAATTTATAGTACAACGCGTATGTTCAGCCGCATGTCGCGTAGATGATGAGGTAACGGGCAGTATTCAAAAAGGTTTTATGGTACTGATTGGCATATCCGATTCTGATACGAAAGAGATTGCGGATAAAATGATAAAAAAACTGATCGGACTTCGTATTTTTGAAGATTCTGAAGGAAAGACAAATTTATCATTGAAGGATGTGAATGGAAGTCTGTTATTAATATCACAGTTTACCTTATATGCAGATTGCCGGAAGGGAAACAGGCCATCTTTTACAGATGCCGGTAAACCGGACATGGCAAAAGAACTTTATCACTATATTATTGAGAGCTGCAAAAATCAGATTGCAGTTGTAGAACAGGGGGTTTTCGGAGCAGATATGAAAATATCCCTTGTGAATGACGGACCTTTTACGATCATTCTTGATTCTGATGAACTCATACGATGAAAATCGTAAGAATGGTTGATTTTTTTGAAAGGAAATTTGAAAGAAAGGAGGAAAATGATTTTGGAATGCTATTTGGCATAACAGGATTTATGCTGGGTGGTATACGGTTTATTTTGATTGGAATTATTTTAGTATAATTTTTATATGGTATAAATGTCAGTGCGGGGAACGGGCTGATCCGCCCGGAAAGTTCTTTTACTTACAGGTTGTATGTGGAAACAATGTAAAATCAGAGGCTGTTAAGACCAACATTTTTATAAAGTCGAAAGCATCCAGATTCATTGGTACTGATACAAAAGTCAGCGAAAATTTCAAATTTGGAAATGGAGTTGGTTATACCGTACCGGGAGATGTTCCAGTCATTGGCGGAACAGCAAAGAAGAACCTCAGGAAACGGATGAAATGGCTTCTGAGAAAACAGTCGAAACGGAAGAAGCAGTAACTGAGAAAGTTGAAACCGAGACGGAAGAAATAGAAGAGATTCAGACGGAAGAAGCAGAAACTGAAACCGAAGAAACCGAAACCGGGGAAATTGAAACTGAGGAGATTGAAACCGAAGAAGTCGAAATAGAAGAAACTGAAATTGAAGAGACTGAAACGGAAGAATCAAAAGACAGACACAAGAAGTCTGTTAATTTGAACACGACAGAGCAGATTAAAGATCTTGCCGGAAGAATTGAACTTGCATTTGCAGTATTTGACACTACCAACAATACATTTACCAACCAGCAATTTATAAAACGTCCGATGGAATTTACCATATTGTATTCGGGTATTATGATCTCAATGATGCGGATGAGTTTATCCTTGCTTACCAGGAAACTGTTGAAGCAAATGACCTTGTATTGGAAAATGTGAGCGCCAGCGAACAAAATTATGCAAACGGCAGGCAGACAGCGACAATTTCCGTTGGAAATGAAGGGGTGAAAGATGCATCAGGATTTACTGTTGATGTATATGAGGATGATGACTGGATCGATACCGTGGATGTAAATGAAAGTATTGCTTCAGGAGAAGAAAAAGAGATTGAAATTACATTTTCAAAATCCGTATCGAAAGAAGTGCAAACATACAGGTTTGTGATCAATCAAGATGAAGATCGCAATACAAAAAATAATGATAATATCATTGATGTGTATGCACAGATTTCTAATCTGACAGCACGAAATGCAGATGTGGAACTGAAAGTATACGAAGATTCGTTAGATGGAGATATTGTTTTCCAGAGAACGATCAAAGATGTCACGAATGCAGATTCTGTTGTTGTTCCATTTGAACTTGACAGAAGTAAAATGAATGTTACTCCGGGAAAAGACAAACTTTATATTGTTAAAGTTACAACAGAAGATGAAGTTTGTACGGGAGATAACCAGTACTTATTGTTGTTACCGACATTAGAATCAGAAATAACAGGTGTTCAGATCTGTGATGGAAGAGCAAATCTGACTTATGATTATGACACAAATAAAAATAAGAGTTATCAGCTGACAGCAACAACTACACCGACCGGAGTAAAAGCAAATGTAAACTGGAGCAGTTCTAATAATGCGGTGGCGACAATAGATGCTTCCAGTGGCAATTTAACAATCAAAGGAACTGGAACAGCCATTATTACTGCGAAAGCAGATGACTCAGCAAAGGCAACGGTGACAGTAACAGTAAAGTCCGTAGATAAAACGGCACCGAAAAATGTAAAGGTGAATTCTGTAAAAGTAGATAGTGTTACCTTAAGCTGGAATGCGCTTACTGCTGTTTCAAATAAAGGAAAATTTACAAAAGTTTCTACTGTTAAAAACGCGAAAAAAACAACTTTCCTTGATAAAAAAGTTTCTTCCAAAAAAATGTATTTATTATAAGGTACGCGCATATAAAACTGTGAAAGGTAAAAAAATATATGGCGCATATTCAGTAGTAAAAAAAGTAAAATGTAAATAATATAGATTTATTTGCAGGCTGTCATTCAGAAAAATCCCGTGTTAACCAGATATTTATCTTAACACGGGATTTTCGTATGGATGCATTGATGATAAAGTTTGTATAAATTTATATGTAGCAGAGTGTATTTTAGTTGTTTGATTGTTATTTCTTCTATTCGCAAAACACAAGTTTAACGAATAGTTGCATTCGGAAGCAAATAATCTGTAGCTTATTAACTCAATATACGCTGTGTCGGCAACAAAACTAATCAATTTGCAATTAACATTTTTACAAAAAAATCCCCATTAAGGCTATACACCTTAACAGGGACTTTTTTCCGGGATATTTCTATTTTATTTCTGTGCATCCATAATTTCACGGAATTTTAAGATCATGTCGACACATCCGTCAATACCAAGCTTTCCGGCATCCAGTGTCAGATGATAGCTGGTAGAATCACCCCAGCGCTTGCTGGAATAATAATTATAATAGCTGGCGCGCTGTTTATCCTTTTTCTGGATCAGGTCTTTTGCCTTATTCTCTGTGATATTCAGGCGTTTGCTGACAGCTTTGACGCGGTTTTCCATATCTGAATGTATAAAAATATTGATGCAGTCCGGATAATCTGCCAATGCGTAATCTGCACATCTGCCAACAATGACACAGGATTCACGATCTGCAATCTTTTTGATCGTTTCAAATTGTGCAAGGAATACTTTATGGTTCAACGGCATATCAAGAAACGGTGAAGAATTGTAGCTTCCAACGGAGTATGTATCCATGACCAGTGAGTATAAAAAGCTGCTGGTTGGTTTTTCATCGTGATTTTCAAAAATCTCTTCGCAAAAGCCACTGTCTTTCGCTGCCTGCTGTAATAATTCTTTGTCGTATAATTTGATGCCAAGTCTGTTGGCAAGTGCCTCACCAACTGCTTTACCTCCGCTTCCAAATTCACGACCAATGGTATATATCTTATTTGACATAGGAATCCCCCACTTTCTTTTGCAGCAGAATATCTTACATATTACGAAATATTTGTGCAATACATGCAAAACGCCTCGTTTTCATATGATGATATCTGTTTCTTTTGTATAATTATACTACATTTTTTCAAAAATTAAAACAATTTTTCGAAATTTAATGCAAACTTTTTAGTATTTTCAAAAAATATTCTGGGAGTGGTGCCGATATTTCCATATATTCATTAGTATGCGGATGAATAAAACCGATCGTCATGGCATGAAGTGTCTGCCCCTGCGTTTTAAACGGACTTTTTCCACTGGAATATACGGTATCGCCAAGTAACGGGTGACCGATACTTGCCATATGAACGCGGATCTGATGTGTTCTGCCCGTCTCTAATTTAAATTCCATATAGGTATAATTCGAAAAACGTTCCAGTACTTTATAATGTGTGATCGCCGGCTTTCCATTTTTCTCGTTGATCGCCATCTTTTTCCGGTTGGTCGGATGTCTGCCGATTGGGGCATTGATCGTTCGTTCAGCGTCTTTAACAACGCCATATACAATGCCGCGGTATCTGCGATTGACACTGTGCTCTTTGATCTGCTCTGCAATTTTAACATGGCTCTCATCATTTTTACATACAATGAGCGAACCGGTTGTGTCCATATCGATCCGGTGCACGATTCCTGGCCGTATTTCGCCATTAATGCCAGAAAGACTGTCTTTGCAGTGAAACATAATCGCATTAACTAAGGTGCCTGAATAATGCCCTGCTGATGGATGTACAACCATTCCTTTCGGTTTATTGACAACGAGAAGGTCATCGTCCTCATATAAAATATCAAGCGGGATATCTTCCGGGAGAATCGGTGTTTCCACGGCGTCTGGAATTTCCACACATACAAGGTCATCCATACGCAGACGGTAATTTGCTTTTGCTATAGAATCATTTACTTTTACATGGCTGTCCCTGATCAGTTTCTGAAAAAAAGAACGTGAAGGTGCATTTGAAGAGGTTTTTGACTGCTCAAAAATAACGCTTAGATATTTATCTAAGCGTTCTCCCTCATATTCTGCCTCTATTTCGAAAGTTTCCTGTTTCATAAAATCTCCATTCTGGTATGTATATTCAATGGTATACAAAAATCATGATTTCTTTTTTGTGGGAAGAATACGTTCAAAGTCTTCTTCCTTATAAAACAGCAGACATAAGATCAAAAGTACGGCAGCAACGGTCACATAAATGTCTGCGACGTTGAACACCGGGAAATTGATCAGTCTGAAATAAAAGAAATCAACCACATATCTCTGCGTAACCCGGTCAATAAAGTTACCGATCGCACCTGCAAAAAACAGAATGGTGATTCCATTGAGTAAGCCAAAATGTTTTTCCGAAGGAATGCGCATCAGATAAAAATATATGATAAGGATCAGAACAATCACGGTAAAAATAATAAGCGGCCACTGTTTTCCCTGAAAAATACCAAACGCTGCACCACGGTTCTCTAAATAACTGAGTTCCAAAACGTTTTTCCACAAAACAACAGGCATCTGATCTTTCAAATGCTGTACTGCAAGATATTTTGTAAACTGGTCTAAAAAAATCAGAATGACTGAGCATAAAATACCGATAAAAGCTTTTTTTTGAATGGTTTTAGATTGTTGTTTCATTGAGCCCTCATTTCTTTGAAAATCATTTTAGGAATGGCAGACATAACGGATACCGTCAAGAATCTGTTCATCTGTCAGCTCGCGGTAGATATAAGCATTTCCAATCTCTTTTAACAGAATAAACTTAACCTGGTTTCCAACCATTTTTTTATCGGATTTTGTTGCGGAAAGAACTTTTTCTGCGTTAAATCCATCCATCTGTGTTGGAAGTTCAAAAAGCGATAAAGCATTTTGTATTTTCTCAAAATCTTCTTTTGAAATATGGCCAAGCTGCATGGACAGATAAGATGCCGCAACAATACCAAGTCCTACACATTCTCCGTGGTAAAGCGAAAAATCAGAAAGCTTTTCAATGGCATGACCAATCGTGTGTCCAAAATTAAGGAGTGCACGCTCTCCCTGCTCTTTGGGATCACGTTCGACCACATCACGCTTGATATTACAGCTTATGTAGATCATTTCTTCTAAAATTTCAGGATCTAATGCCCAGATCTCTTTTTCATGAGCGATGAGCCATTCAAAATAAGAAGCATCCTTGATCAAGCCATGCTTGATAATCTCTCCCATTCCGGAAACAATCTGTTTTTCTGGAAGAGAATGAAGCACTGACAGGTTCATATAAACTAATTTAGGCTGATAAAATGCACCGACCATATTTTTATACTGCATAAAATCAATGCCCGTTTTGCCGCCAATACTGCTGTCCACCTGTGAAAGCAGTGTAGTTGGAATCTGTATGAAATCAATGCCCCGTAAGTAAGTTGCTGCCGTAAAACCGGTCAGATCACCGACTACACCTCCACCAAGTGCTAAGAGGATGTCCCTTCTGTCGAAGTGATTTTCTATCAGAAACTGATATAACGCACCTACGGTATCCGTGTTTTTGCTTGCTTCACCTGCAGGAAAAATATGTAAAAATACATTTGAAAATACCGCAGAAAGCTGATCCTGTACTTCCTTTGCGTATAAGGGTGCTACATTGGAATCTGTGACAATACAAAGTTTCTGGTCAGGACTGATTTTGAGTCTGGTCAGTTCTTTACAAAGATCCCCAAAATCTTTTTTTAATTCAATCGTATAGATCACATTTGTTCCATCTGTAACCGGTATACTTTTTGACATAATACTCCTCCGTTTCTGCATTTTTGCATATGAGTGTTCTGTTAACTTTTATATAGCTGATATTTGATTTTCAGACGTCCTTTATTGGTTTCTCCTGAGATGGAAATAAAATGAAAACGCCCATGACCACGCACGGATATAATATCATCCGGCTTGCAGATATAGGTTGGTGTCTGAATATTTTTTCCATTTACAAATACACGGTCTGCGCGGATCAGTTCTAAAGACTGGCTTCTGGATAAACGGTATACACAGGCAATGACAGAATCAAGTCTGTTTGAGGTAATGATGCCATCTTTATCGATCATCTCCTGATGCGAACTGATTTCGTCTGTACTTACAACACTTAAGCGCACCAGTGTATGACGAACTTTTGTGAGCTGTTCCATAAAGTATGGAGCCACATTTTCCTCACACAGGATATAATAACAGCCGTCTCCCATCAGAATATCACCGATCTTTGAGCGGTCTATACCGAGTGTCATGACAGATCCAAGAAGATCACGGTGACCTAATTTTTCTGCAAACTTCGGATAAGCGGGTTCCACCTTTAATGCCGCAATCGGGTATGTCCATTCATAATAAAGAGCATCAGGAATAAAAGCAATTATCTGACGCTCTGCATAGGAAACCCCGCCAAAACTCTCCGTCTTTGTGGCAAATTCGGATTCACACTGGTGGTAAATATTCAGTTCATTTAAATTAAGGAAATCGCTGAATAAAACGATTCCCTTTCGGTCAGCCTGTCTGGAAAGATCCAACAGACGTTTTTTACAAAGTTCCTGCTCATTCATAATTAAAAATCGGTCTGAATACCCCTTGTCTCAAATGAATCCATTAAACTTAAAAAATCTCCCGAAATATCCACAGATGCCGGTGTGATAATGAAGATGTAATTTGAAATCTTCTGCAGATTACCACTGATTGCAAAGCATGAACCGGATGTAAAATCAATGATACGCTGCGCAATCTCAACGTCAAGGCCCTCAACATTGAGGACAACAGTACGGTTCTCCAGTAAAGTCTCTGTAATTTCTCTCGCATCTTCAACAGAAGTAGGTTTGATCACACATACCTGCATACCGCCGGGACCAGTCTGTTTTTTCGATGGACGGATCGGCGTTACCTTGGATGAGGATTTTACCGGAGTCTCCTTAGGACGAACTGAATCATAATATT
>ENA-ORKV01002606-ORKV01002606.1-human-gut-metagenome-genome-assembly--contig:-NODE-2606-length-10502-cov-1.840288_pt1 | contig 10502 bp, 7 predicted proteins | sample MGYA00243058_ERZ508805 | MGnify/ENA primary metagenome ERZ508805 (study PRJEB26277, sample SAMN04329770) | human gut metagenome | biome: human-associated habitat | host: Homo sapiens | place: USA... | reverse complement strand
AGCGACGGCGGCCGCCCACGCCTGGACTGCGATCGGCAGGGACTTACGCTCCCCTGCAGCGAGCGCAGCGGCAAGGCCGGTGCCCGTCAGGACGAATGCAGCAAAGCCGATCAGCAGCCAGTCGTTTCCCATGTCAGATCCTCCCCTCGGGCTCAGTTCTCGACCATCTTCGGCGGATTCACCTGCCATTCGCCAGTCTTCTTGTGAAGAATGTAGCGCACGGTCGGGTGGTTGCCGCTGTCGGGCATCGAGTGGACGTTCTCGGTGCCTGCGGCGGCGAGAACCTTCGAGACGTCGCTTTCGGGATCGTCGCACGCAGGCGGGCTGGTCGCCGACCTCCTGCAGGTGATGGCAGAGCGTGCACTTCTCAACCACCTTGGCCTCGGGGTTGTAGGAGCGTGCGCCGTACGGGCACGCGGCCATGCACATCTTGCAGCCGATGCACTTCTCCTTGTTGACGAGGACCTGTCCGTCCTCGGTCTGGTAGGTGGCGCCGGTCGGGCAGACCTTCACGCACGGCGCGTCCTTGCAGTGCTGGCAGACGGTCGGGAGGAAGTACTGCGTGAGGTCCGGGAACTTGCCCATCGGGCCGATCGAGAGTACCTTGTTGTAGTGGACGCCGAGCGGGACGTTGTTTTCCTGCTTGCATGCCATTTCGCACGCGAAGCACCCGATGCAGCGGTCGAGGTCGATTACCAAAGTCTTGTGTGTCATGATTTAGAGCTCCGGATTCTTCGTCGTGTCGGTGGGCTGCGGGAGCCAGGCCTTGAACTGCTCGGGCTTCATCCAGACGCCCTCGGGCGCGCCTTCGGACGCCTTGCGGATGCGGATCTGGAAGCCGCGGAGCGTGATCGTGCCGACAATCCTGTTGAAGGGCGCGTCATTCTTCGAAAGCACGTTGACGTTCATCTCACGCCAGCCCTGCGTCTTCGTGTTGAGGGTTTCCGGGAACCAGAAGCGCTCCATGTAGACGACGCCGACGGGGATGCCTTCAGTCACGCGGCACTTGCCGCGGATCTTGCCGCGCTTGGACTCAAGCCAGATCCAGTCGTCATGGGCGACGCCGTACTTCTTCGCATCGACGGGATTGACCCAGGCCTCGGGCACGGGATAGAGCTCGCGCATGTAGGGGTTGTTGCGAAGCGTGCCGTGGTGGAACATCGGCAGGCGGCCGTTCGTGAGAACGAGCGGGAACTCCTTGGCAATGTCGCGCAGCGGGCTTTCCGCAGGCTCTGCGTACCAAGGCAACGGATCATAGTCGACCGAAACGGGCGGCACTTCGTCAAGCGCGTAGGGCTTGCCGGTACGGCCGAGCTCGATCCAGACCTCGCCGTAGAGCTCGAGCTTCTTCGAGGGCGTGCCGAATCCCTTCGGAAGGCCCGTCTTCTTGTCGGGCTGCTTGTAGACGTAGTACGTGTTCCACTTGTCGTAGGGCATGTACGGGAACGGCTGCTTTTCCTTGAACTCCTTCCAGGTCATGCCGATGTTGGCGAGGCGTCCGTCGAGGAGCTCCTCCATCGAATCCCAGTACGCGAGGTCCTTCTTCATGAAGGCGGGATCGCAGGCGCGCCTGGCATTTTCGTTGCCGAGCTCGGCGCACTTCTTGATGAGCTTCGACCAGAAGAGCGTCTCGTCCTCGGTCTCCCAGACGTGGGCCACGGGCTGGCGCGCGAAAACCCAGTTCATGCACTCGACGAGCATGTTGGTCTCGAGCCATTCGGTGGCGGGCAGCAGGATGTCGGCGTAGCAGGAGAAGGACGTCGGATAGAGGAACATGTGGACGATGAGGTCCACGTTCTTCGTGCCTTCGATCCAGTCCTGAGCGTGTCCGTTGACGACGAACTTGTTGCCGGAGCGTTCGAGCCAGACCTTGATCGGATACGGCTTGCCGGTCTTCATGGCCTCAAGGACGGCGCTCGGCTGTGCGGCGTCCCACTGCATCAGACCCTTGTGCTCGTTCGAGCCGAGGCGCTTCTTGAGCTGGCCCTTCGGAAGGAGGTACGAGCAGCGGGTGGCGAGGGAGCCTGCGGGGACGATGTTGGTGGAGGGGTTGCGCTGCATGAGGGCGCCCGGACTCTCGACGTTGCCGCGCAGGGCGTTGAGGATGACGCTGCCCATGGCGGCCTCGACCGAGTTCTCGTTCTGGTCGGTCGCCACGCCAAGCGCGACGCCAGCGGGGCCCGAGCAGTAGAGCTTGATGGCCTCCTCGATCTTCTTCGGATCGAGCCAGCAGACCTCGGCCGCCTTTTCAAGCGTCCAGGGTTCGCAGCGTTCGAGCAGGAGGCGCCAGCCGGTCTTGTACTCGACGCCCTTCCAGGTGAAGGCGCCGTCGAGGGCGGGATCGAGCGCATCGTCCCACGGATAGGCGATGGGCTTGGGCGAATTCGTCTTCTTGTCCCAGACCACGTAGGTCTTGGCGTCGCCCATGCCGAGGTCGGCGGCGCGCACGAGCAGCTTCGTCTTCACGTTGACGAGATACGGCAGGTTGGTCCAGCGCATCACGAATTCATGATCGTACAGATCCTTCTCCATGATGTACTTGGTCCAGCAGAGCATCAGCGCCACGTCGGTGCCTGGACGGATCGGAAGCCAGACGTCGGCCTTGGCGGCGTCGGGCACGAAGCGCGGGTCGATCGAGACCGTCTTGACGCCCTTGGCGCGCAGGTCCGAGAGCGCACGGCCGCCGCCCGCGGGGCAGCTGTAGGAGACGTCCGTGCCCCACATGACGAGGCACTTCATCTCGGTGTTGGGATTGTAGACCTCGCGCGCCTGTTCGTCGGCGATCGACGTCGTCGGGCCGCCGTACATCATGTGGTAGGCGAGCGTGCGCGGCAGGAAGCACTGGGCGCAGCCCGGCTCGTAGAAGTTCGGCGTGCCGAAGGCATTCGCAACGCGCGGAATGCCGCGGAATGCGGGGTTGCCGCCACCGCCCGTCGAGAAGAGGACGGATTCGGCACCGTATTCGCGACGGACCTCCTCCATCTTGCCGGCGATCGTGTCGATCGCCTCCTTCCAGGAAATGCGCTTCCACTTGTTCTCGCCGCGCTTGCCGACGCGCATGAGCGGATACTTGTTGCGGTTCGGGTGATAGAGCGCGCTGATGCCGGCCAGGCCCTTGGCGCACATGGAACCGTGGCTCATCGGATAGTCGGGGTTGCCCTCGAGCTTCACCACGCGGCCGTTGCGCACGTGCGCAAGAACGGCGCAGTTGTGAATGCACGCGCGACAGCAGGTCTTGACGATCTTCGTCTCGCCTTCGATCGTGCGTGCGGCGGGGGCGGCCTTCGTCTTCACCAGGCCTTCAGCGGCGGAGGATTCAACGGCGGCGGCAAGCCCGGCGGCGGCCGAAGCCTGCAGGAATGTTCTGCGGTTGAGTTTGGAGAGGTCCATACTCTTCTCCTTCTGGGGTCTCGATCGGGGTGCCGGCCTTCGACGGGTATCGGGGGTCTCTGCCGGCAGTCCGGACGCGGGCGCATCGCCCTGCGTTCACTGAAAGTTTCGCCTTCCGCCATGCCTGCAAACAGTCTAAAATTGACTGAAACCTTGCATTTTTTCCAAATTCCTGAAATGAACAGCGGAGCAGACAAATGCAGCCTCTGCACGTCACGATCCCGAAAACCCTTTCCCTCTAGGCGATTTCGGCCTGTCTCATCCGAAAGGACAAGACGGCCTCGTCCGAAATGCATCAGGGTTTCCACCTGAATTTTCAGGGATATTCCCATATGAGGAACATGGTCATGGCCGAGCTCAGAAACGATCTTGCGGCCTGGCGCATTCTGCTCGCCGCGGTGCGCACGGGAAGCATCAGGGAGACCGCCCTGCAGGCCGACCTTCCCGCCGCAAAGGTCTCCCGCATCATTTCGGAGCTCGAGCGCGAACTCGGATTCGAGCTCCTCGACCGCTCGACGCGTCCGATGAAGCCCACGCCCAGCTGCAGGGACCTCGTCGAGGGCATGACTCCGCTGCTCGCGGGCTTCGACCGGATGTGGGAGCATTTTTCGAAGAAAGAGGCGATGAGGCACGTCTCCTTCGCCGCCCCGATCGACCTCTGCCGCCTCTACTTCTCGGCACTCGTCGCGAAGTGGGCCGATGCGCATCCGGGAATCACCTTCGACATCCGTCCCGAGGCGACGGCCGACGACGTGCGCAACGGCCTCGTCGACGTGGCCGTCATCAACTACGTTCCGCTTGATGCGACGGGCCTCGTGCTGAGGCGCTACAACTCGAGCCGCACACCCCTCCTTGCGACCCCCGAGTACATCCGCGCGCACGGCGCGCCCTCTTCACCCGAGGACCTCGCGCAGCACACGGGACTGCTGCTTGAGACCGTCATGCATCCGCCCACGCAGATTCTGAAAAAAATCGGCGCCGCATCCCCCATCCTGCGCTGGAAGGAGGTCTTCACAACCCACTACCAGATGACCGTCAGGGAGCGCGTCCTCTCCTCGCTCGGCATCACGGTCGTCCTATATGCCGGACACTTCCTGCCTGAAATCCGACGCGGCCGGCTCGTGCCGATCATGCCGGGCTGGCGACGCGAGCCCTGGCAGATGTCCGTCGTCACCCGCTGGGAGGACGAGGCGCGCTCGAAGGCGCTCTCCGACTTCGCCGCCTACGTTGCGCTTGAGGCCGAGGCCACCTGGGCGCCCATCCGTGAAGAGACCAACCGTGTCGTCGAAGAAGCCTTCCGCCGCCGTCTCCGGTCCTGAGTCCACGTCATGAATGTTCTCGACAACCTCAACGCCTGGCGCGCCGTCTCGGCCGCCGCACGCACGGGCAGCGTTACCGCTGCCGCCGAGCAGCTCGGCATCGAACTCTCCAAGTGCTCTCGCCTCGTCTCAGGCATGGAGCGCGAGATGGGCTTTGCATTTTTCGACAAGAACACGCGCCCCTATCGTCCGACGCCGCAGCTGAGGGCCTTTCTCGCCGCGTTCGAGCCCGCGCTGCGCAACCTTGAAAACGCGCGCGCACTCCATCAGGCGACGGGCGAGAAAATGCGCATCCGCTTCGCGGCTCCGATCGAGATCTCCCGCCTCTACTTCTCGAAGGCACTAGTCTCCTATGCACGGGAGCACCCGAACCTCTCGTTCGTGCTCCAGCCCGAGGCGACGCTCGCCGGGCTTCGCGCCGGCGCCGTCGACGCGATCGTTCTGAGCGACGTGCCCGCCGTCGCCGAGGATCTCGTCGTTCGCCTCTACCACGTCACCTCCACCTGCGTCCTCGCGACGCCCGCATACCTGAGGCGACACGGCACGCCGCAAACACCCGCCGACCTTGTGCGCCACACGGGACTGCTGCTTCGCACCGTCAACCTCAATCCCGTGAGACGCCTCTACAGGGACGGGATCGAGTCGGAGATCCTCGAATGGAAGAACGTCTTCATCACGCACGACCAGATCGCGCTCAAGGAACTTCTCCTGGAGGACAGAGGCATCGCCGTCGACCTCTCGCTTGCGCACGTTGTCGAGGAGCTCGAGTCGGGGCGCATCGTCTCCGTGATGCCTGGCTGGGAGCGTGCTCCCTGGCGCATGTGTGTCGTCACGCTCAGAGAACGCGAGGAAGCCTGCCCGCCGCTGAGACTCTTTGCGGAGGCCGTCGCCCTCAGGACGGGCGAAGACTGGATCGCCTACACCGAGCGCGGCCGCGCAGCCATTGCACGCGCAGGCACGCCCTGAGCAAACGACGGATCACGACCGCCCTCGCACGGTGGAAAAAAATTGGGGCCCGCTCTTTCGAACGGGCCCCGTCCCCACTCCACCTGTCCGGATAGACTCACATCCGGACCGGAAGAAACTGTTGCAATCCGCTGATGCTTACTGAAGCGACGTCACCTCGGCGGACTTTTTCGCGAGCATGACGGCGACTTCGGCGCCCTTGTCGAGCGACTTCACGGGAATGCATTCATAGACGCCGTGAAAGTTCATGCCGCCCGTGAACACGTTCGGGCAGGGCAACCCGCGCACGGAGAGGCGCGCGCCGTCGGTGCCGCCGCGGATCGGCTCCTCCTGCGGCTCCATGCCGCAGGCGCGATAGGCCGCGCGCACAATCTCGAGCACCTTCGGGGCCTTGTCGAGATAGGGCTTCATGTTCTCGTAGCTGTCCTTGATCTCGAGGGAGAACTTTGCCTCGGGGAACTCGGCGCTCATCTCGTCGACGAGCTTCACGAGGAAGGCCTTCTTCTCCTCGTAGAGCGCACGGTTGTGGTCGCGCACCAGAATGCGCACGCCGGACTCGACCACCGTCCCCTTTGCCATGTTCGGATGCAGGAAGCCCTCGTGGCCCTCGGTCGTCTCGGGCGCCTGATCGATCGGCAGGCGGTCGATGAGCCTGGCGGCATAGCGCACGGAATTGACCATCTTGCCCTTGGAGAGGCCGGGATGGACGCCCACGCCCCTGATGGTCACGAGCGCAGTGCCCGCGTTGAAGTTCTCGCTCTCGAGCGTGCCGATTTCGCCGCCGTCGAACGTGTAGGCATAGGCCGCGCCGAAGAGCGGAATGTCGAAGTTTTCCGTGCCGCGGGCCACTTCCTCGTCGGGGGTGAAGCCGATGCACAGGCGCGCATGCGGCACCTCGGGATGGGTCTTGATCCAGGCGACCATCTGCATGATCTCGGCGATGCCCGCCTTGTCGTCGGCGCCCAGAAGCGTCGTGCCGTCCGTGAAGATCACGTCCTGGCCCTTGTACTTCAGGATGTCGGGGAACTGCCCGACACTGAAGACGATGTCCTTCTCGACGTTGAGCGTCACGTCGCCGCCGTCGTAGCGCACGATCTGAGGCCTCGCGTTCGCGCCCGGGGCGTCGGGAGATGTGTCCATGTGGGCGATGAAGCCGATGGCGGGATTGGCCTCGCAGCCCGGCGTTGCGGGAATCGATCCGTAGACCACGCCGCCCTCGCCGATCCTCGCGTCCTCGACGCCGAGCGCCTTGAGCTCGTCGACGAGGAACGCCGCAAGCGCAAGCTCCTTCTCGGCGGACGGCGCGGTCGTGCTCTCACGCACGGACTGCGTGTCAAACGCAACATACTGCAGGAAGCGCTCGGTCGTGCTCATGCTCTCGACGGTGCTCATCGGATAATCTCCTGAGGGTTGAAAGGGGTTCGAAAAACTGATGCCGTGCATTATTCCGACACGGCCGCCGATTTTTTAGGCGGGTTCTCCCTTACCTCCTCAGTGGTACAAAAGCGCGAATTCCCCGATCCTGCGCAAGATTCGGAGCCGTCTTTGCAAAGCAATCCGCAAAAATACGTAAGGGAAATCACATAAATCTTCCTCATAACTCCCCATGGCTCAAAAACGCGCGGATCACTAGGATTCAGAAAATCCCCCCAACCATTCTGGAGACACAACAAAATGACGATCTACGTCTGGGGCGCCATTGCGGTCGTGATTCTCACGCTCGCCGCGCTCATCCGCCGCTATGACACGAAGCTGGTCCTGCTGATTGCGGGTCTGGCGATGTGTTGCCTATCGATGAATCCGATGGCCGCCTTCCAGCAGTTCGACAAGTCGATGACGAACTCGGCGCTCATCATCTCGATCTGTTCGTCGATGGGCTTTGCCGCCTGCGTCACGATGACGAAGTGCGACCTTCATCTCGTTTCCCTGCTCACGAAGCCGCTCAACAAGCTCGGCATCCTGCTTCTGCCGTGCTGCATGATCGTGACGGGCATCGCCTCGGTCGCCATCGGCTCTCTCGCCGGCCTGTGCGCCGCCATCGGTCCGACACTCGTGGGTCTGATGATCCGCGCGGGCTTCCGTCCCGCCATGGCCGCCGCCGTGATCATCTCATCGACGCTCCCGAACTACTGGTCTCCGGGCTCCACCGACAACATCTACGTCGCCAAGCTCGCCAACATTCCCGTGATGGACATGGTCACGTACGTCGCCCCGACGACGCTGATCCTCTCGGCGCTCTCCATCGTCTTCGTAATGATCGTCTGCCTGCTCTTCAAGGACTACCGCAAGGAGGGCTTCGGCTCGACGGGCGTGCATCCTGGCGAAGACATCCAGAAGAAGCTCCCCGACCTGCCTGAAAAGCCGAACCTGCTGATGGCCTTTGCGCCGCTCCTGCCGGTCGTGCTCCTCTTCGTCATCTCGCTGTGCTTCCCCGGCGTGAAGATGTCGGTCGCCACCGCCATGCTCATGGGCCTCATCTACGTGATGATCGTCACGCGCCTCAACCCGCAGCAGCTCTGCTCGAAGTTCTTCGACGGCATGGGCTCGGGCTACGGCAGCATCCTCGGCCTCATCATCGCCGCGGGCGTCTTCGCCGCCGGCCTCAAGAGTTGCGGTCTCATCAGCCTCTTCATCGACTACCTGAAGAACTCCTCCGACGTCGCCAAGCTCGGCGCCTCCTTCGGCCCCTACCTGCTCGGCATCATCACGGGCTCGGGCAACGCCGCCGCGTTCGCCTTCAACGAATCCGTCACGCCGCACGCCCTCGAGTTCGGCATGAAGATCGAGGACCTCGGCTTCATCGCCTGCGTCTCCGCCACGCTCGGCCGCGTCTCGTCTCCGCTCGCCGCCGGCGTCATCCTGATCGCAGGCATCGCAGGCGCCTCTCCGCTCGACGTCGTCAAGCGCTCCATCCCCGTCATGCTCTGCACGATCGGCGCGCTCTACTTCCTCGTCTGACGAATGCCCTCTCTCCTTCGGGCGCGCCTCCCTGCGGCCGAGACCTGAAGTCAGAAAAGCCCCGGGCGGTCCTCCGCACGGGGCTTTCCTTTTGGTCTTTTGCCTTTTTATTCTTTTCCGGCCCTTCCCTTCTCAGGAGATAAAGGCCTGGATGTGGCGATCTGCGGCTCGTCTCGATCCAGCCTGCCGAAAGGAGGCGCTTGAGAAAGCCCTGAAAGTCGGGATCGATCCTGCTGAAGGTGCGACGCAGCGCGTCGGCGGCACCGTCGAACGAGGCAGCCGCTTCAAGAGGCGCGGCTTCGGGAAGCGGGGCAAAGAGGTTCGCGACCGAAAGACCCGACCTGCGGCCCTCGAGGCACGAGAGCACCATGCCCGAGAGCTGGACAGCGTTGCGGGCCCTCGGCGCAGCAGCGCGCACGGCCCTCATCATCGCGTCGAAGGCGGGGCGGCTCATGCGCTCGCTCTTGAGGGACGCGTCGAGCATCGACATGCCCGCGCGGTCTGAGAGGTTTAGCCTGTGGCCCGTCATGGCGTTGAGCAACGCGGCAAAGGGCGCGGCGTTCTCGGCGAACCACGCATTGTAGGCGCCGAAGACCTGGCGGCGCGTGGCCGTGTCGGTGCTGTTCTTCAGATAGGATTCGGCCGACGAGCAGCTCATGACCGTCGGATGCGTGCCGTCGGGCATCTGCACCATGATCTTCATGCTGCTCTTGAGATGGGTGTAGAGGGCGCCGAGCGGCTCCTCGATGCGGCGGTCGGCCTCGGTCGGGCGCAGGATCACGCGGCTCTGGGCGGCCTCCTCGAATTCGAGCCACTCACCCGCTGGCCTGCCCTCGAGGTCCTTCGGGAAGACGCGGCCCCAGTTGCGGGCGCGTTCGGCAAGCGCCTCGAGGCGTTCCGTTGCATGAAGCAGGTCCGTCCTCTCGGCGGGCACGCGGCTGTTCTTGGCCTGCTGGGTCTGCGTCGCCTTGCAGGCGGTCAGAAGCGAGACCGCAAGCCTGCGGCCGTGCTCGACGAGCTCGATGAGGCGCTCGACGGCGGCCGCATCGGACGGATTGTCCGCAGAGAGCCTTTCGGCAAGAAGCAGCACGTCGGCCAGCGTCTCCTTTCGCTTGGCGTAGCGTTCGCTCGCAATGTTGAGGAGCCCGTCGGGCTGCCAGTGCGGTTCCACGTTCTTCAATTTCTTCCCCTCTTCTGACGTGGTCATCGAATCAGACGGAATATTGTAACCGCACCTCCGACAAAGGCAAGCTTGCCCCCTTGATCCCGCTCAACACCTCTGGCACAGGCGCAAGCGGGCAGCCGTCTCTTCAGAACGTCCCGGGAGGCGCCTTCGGACGCCGAAAACACGCTTTTCCCGAAGACAAAAAAAGAGACGTTCCCTTCGGAACGTCCCCTCCTTGAACCTGAGGCTTCATCAGAGCGTCACGCGCGCTTGATCGCCTCGGCGATCTCGGTGCTCATCACCTCCCAGGAGCGTTCGGGACGGGGCTTGCCACCGATGCGGTAGCTCGCCGTCTTGTAGACGAGCTCGTAGCCCTCGCGGTAGAGGCAGTTGACGGTGACGCGGCGGCCTGCGTGGTAGTCCTCGTCGGACATCTTCCTGAGAGCATAGAAGAGCTCGGCCCTCGCAGCTAGGCTGCTCGAGAACTTGCCCTGGAACTTGCGAGTCGGTTCGATCACGATTTCTTCAGGCTCGGCCATGAGCGTCCTCCTTAATGAACATGGGCCTCAAGTATGACACAACCCGGCGGCCGCCCCCCGAGGGTCGACCGCGGACGGAGACGGCTTAAACTTGATACTGCGGAGACCGCCGTCAGAGTCGGGTCATTAGCACGGCGCTGTTCTCGCGCTTGCGCTCCTCGTAGT
>ENA-ORKV01002594-ORKV01002594.1-human-gut-metagenome-genome-assembly--contig:-NODE-2594-length-10548-cov-4.533091_pt1 | contig 10548 bp, 8 predicted proteins | sample MGYA00243058_ERZ508805 | MGnify/ENA primary metagenome ERZ508805 (study PRJEB26277, sample SAMN04329770) | human gut metagenome | biome: human-associated habitat | host: Homo sapiens | place: USA... | reverse complement strand
GACATAAGCATCCCCCTTACCCACCGCTTAGTGCTCTACACACTTGAAGCGGGGGATTGCTTATTCTGCGTTCAATTTTCATTTGCTATCTGATTATCATTAAAAGCATCTTTATCGTGATGCTTCTGTTTAACCCTGTACATACGCTCATCAGCAAGTTCCATCATGTCTCTGATTTTACTGCATCCGCTCTCGCCGTAAAAAGCACTTCCAACACTTATTGTGAGCACTCTGCCATCAAGTTCTGTACAATCTATATCTCTTAGCAGCTTTTGAAGTTTCTTACAATAGTGCTCTGACTGTGCCTTGTCAAATCCTCTCGATATAATAACAAATTCGTCTCCGCCATACTTTGCTATAAAGCTCCTGCTATTTCCATATACCTTCTTTAGCGCATCTGCAACAAGGCATAACACTTTATCGCCTGTCTGGTGCCCTAAAGTGTCATTTATCTCCTTAAAATAATCTATATCCATTATGCTATAGCAGATTGATTCTTTTCTGGTATGCTCCCTTGAGAGTGCATCAACATACTGGTCAAGTCTTCTTCTGTTATTGAGTCCTGTCATCCCATCACGGCTCAAGTTCTGCTGCTGTACATTGATATAGACCATGACAAGTGCCGCCGTAGTAAGCGGCCATAACACATCCATACCATAGAACAACGTCTGGACAACACCACCTACAAGCGGAAATACACCGAATAGTACAAGAAAACCATACTGCTTACGTTCATCATTCCCTAATACCTTAAGCATCTTGATAAATGACATCAGACATGCCGCAAATATATATCCTAATGCAACTATCAAACTAATAGGATGCAGCGGCCCTCTGTGGTAGCAATTATCATCTCCGATGTAAAATATAAGTGGTTTTACAACGCCTGCTGCAAGCATTGCAAAGCATATAAAAATAGGAATCGCTTTTTTTATTACAGAAGCACCCATCTGTCCATTTCCATTTGTGACCTTATCGTATACATACAAGAACCACAGAAAAGACATATAAAGCATAAACACATAATAAGCTGTGTTGACAATCCATAACATTATATTGGCTATATCGCCATCGGCACCGTTAAGACACCATCCTACAGTATTAAAAAACATTATGAATATCGACAGTTTCATTATCACTTCAACGCAATGTCTCCTCCATGAAAAAGACATGTCATGCCTTAGATTATTAAGAATCACAAGTAATGCCGCAATAGGAAATATATTTGTCTCAATATACACTGCATTGTTCACAGTCATTCCCCCTCCGTTCCTTATGCTGCTGCTTCTGTTCATACATATCTTTATCTGCTGCTTTTAAAATTGATGCCACACTAGCACCACTTGCATGCCACAACGCACATCCGATACTCAATGATAAATTATATGGTCTGCTTTTTTCTTCATTGAAATGATTCACTCTATTCTCTATAACAGTTCTGATATACATCATATCTTCCATATTGTTCCACTCGTTACATACGACGAACTCATCACCGCCATACCTTGCTACAAAGCAGCCTTCTGCTGCAAATTCACTTCGAAGAATCTCTGCAACATGCCATAATGCATCATCACCAAGCTTATGTCCTATAGTATCATTTATCTTCTTAAAGTCATCAACATCTATCATGAGCATTCCCCACTCAAGCTGCTCAGGCTGTCTTTCACGTCTTTCGAGATACGCATCCAGCTCCCGTCTGTTATTAACTCCTGTAAGGCCATCAGTCATCACTTTCTTGCTCTGCATTGTTATATACACATATAGCACCGCAAGTGACAGACATGGCGATGAAGTTCTGAATGTCTGGTTTATATTCTGCATAGCCACTCCGATAATAGGCATCAAGCTGAAAATCAGCAGATAGTAACACATCCTGCGTATATCAGCATCCTTCTCAAATATCGCACCGTACAATGCAACCACTGCACTTGCCACAAACATCGAAATACCATAATAACTCACCGCAAGATAGCATATTCTAAGCCCTCTTCCTGCATTTTGCAGACCGTATGCCGTAAGATAGTCATGTGGTATAAGAAGAACAACAAAACTTGCTATAACTCCAATCGCCGTAACAATACTTATTATAGGTAAAATTCTCCTATCTGCTCCATCAAGTGATATCTTAAGGCAAACGTACACAAGCCACGTTGTAGTAAGAAAAATAGTGAGAAGCATTCTCATAACATTAATAATCCACATCTTATTTACTACATCTTCAACCATACTTCCTGACATGCCAACCCCGATAATATCTACAAGCATCAACATGAAATCAAAAATGATAATATGGTCGAACAGTCTTGCACTTCTGGCTTTGCCAAGCTTGAAACGATTGCTTACAAGTACAACAATTACAAGCACCATCGGAAATATATTAATTGTCATATTTTCAATCCAGGACATTTCGACCTCCAATCATTAATTTTTTATCCAGGCATTTTAAAAACTGTATATTCAAAAGCTGGATGTTGTACTATTTTTCCAGTACACTTCCAGACACATATTAGTTCGACTATGTATAACTGTCACATTCACTTGAACACATAGCAGCACATAAGCGGCTAAAATACAGCCTTTTTCTTCTCAAATATACGATAAAATATATTTCTTGCAGACTGCACAATTAATCTGCTAATATATCTTACAATAAAAATTACAATAAAAATGCATACATGCAATATTATACTATGATATAAGCGAATATACAATTAAAATATTGTATACAAGCTCTTTTTTGTTAATTTTTTATCATTAATGTATCATATACGTCTAAATAAAAATAGCTTTTACCAAATTTAATGTACTTTTTTGTTAGTATAAGCTAACTATAATTGCAATTTTCACATCAATACATTATAATATTAAAGTAAATTTACATCTCAGTTAAATTTATATACTGCTACAATAGCAGCAATGAAGTGTGATAAGAAAATTATGTCCGACAACATATTTTTGATACATGTTTATATGGAAGCTTTTCTTTTCATACAATACACTATACCATTTTATGTAATTACAAAACTACATTATCGCTGCCGTTTATTATGTGATTTTACTGCTTCTACGGCTATATTTAACCGGCTATGCTGCGATTCGGCATATACGAATAGCAGCTCAGCTTTGGCGGATTGATGTGCCTTGTAAAACTGATTTTTCAGCATCCATATTGCGAGTAACTGCCGGCTTTACAAGATTAATGTGACCTGTAAAACTGACTTTTTCAGCTTTCATATTGCGAATAACAGTCCGCTTTACAGGCTAATATACCCAGCAACAATATAGCAAAATCACATAACTTGCGGTCTGCATACTCAGCTTTGCGGTTACATAATATCATTTTATTTATAAGGAGATTATTTATGACAATCAGAATAGGTATTTTAGGTTATGGTAACCTTGGAAGAGGCATTGAATGTGCCATAAGACAGAACGATGACATGGAGCTTGTAGGAATCTTCACAAGAAGAAATCCTGAGACAGTTACTCCTGCGACAAATGTGCCTGTATATTCGGCAGACATGCTCCCGGAAATGAAGGACAAGATTGATGTTCTCATGCTCTGCGGCGGTTCTGCCACAGACCTTCCAAAGCAGACACCTGAGTACGCAAAATACTTCAATGTTGTCGACAGCTTCGACACTCACGCCCGCATCCCTGAGCATTTTGCAAATGTTGATGCTGCCGCCTCAGAGAACGACCACATCGCAATGATATCAGTAGGCTGGGACCCTGGTATGTTCTCTCTCAACCGCCTCTATGCAAATGCCATTCTCCGCGATGGCAATGATTACACATTCTGGGGCAAGGGCGTAAGTCAGGGACATTCAGATGCCATCAGAAGAATACCCGGCGTAAAAGATGCCAAACAGTACACCATTCCTGTAGAATCCGCTCTCGAAGCAGTGCGTGCATGCAAGAATCCTGAGCTTACAACAAGACAGAAGCATACAAGAGAGTGCTTTGTCGTAGCTGAGGAAGGTGCTGACAAGGCAGCCATCGAGAACGCAATCAAGACAATGCCTAACTATTTTTCAGATTATGACACTACAGTTCATTTTATCTCTGAGGAAGAATTAAAGCGTGACCATGCTGGCATCCCTCACGGCGGCTTCGTTCTCCGCACCGGAAAGACAGGCTTAAACGGCGAGCACAACCACGTAATAGAGTACAGCTTAAAGCTCGACTCCAACCCTGAGTTCACATCCTGCGTTCTCGTAGCTTACGCAAGAGCAGCATACCGCATGAATAAGCGCGGCATAAGCGGCTGCAAGACTGTATTCGATGTTGCACCCGCCGACCTGTCACCACTCTCAGGCGAAGAGATGAGAGCACACCTTCTGTAATATAACTTAGTGCTGACAGTTTGTATCATAGTGCAGTCTGCACAGAAAAGAGGTTAATATGCCATTTATCAATTCAAAAATAAGTATTCCCGTCACCGGCTCTCAGGAAATTGAGCTAAAAACCCGCCTCGGAAAAGCAATCGAGCTAATCCCCGGCAAATCCGAAAGCTGGCTCATGGTAGGCTTCGAGCCTGAATACAGGCTATACTTCAGAGGAAGCAATGCCGAACCTGCTGCGATGGTTGATGTCAGTGTATTCGGCAGCGAGAACCCTGACGCTTTCTCTAAGCTCACCGGAGAAATCTGCAACATTTTCAAGGATGTCCTCGGTATAGCACCCGACCATGTGTATGTGAAGTATCAGGCGGTTTCTAACTGGGGATGGAATGGGGAGAATTTCTGATATCTGACAACGTGTTTTGTTATACTATATGATACTATATTGTAAAACTGTCGAATGTTGAATATCGAATGAAATTTATGTACCAGAGCATCCGGACATAATAAAAATCTGAACATAAAAATGCTTCTCCCATGTATTAAATTATGCATGGAGGAAGCATTCTATCTAAATGTGCATTAAAATCATTTTTGCCTATTACCTTATATCAAATCCAAGTTTTCTATTTAACTGTGCCATCCTATAATGAGACGTTATACATTCTTCATCTAAATTGTTCTCATATATTATCCAGTCGTTTATTGAATCCAAAGCATAATCAACTGCATCTTTATCTAATATAACTCCGGATTCTTTCAAAAAATTAATTCGTATTACCAATTCAAGCACATAAACAAAATACCATGTCGCAAAATTTGTAATTTCTCCTTCATCATTATATACGAAAGTAGCTAAACTGTTTTCAGAGTAAATGTAATGATCAAAGACATTTCTTTCTTCAGTCAGAATATACTTAAAATTATCCGCATCAAGTCCAAGCAAAGAAATTCCTTTTTGCAATTTCTGCATATCTACTGTTTTCTTAAATAATCTATCCAAACTAGCTTTTACATTGTTCATATCCTTGAATGTATTAATTATAAATCCATCAGCAATATTTAACAGCAATGACAACCTATGATTTATATTTATTTTTCCATAATCTTTCGACTTCAGATAATAAAATGCATTAACAACAGATTTTGTCATTTTTTTATCAGCTATTCCCTTATTTCTGAATTCATCATATTTTTTTATTATCTCTGTTGATAATACTCTTTCATCTCTTCCCAACAATTCTGAACAATACCACTTTCTATCCGTTTCAAAATACCCAAGCTTTATAAGTTGTTTATAATCATTTACATTTCCATCAACTTCATATGAAACAGGCTCATAAAAATATCCATCAAAAAGCGATAACAATTCCCAAATAAGTCTTAAAACCTTATCATGGTTATGATTTCCATTCAAAATCAACAGGCAATTTGTATCTATTATCTTAATATTAACCATAACACCAGCATATTCAGTAATTATCTCTTGATTACTCCAGTTCCTTATATAGCCTTTCACTCTCATATTAATAATCCACTTCATAGCTGATTCTCCGATCATATTTGTTATCATATTATTGTTACATAGCTTCCTTTATCTCTACCAATTCAACCATTTCCAAATAATCTTTAATCGAATGAGCAATATGCCAAAACATTACCGGTGGAATTGCATTACCAATTTGTCTATATGCATCAGTTTCACTTCCTGCAAAAATAAACTCATCTGGAAATGATTGTATTCTTGCTGCCTCTAATGGTGTAAATCTTCGATATAACTCCTTTTCTGGATTCACCAAAAGAACCGGATCCCTTGAATTTAAACTTACTTTTGCAAGATGACTCGTAACAGTTAAACAAGGCTTATTTAAATCCTGATATAACCCTCGCTTCATATTATTCTTGGCATTCTTCATTCCTTGAACTGCTCTCTCTGAAAAATAATACTTTTCTTGCTCAATTGCAAGCTTTGGAACCGCTACAGACAAAGGCACCCAATTATTTTTATTGGTTTCTTTTGGAAATTTATATTCCATTACATCATTCAGATCATTTCTAATCCCAACAATAATTACTCTCTCTCTTCTTTGAGGAACACCATAATCAGCGGCATTAAATAATTTGGCATATGTTGTATACCCCACTTCCTCAAATGCTTTTATTATTCTATTAAATATTTGCCCCTTATGTAAAGTCATCATTCCCTTTACATTTTCAGCTATAAAAATCTTGGGCTGTTTATCCCTTACAATACGCACCATTTGTTTGTACAAATTTGCCCTATCATCGAATGGATCTTTTGTAGGATTGACCGTGCTAAACGACTGACAAGGAAATCCACCAACTATAATATCACATTCTGGTATTTCACTAGATTTAGTTTCGCATATATCTTTACATACAACATTTTCACATCTAAAATTCTTCATATGAGAATTTAATGCCTTTTGATCAATATCGGTAGCATATACTAATTCAAATGGAAGTCTTTCATATTTTTTCTTATTGAAAACGAAATCACCAATTATTCCCTGATCTGCTCCTCCGCATCCAGAAAACAAAGATACAACTTTAAACATTGCTATTCACCTCTTTGTAGCTTTCATCTATAGAATCATTCTGAAAATCAACCCTATAGGTTAATGGAACAACATCTATAATATTATCCATCTTCTTTTGATATGGATTGTTTATAACATACATAACAACTCCGCCACGAATAAAATATACCCTATATATAGAATAAAATTCTTTATGTTGCATTGCTGCAATCCATTCATTTCTTGTTATATTAATCGTATCTGTCCAAACTCCATCTTCCAAATCTGGAGCAGTTACTCTCTTTGTAGATTTAACTTCAATGTACTTAACAAACTCTGAATATTCACCTGCTTCAGCTATTACGGATTGTAAATCATATCCTAAGCCTTTTGTCTTCCCTAACCCAAGAACTTTATTAACCAAATGAGCATTAAATTTAGAGACTCTGTCTTTTTCAAAATTTAGTACAAACTCTTCCCCTTCATCACCTAATTCAATCTTATTATTTGTACGTTTAGGTTTCTTTGGTTCTTCATCAGCTGGAAGTAATAGTGATTCAACTGGAGTCGCTAAATCATCCGCATATTTGCTTAATTGACCATAATATATAGCCCAATCCGTTTCAAACCTCTTACGATTATCTACATTAGATAAATCATATTTATAAACGTCAAACCCTAATGGTTTATCTATTAATTCAACAAATCTATTTATTGACTTCATCTCATGCAGATTAATCTTAACTTCTTGTCCATCAATGTAAATAAGGTTTGCAAGCTGTAAATATTTCAGTTGATCGCCAACATGCTGATCGTATGAAGTAGATTCTCCATCTGGGATAATAATTTTTCTCGGCGTAATTCCACCTCTTTTATCATTCATTATTTGATCAAAAACTTCATTTGCAGTAGCATTACCCTTAAGTACATCTTCTGAATTGAAAATATAATATCCTAATTCCTGTTTTAATAATACAATATTGCTTCTTCTTGCATATTCTAATACACGCAATAATATCGAATAAGGATGACAGCATAGTTTTTCTTCAACCATCTTTAAGTAGGTTTGTGATTTTTGCATTCCATTTGGGAATTGCATTTTTAATAACCAATCCTTAAAAAAAGCAGGCTGATCATTATCTTCTAGAAATTTTTTATTGCGTTCAGACGAATACACTATTCCATCAACTTCATAATGCATTCCAAACAGGGAGCCACTTACTTCCGTTCTGTGATTATCAAGGGTCTTTTTTATCGCACTTTCATTAGATTTATTTCTTGCCTTGCTAATTGCATATTCTCTAAATGCATCATTAAAGCCTTTTTCAAATTCCGCTTTGGTGCAAGGGCACAAATTATCAATTACCGTTGCATATTTCGGCAACAAATTATCTACATCAGAGATTGCACGAGCTCTGATAATCGCGCATTTTAATTGTTTTCTATGATCATACATTACTTAGCATCTCCTATCACTTTAATAACTTCTTCTGCAATTGCTTTTGCCATCAATGGGGGAACCGCATTTCCTACCTGCTTTAATTGGCTAGTTTTTATGCCAATAAACTCAAATCTATCTGGAAAAGACTGAATTCTTGCCGATTCCCTTACAGTTGGAACTCTGTTTTCCTTATAATGAAAATGATGATTATGACCTGTGTCAATTGTAAAACAAGGCTTTTCACTATTCATTCTTGTCCATGCTATATGAACCTTTCTCGTATTCTGCAACTCTATTGGTAAATCTTTGTAATTTCCCCCATCTGGAACCATATCGATTATTTTTTTCGTCTGCTCTTTGTGTATAGTTATCGAGTGATTTTTTATGCTATCGCTATCTTTCCTCATTAAATTCTGATATTCTGATTGTGCTGGAATTTTATATGCTATATTTTCACCTAATGATACATCATCTGGAACAAAATCCAAATCAGAAATAGCTTCTTTACATGTAATATATGGTTTCTTTCCGTCTCCATACTCTGCCTTAGGAAATTCGAACTTTACATTTGAGGGTATTTTTTTCTCATTTACTCCTACAAAAAACACTCTCTTTCTTTGTTGCGGAACTCCATAATCATCTGATGATAATTGCTGTACTTTAACTCTATATCCTAATGAAGAAAAATCATATAAAACCTGTTCTTTCACTTTTCCTCCGAATAGCCTTATTAACCCCGGTACATTCTCCATAACAAACACTTTAGGTCTAATTTCATCCACTAATCCCACAAAAGATTTATATAATTTATTTCTCGGATCATCTATCATACGTTTTCCAGAAACAGAAAAACCCTGACATGGTGGTCCGCCAATAATTACATCTATATCGTCTGCACTCATATTGAGTTTTGACAATATCTCATCTGATGAAATACTCGTAATATCCTCATTTATTACACACGCATTTGGAAAATTATGTTTATATGTAACTGTTGCATCTTTCCACATATCAATTCCCAATGCCATATCAAATCCAGCTTGTTGAAAACCATATGAAAATCCACCACAACCACAAAATAAATCTATTGCAACTAATTTATTGTTTTTCATTTTATTTATTTTCCTTTTTCTATTATCTTTTATTTTTTCTCATATAGAATTACATAATTTTCACCAATTCTAAATATTACAGCTATTCCACTCTGTAAATACAAACTCTGAACTTCTCTTAGCTAAATATTTGATTCTATGCTACTTGACTTACTATCATATTCCCATTATAATTATCGCTTTCTATCTATTATATTAAATATGTGGAACAATATCAATAACTCATTGCTTTACTTGTATTCATTTAAATTCTCTTATTTATTCTATCATATTTTTAAATCGAACACAAGTTCTTATATTGAGATATATTAATATTGTATATTAATTTTATCAAATATAAGATTATCTCTATTCATATATAAATATATGCTTCTCGAATTATTACAAAGCGTATTGAATCACACTCCATTCCATGTCCATGATAAAAATTGAATTGTACCTTAAAACAGTTTCTTTAATCTATCTTTAATTAAAGACGATTATAAAACTTTATAGCTTTTAAAGTGTTATAATTATTTAACAAATTTCTTCTCACATTTAATTATTTCATCCTATTTTCCAAAGTCCATATTTACATCTAAAATTTTAACATATTTTATCCTAATCTCACTATCACCATTCTTTCCCGAAATTGTGTTTACTTCTACTACTGATAATTATACCCCCATAGTCTTAATACATCATTGAAACTTTTCCTTGAAGACATTAACTTTGAGCATATTACATTACACAAATTAAGATATACAAATACAACTTTATTATTGAATAATGAAGTGAATTTAAAGATAGTATCAGAGCATTTAGGACATGCCACTATTAAAGTTACAGCAAACGTACATGCCACTATTTTAATGGTTTAATAAAAAAACTGCTGACTTTATGAAACATATTTTAGCAAAGCACACACCAGTGATTTAAAACTACTGACGTTTAAAATCATTCGTAAAAATACTGACATAAAACAAACCCCCAAAGCACATAGCTTTGAGGGCTTTTGAAAAATTCTTATAAAATTTTTTATTATCTCTTTGAGAACTGTGGAGCACGACGAGCTGCCTTTAAGCCGTACTTCTTTCTCTCCTTCATTCTTGGGTCTCTTGTTAAGAATC
>ENA-ORKV01002588-ORKV01002588.1-human-gut-metagenome-genome-assembly--contig:-NODE-2588-length-10562-cov-9.972151_pt1 | contig 10562 bp, 9 predicted proteins | sample MGYA00243058_ERZ508805 | MGnify/ENA primary metagenome ERZ508805 (study PRJEB26277, sample SAMN04329770) | human gut metagenome | biome: human-associated habitat | host: Homo sapiens | place: USA... | reverse complement strand
GAGAATACGTATTTGTCTTGGAACATAGCAGCCATTTGTATTAGACTGCAAAGTCGCAAAATCAAGTCCGTTTCATTAAAAAAAACCGCGTAATTAACTATATTTCAATAATTTCAAAGAACTAATTATCCACTTTTACGGGACAGTAGTGATTCGGTTTATTACACTATATACAACCCCATTTCAAGATATACGCCACAAAAGTAGAAAATTTATCATAGGAAAAAAATTTTATCGCCGGATATTTAACGACCGCACGATACCTTCGCATTGACAGGTCAATGCAAAATAATCGACCGCACGATCAGGCCACAACGACCGCATAATTCAGCCACAACGACCGCACAATTCAGCCGCAACGACCGCACGATCAAGCTGCAACGAAAGTAAATTTATCTCTTTAGCTATTATTAACTACAAAGATTAGTTTATCAACTAAAAACTTTCGTTATTTGCAGAAAAAGAAAAAAATCATGAAAGGACTGACTGCAAAAGAAGAAGAAATCATGGGCTTTTTCTGGGAAAAAGGCCCGCTGTTTGTGAAAGAAATGCTCGCTTTCTATGACGATCCGAAACCGCATTTCAATACCCTGTCCACCATCGTACGCGGACTGGAAGAGAAAGGTTACCTCTCCCACAAAGCATATGGCAACACTTATCAGTACTATGCCACCGTGAGCCGTGATGATTTCAGCCGCCGTACGCTCCGGAGTGTCATCAGCAAATACTTCAACAATTCCTACCGGGATGCCGTTTCATCGCTGGTGAAAGAGGAGGACATCTCGCTGAAAGAGCTCAAGGAGCTGATACAGAAGGTAGAGGAGGGACGGTTATGAATCGGAAACAAATCAGAAAAACCAGATAACGATATGGGAAACTTTTTAGTCTACATACTGAAATCCGCCGCCTGCCTGGCCGTATTCTACCTGTTCTACAAGCTGCTGATGAGCCGCGACACATTCCACCGTTTCAACCGTTTTGCCCTGCTGGGACTGCTGGTGTTGTCTTCCCTGCTTCCACTGGTCGAAGCCAGTGTAAACAGTCCGGCAGCTGTACAGGAAACAATGCTCACACTGGAGCAGCTTCTCCTGCTGGCCGATATACAGCCGGAAGGCGAAAGCATGGCAGCTGCAACACCGTCTGCCACAGTCTTGTGGTTACGTGCGGCCCTGCTGGTCTATCTGACAGGTATCGTATTCTTCATCGTACGCAACCTCTGTTCACTGGCCAGGCTGGGCAGACTGATCCGTCAGGGCAAACGGGAAGCTCTGGACAGCTATCTCCCTGACCGGAAAGAGAAAAATGTACGGCTGGTGGTACACGATCACGACATTGCTCCTTTCAGCTGGATGCACTGGATCGTGATTGCCCGAAAGGATCTGGAAGAAAACGGACGCGAGATACTCATCCACGAACTGGCCCACATCCGCAACCGCCACTCATGGGATCTGCTGCTGGCCGACCTCTGCATCTTCGTACAGTGGTTCAATCCGGCTGCATGGCTGCTGAAACAGGAATTGCAGAATATCCATGAATATGAAGCCGACGAAACCGTTCTGCGCGAAGGCGTAAACGCCAGAAATTACCAGATGCTATTAATAAAAAAAGCTGTCGGCACAAGGCTCTACTCTATGGCCAACAGCTTTAATCACAGTTCACTGAAAAAACGTATCACTATGATGTTAAAAGAAAAATCCAATCCGTGGGCACGGGCCAAGTATCTCTATATACTTCCATTGGCCGCACTGGCTGTTACGGCCTTTGCCCGTCCTGAGGTCTCAGCCGTAGCTGATGAGATTTCAGCCGTCAAAGTAATTGCTCCGGCCGTACACGACAGCATACAGCCCAATGTACAGACAGCAGTCGCAGCACCCTCTTCGGCTCTGGACCAGATGCCTGAATTTCCAGGTGGCATGGAAGCGCTGAATACCTATCTCCGGAACAACATACGATATCCGCAGGAAGCCCAGAAAGCCGGAATACAGGGCCGGGTAATCATACAGTTCATCGTCAGCAAAGACGGCAGCATCACTGATGCAGAAGTGGTAGAAAGTGTGGATCCGCAACTTGATGCTGAAGGTTTGAGACTCATAAAAAACATGCCCCGATGGAAACCCGGCATGCGGAAAGAACAGGCTATCAGAGTGAAACAGACGCTACCGATCAGGTTTGCTTTCACGAAAACATCCGACAAACCCAAAAACAGCAATTCCATCTTCCTGAAAAATGGAAGCTACAATTCTTCCCTCAAGGATGTCATTCTCCTGGTCAATGGGCAGGAGGTCAGTCCGGAGATTTTCCGCGCCATCGATCCGCAGCGCATCCAGTCAGTTACCGTCCTGAAAGATCAGGCTTCTCTGGCCAAATACACGACCGACAAGAGCAAGACAGGAATCATTCAAGTCAAACTGAAAAAAGAAGAGCAGGCTTCGGACATAAATATCCCGACCATCCGGTTTGACTCCCAGACATCTAAGGCCCTGGTCATCATAGACGGAAAAGCTGCTGATGCAACAGCTGTACAAGCTCTCTCACCCAGCCAGATCAAATCCATCAAAGTGCTGAAAGGCCAGCAGGCTGTTGATCTTTTTGGAGAAGCGGCGAAAAACGGGGCAATCTGTGTTTCAACCCGATCTGCAGAATCCGAAACTGACAAATAAAACCTGACCATACATAAACTTATACACATGAAAACAAGAACAGCCACAACCGTATCCTTGACCGATAAACGGCAGACACCATGGCAAAACCTCAGACAGCTGATCCTATGCCTGCTGATCCTGCTTCCAGGAATACTGACAGCACAAACAATTGAAAATCCGACATTCAAGGCCCGCAACGGAAGTATCCGCAACATTACCCGGATCGAGCGTACCCCCGAATGTACAAAAGTCTACATCCACGCGATTTTCCGGCCACACTGGTGGATCAAGGAAGATGGAGAGAATTATCTGGAAGATACTGCCACCGGAATACGTTACAAGCAAACGGGAGCTGAAGGCATTGAACTGAAAAAGGAAACTTATCTTCCTGATTCGGGAGAAATGGACTTCGTACTGCTGTTCGAACCTCTGCCCCAGGAAACTCGGAAAATACATTTCATAGATCCCAATGGAAGAGAAGGAAATACTTTCGATATCTCACTGGTGGCTGATGCCTCTGAGCCCCGTTCTCTTCTGGAACCGGTAGAGGGAAACTGGTTTAGCGAAGATGCACAGAGCCGCTGGACTTACGGTATCTATGATTCCATCGTCATCCTGAACAACCGGCTGTACACTCCCGTGGAATGCAGAAAAAAGGGGAAACGCATCCTGATGACTGCCAGCGACCGCAAGGACGGAAACACCGTCACCCTGAAACTGACTGCCCGGAAAGACGGTTCCTGCCTCATTGCCCTTAACGACGGAGAGGAACAACGCTACGTACGCACCCGCAAAGAGCCGGCAATACCGGATGCAGACAACGGATATGGCACGGACTTTTTCCGCCGGGACAGCGTCTACCTGCAAGGCTATCTGAAAGGTTATGATCCGAGACTGGGATTCGACAGCGGTATTCTTTATCTGAGCAATGAAATTACCCGCAAGGACTATCCCACAGTAGTCCCCATCAATCCCGACGGAAGTTTTGAATGCAAATTTATCCTGTCATATCCCGTTTGCCAGAACCTGACCCTGAACAACCAGTGGATTCCATTCTATGCCGAACCGGGTGACACAGTCACGATGTATCTGGACTGGGAAGACATCATGGCACGAAGCCGGGCACGCGACAACAAATATCCGCTCATTCACACGGCTTATATGGGAAAGACAGCCGCATTGTCTTATCTGGCCGTCACCCTGAATGACCTGATCGATTATCCTTACGAGAAGCTGAATAAAGCCCAGAAGACACTGACACCGGCACAGTTTCAGAAACAACTGGAACCGTACACTGCCCGGTGGCAGCAGCAAGCCGATTCACTTTGCCGGCTTTATGCAACTTCACAAAAAGCAGTTTCGCTGATCCGCAACCATACAGCCATCAAAGCAGGAGAGATTTATTTTGACTATCAGATGCCCCGGAGCTATTATGCCCGGCAAGACACGGCCAATCAGATATTGCAGGTGCAGCCGGATGCTTCCTATTACGACTTTCTGAAACAAATGCCTTTGGACGAAATGTCAGCACTGGCCTGTTCCCGGATAAGTGTTTTCATCAACCGTTTTGAATACATGGGCCCATTCGAAGCAGCCAATAATGCTTACAAGAGTCTGGCAGGTGAAGAAGACTTCAAAAAACTTCCGGATAATGAGAAACTGATCCGGATATATGCAAAGAAGTATGAGATACAGGACAGTATCATTCAGGCGTTGTGTAATGAACGCTCTCCCCTGCTCTGGCAGATAGCCCGTGTACGCGACCTGCGTGCCATCGTTGCACAACAGACCAGCCGGAAAGATGCAGAATGCCTCATCGGAAAGACACAGGCAATCATTACCCATCCCTATATGCAGACTGCAGTCAAGGATATGATTGACGAACTGCATCCGGCAGGACGGACAGCATCCTACCAGCTTCCTGCGGGGAAAGCTACCGATATTTTCCGCCGTATCATTGCTCCTCATGCCGGCAAAGTACTCTTCATTGACTTCTGGGGAATCTATTGTGGTCCCTGCCGGAGTGGCATACAGGCTACGACCGCCCTGCGCAGACAATACCGCAACCATCCCGATTTTCAGTTCGTCTATATAACCAGCGAAAAAGAATCTCCGGGAAAGGCCTACACGGACTATGTAGAGAAGAACCTGAAAGGAGAAGCCTGTTACCGGCTCACAGACACTGAATACAAATATATGCGCCAACTTTTCCAGTTCAACGGAATTCCGCACTATGTAATCGTAGAGAAAGACGGAAGTATCTCAACAGAAGATGTCGGTACCCACAATCTGAAAGAGTTCCTGCAAAAGCGCTTCGGCTCTGTTCCGGAAACTCAATCCACAGACGGACATTCCATACAATAAAACTGACTGAAAAATGAAAAGAAATCTCGCTATCCAGATCTTGTGTTCCCTTTTCCTGCTCATTGGAGCAGGAAACATTTGTCAAGCTCAAGAATCAGAAGGAAAATTCCGGATTCGTTGGCGTCTGAATAATATTCCTGACAGTGTAAGAGGGGTTATGTATGTCTTTAATCCAACAATGACTGCTAGCAAAGCAATAGCAGATTTTCCTTTGCAAAACGGAGAAATGATATACGAAGACACCATTTCACAACCAAAGCATTTAAAGTTTTTCGGTTGGGCAAAAGACTTTCCCAACTGGACTTTAGATTTGTGGGTAGACCGAGGAGGCTGGATTGATATTCAGGGAAAAGACAAATGGCTTCATCAATGGATGATCACTACGAATATTCCCCAACAAAAAGAAGCCTTATCGTATGCGGCCTGTACCGCAGACGAGACGGACGAATGCTTACAGATGGATGAAAAGTGCCAGGTGCACGACAGTCTTTTTTGGGACCGCTGGCATAAGCTCAATTACCGGAGTGTTAGAAAAACCTTCGAATATATGAAGACGGCGCCGGTCACGGAGGTATGGATTGACCAGTTTTTGGAAAAAGCCTGGAATACAACCTGGATTCCGGATTCATTGCGCAGTTTTCGTCCTGTTTTCCAGCAGTTGTATGCACGTATGCCGGCCGAATGGCAGGAAACGGAGAAAGGAAAACTCATTGAGTCATATGCCTTCCCTGCTCCGACAGTGGAAGAAGGAGACGATATGGCTGATGGTTTACTATATGACGCTGAAGGAGAATCCCATCATTTGTCTGAATTGCAAGGCCGATACATCTTGTTGGATTTCTGGAGTATCTACTGCGGCCCCTGCCGCATGTCTGAACCGGAAATGGAAGAGATTGTCCATCTATATGGCGATAAATTGGCCTTGGTAGGAATATCCAATGATGAAAAAATCTCCTGGAGCAAATTCCTGAAAGAACACAAGATGCCGGGTTATCAATGGAAGGAACCGAAAAATGGAGGACGAAGTCTGGCTTCGCGTTATAAAGCCGGAGGCATCCCGCATTTCGTATTGATTTCGCCGGAAGGTAAAATCCTAAAGATGTGGACAGGCTATCGGAAAGGTATACTCAAATCCAAACTAAAAAAGTTTATATCAGAAGATACCATACAATAACTTACATTCTGCCGGGGTTCTCTCCACCTTTTCTAAAATAAAACTTTACCAGGCACGGATTATCATCTTCCTCACGCAACAAAAGTTTTGAGTAGTCTTGTTCTGACAAAAAAGGGCGCAAACAAGTATAATCATCAAAATTTAATTTCGAAACAATGTAATCTTCCGTAAACAGAAGAGGAGTTATACTTAAATTTTCAGCCAACTTTTCAAAGACAAATGTACTACCGTCTTGTTTTCTATAAAACACATTAATATGCTTATTGACAGTACCTAAACCTTCTCAATCAAACGATATTTTTGCAACATTTCATCATTAATACCATCTTTGCCAAAATCCCAACAGTAAACAGGATACAGTCCTTTTTCAGTCAACTTATAGACTGTATTCTGATATGCCGTAGCAAAGTACACATTATCATGGTACTCATAAAAAGGATTCAAGCTACCCATATCCAAAATACGATTGTTCCTCCAAAAACCACTGACCGTATTTAGAGAGTCTTTTCCAACGACTGTAATTCCATCCTCATCTTCTCTCACGCACGACCAGAAAACCCATCTGTCCGGGCTAAGAGAAGCAACGGCATAATAATTAGGCTTGGCAGGTAACACATCCTACCTGATAAATTTTCCACATAAGTCATATATTCCCATATACCCGTTTGGACTCAACAAGCCTATAGTCTGTTGGTTTTTATCAACCATAAAATCACTTATCAACAAATGATCTCCCGGACCATCACCCCATCGGGATATTTGTCTGACAAACGCTCCTTTCTCATCAAACACATATAGCGCAGGACGCCTGCTATCAAAAACATACAGCAAACTGTCAACATGTACTATTTTCTCTACATCCACCAGCAAACAACTATCAGATGTCTCCAAAGGTATGATCTCTATTTTTGAGAACAAGTCTTCGAAAGAAACATCTGACGAATGTAAATCTACAGAGAGTGTCGGTATTTCATTTTTATCCCTGGATGTACATGCAAATAATAACATTATAAATATGCCTAATACTTTTTTCATACACTATTTTGTTAAACGTCATACATGGATGGTATAATTGCCGGTATTGCCAACAAGTCATTTCTACAGACTATTGATCCAAGCTGCTATATCCCGGAGAACTTCTGGTGAACAGGTTTCCTCAATCTTATAATAATCCATGGAGGAAGCAGGTTCACAATGCTGGAACAAATGATTCAATCCGGGATATACCTTGATAAGATTTTTGCTGTTCTTCCCGGAAAGACAGTTCCGGATAGCACTGATATTACTGTCTGAAAGAACCTGCATATCATTACTTCCGTTGACAGCCATAACCGGGATGGTAATTCTTTCCAGATCCGGCCGCGGATCATAATCCATAAAATATTCCAGCCATACATTCCCTGGCTGAGTGGCCATACTTTTCCGCAAAGTGCTTACATTCACATTGGAAGGAATTCCTTTCAGCTTGAAAAGAGCATTCTGCTGCTCAACCAGCAAACTATCTCCTTTGATTCCAGGTCCGGCCATGCTCACCAAAAAATCTGCTTTTCCTTCAGCTCCCAGCATAAAGGCTATCAGCCCTCCTTCACTATGTCCCAATATCCCGACCTGATTGAATTTTCCGCTGCTCTTTAACCATGAAAGTCCACAAGCTGCATCTTCCGCAAAGTCAGCCGAAGTATATCCGGCCTGATTCCCGGTCGACTGACCTACTCCTCTGTCATCATATCGCAAAGAAGCAATTCCCTGTTTAGCCAGGTAGTCAGCTATCACCCTAAAAGGTTTGTGGGCAAACACCTCTTCATCCCGATTCTGGGCACCACTTCCGGTAACCATGATTACCACAGGTACTTTTTTGTCCGGAGTATAATTGACCGGATAAGTCAGCGTACCGGCAAGAGAAACATGAGCTTTCTGATTGGTGAAAGTAACTTCCTCTGTCTTATACCCCAACGGACTTTCCGGTTCCTGAGGACGGTTGGGCTTTCCGGCATCTCCAGCCTTCAACTCCAACGGGAATGCCACACCGAACTGTCTGAAAGTACCGGTGATTACTCCATTGTTCAGTTTCCCGGTATATTCCATCAGAAGAGCCAGGACATCCAGACTGACGGAATCGGCTGACAGCAGATTCAGACGAACAGGAATACCCATAGCACTTTGTGCAGGGACATCCATGGTAGCAGCACCGCCTCCATCTTTCGACGGATCGAAATGAAAAACAATTTCCAGCTTCTGATTTCCCGCATTCAGCATTCCTTTCCAGGTTCCGCTAATCCCCTGAGCGTATGACATAGCCACAGTCATCACAGCCAGTCCAAGTAGAGCTACTCTCTTCATATGTGTCAGTATTGTTTTTACAGGTTTGATCTAAAGTTATCTGTTATAATACCCTGTTCCAACCCAAAGTTATCATACCAAAGGCTGGAACAGAGAGTTTCTTTCTGATTTACAGCGCTGCCTTCAGAATGGACAGGATATCCTGCTCATTCAGCGGAGCAAAGGTACCCGGTGCATCCAGTCCTTCATTAACGGCAACGTGATGGGCCATTTCTTCCAGACGGGAGTCATCAATACCGACTTCGCGCAAGGTCATCGGCATACCCAGACTCTTAAAGAACTGAGAAGTACATACGATAGTCTGTTCTGCGATCTCGGCCGGAGCCATGTCTGCTGACAGTCCGAACACATTCAGGCCAAACTTCACGAAACGTTCCTGTGTACGCTCATTAAGTACATGGCGCATCCAGTGCGGAGTGATAATGGCCAGTCCTTCTCCATGTGTAATGTCATAATAAGCCGAAAGAGCATGTTCAATACCATGCATCGGCCAGGGAGACCCTGCTGTTCCGAGAGCCAGCAAGCCGTTGCAGCCAAAGGTACAGGCATACATAATCTCCGCACGGGCTTCATAGTCATCGGGCTTCTCCAGCGCAACCGGTGCATATTTCATCAAAGTCTTGACAAGGGTTTCACAAAAACCGTCAGCTACAGAATTGGAAGCATGGGTGAAATACTGCTCCATCACATGATTGATGGCATCAGCCACTCCCGCTGCCGTATGTTTGGCATTGACCGTAAACGTATAAGTCGGATCAAGGAAAGAACATGCAGGAAACAGATGTGGATCGATGTAAGCAATCTTATCATTGGTTTCCGTACGCGAAATGACACCTCCGGCATCATATTCACTGCCCGTAGCAGCCAGAGTCAGGATATCAACAATCGGAAGGGCAGCCAAAGTAGGAGCCTTACCGGTAATCAGGTCCCAGGTTTCACCATCATACTTGGCTCCACCGGCAATGGCTTTCGAACAGTCAAGTACCGAACCTCCCCCAACGGAAAGAATGACATCGATCTGTTGTTCCTTACAAATCCGCACTCCCTCTACAACACTGGTAGAATATTTCGGATTCGGTTCAATCCCGCCCAGTTCAAAAATCTCAAAGTCTTTCAGCAATTCCCTGACACGGTCATACAGTCCGATACGCTTAATACTTCCACCCCCATAAGTCAGCAAGATACGACGTCCGAACGGACGCATCACTTCAGGAAGTCCCTCTACAACATCACGTCCGAAGATCAGTCGTGTCGGGGTCTGATAATCAAAATTTCTCATATTTCTTTTATTTATATCATTAATACTGTCGAATAATCCTTATCAGTGTCTATTCTTCTGCTAAATATTCAATTAAAAATCCGGATTCCTGTCTTCTTCAGTAATCTTCCTGATCATTCTGCATGGTACCCCAGCAGCAATCACATTCTCTGGAATATCTTTTGTAACAACACTGCCAGCTCCTATTATGGAATTTCGACCTATTGTGACACCACCCATAATATGAACGCCTGCACCTACCCACACATTATCACCTATTGTGATGGGCTTTGAATAACATCCGCCTGCCACTCTGTCTTCAGGATGTATTGCATGGTTACCTGCATATAATCCAACACGCGGACCGAACAAAACATTATTTCCTATGACGATACGATTGCAGTCCAATATAACACAGTCAAAATTTGCAAAGAAGTTATTCCCTATAAATATATTGGAACCAAACTCACATCTGAAATCGGGTTCAAAATTGACATTCTCACCCATCCCCCCTAATATATCTCTCAATATACTCTCACGAACCCTTTGTGCTTCACCATAGCTGCGGTTATAACGATTTGTCAACAATACAACATCATTTCTTTTCTTCATCAGTTCACTTGACAAATCATTATACATTTTCCCAGACAACATTCTTTGCCACAGTTTCTCATCTTCCATATTATGACCTATTTAGTTGCTATTTCGGATCAACGTAAAAACCTGAGGAGTAATTCTGATAAAATTGTATCTTTGCCTACAAGAATAAAAAAAGAATACAATG
>ENA-ORKV01002586-ORKV01002586.1-human-gut-metagenome-genome-assembly--contig:-NODE-2586-length-10575-cov-2.556963_pt1 | contig 10575 bp, 12 predicted proteins | sample MGYA00243058_ERZ508805 | MGnify/ENA primary metagenome ERZ508805 (study PRJEB26277, sample SAMN04329770) | human gut metagenome | biome: human-associated habitat | host: Homo sapiens | place: USA... | reverse complement strand
GCCGTCTACGGGTGATGATGACTCGTTTACAGAAGGACTTAGGTGATGCTGGAGCCTTATTGAACTATGGACATGAGGCTCTGAAAATGTATGAGGAAGCTCGTGATTACAGTTATGATTATGTCGTATTGCTCCATAACATATCCTTGGGATATATCTTAAATCGCGACTGGCTTTCTGCTAAACTTTATATGGATGAAGCAGTCGAGCTGTCCGATGACATGTTAGCCAAAGGCTCTATTCCAAAGGAATGGTCAAATTTTGATTTCAGGAACACTCGTGGAATGATTGAGACTGAGTTGGGGCAATATGACAAGGCAATTAATGATTTTACCACCGTAATCGAACATTCTGACCCCAATTATTTAGCATCAACATATTGGCTAGCACTCAACAATCTTTCCGTTGCATATACGAAGCAGGGCTTATACAGAGAAGCTCGTGAAGTTCTGAACCGGACAAATACTGCATCTTTAGAACTTTTGCTTTTCAAGAATCAGAACCTTGGTATATTGGACTATTTGACCAATGAGACTGACAGCGCGGCCTCTCATTTGAAAGGCTATAACCGGGATGTGGTCATCCAGTCGATGAATATAGTAAAAGCATTCTCGGATACAGAAAGTGAGCCATACCTTAAGAAAACAGGTCAGGAGATTGTGTTTGTCAATAATTTACTTGGCTATAAGTTCCCCGATCTAGCCGCAGATTGTTTCGACGCCAACTTATACAGTCGCAATATCAGTATGGCTGTCCAATCTGTTTTCAGTGCCCGTGTTTACAGTTCGTCAGAAGACTCAACTTACAGGCATCTTAATTCGCTGAGAAACGAGGCTATTCGTAAAGGCCTCAATAGGGAAGTACGAGACTCCCTTCATCGAGAAATCATCGAGTTACAAAAACAATTGCTCAGAAATAATCCCGAAATTATTAATATAATCTTATCCAATATTGGTTCTTGGAAAAGTGTGCGAGATAATTTAAATGATAATGAAGCATCAGTGATGTTTTGTTATGTTCCTGAGTTATTTGACGCAAACACTGCTACTGGATATTTCGGCGCTTTTATAACTCAATCAGAAGACTTGGTCCCAAGATTGATAAAATTAGGCAGCGTCGATGATTTGGAGGACATTTTCTTCAATCTTAATCCTTCTACAGAATTCATTAGCGAGCTATATTCAAATGAAACTGCCAATAAATTATATGAAATGTTATGGGCTCCTCTAGAGCCTTATATTGGCAGTGCAGATCGAATATATTATTCCACTTGTGGTACTTTGGGAATGATCAATCATGAGGCATTGGTCAATCGAGAAGGAAAACGGCTGGGCTTTGAAAAAGATATGGTATATCTCTCCTCGCCAACATTACTCAATCGATTCAACACATATGGAGATGAGGTTGATGTTGATATGGCCGCACTATTCGGCGCCCCGTCGTTTAATCTAAGTGTTGACGACATGGGACGTCTTTCCTCCCAATTCCTTGCTTATAGCGGTGACGATAGCGAAGACTTTACTACTTTGCGGGGTGAGTTAATGAGAGATGGATGGGCGCAATTGCCGGGAACTAAAAGGGAGATTCAAACAATTGCTGAGCTCCTTAACACCAATGGTAAAATAACTTATAGTTATATCGGCGAGTCTGCAACTGAGGAATCAGTCAAAGCTCTTAGTGGACTTTCGCCGTCCATCATCCATTTTGCCACGCACGGCTTTGTAGTTTTAAATCAGTCACAGTACGATGCAAGTGAATTTGCGCAGTCAATGACAGGACTTAACGAGAGAGGTGCATATATGCTGCGCAGTGGGCTTGTACTTTCGGGAGGTAATAATGCTTGGATGGGGGCTAATATCCCGGAAGACGTTGAGGATGGCATATTAACAGCTGAAGAAATTTCACGCCTTGATTTATCGAACACAAAGCTAGTGGTATTGTCAGCTTGCGACACCGGACGTGGGCATATTGATCCCGTAGAAGGAGTCTGGGGATTACAACGCGCTTTTAAACAAGCGGGGGTGGAATCTATTCTGATGACTTTATGGAAAATTCCAGACCAGACTACTGCCTTATTTATGGAGAAGTTCTATGAGCAATTGTTGGCGGGTCGAAGCCTAAGGCAGTCCGTTAAAGAGGCACAGTTATATCTTATTGAAAATGGCGCGACAGACCCGTTCTATTGGGCCGCTTTCGTGGTATTGGACTAGTGACAGATAGTTTTGATTGACATTATTGTTATACGTTCTGTCTCCTCTTTTACTAGTGATACGTTAGTCGTCAACGGATAAGAAACTCAATGTCATACAACATGATTCCTTCTCAAATGTTGTCCACAATCAGTAGTAGAGTGGGAACTGTCTCGAAGTCGTACGGAAATCGCGAGAGATGTTTATAGTTACCGATTGTGTTCTCAATGCTTATCCAAGCATATATTTTATCTATGCGACTTTTGTTAATTTGGATTTCGATTGTTTTTTCTGAAAAATTATTTTTAGGTTCTTGTTAACCTTTATCCTTGGGTTGTCATTAAGGACAAACAAATAACTTAAACAACTCAAAGAAATGAAAAAAATCATCCTCTCAATCGTAGCGGCTCTCGCTTTCGGATTCATCTCCTTCAACGTATCGGCCCAGACCACATATAGTGGCTACACCGATAGTTTTGGAAACACCACAGTAACCGGAAGCAATGGCTACCGTTCAACCTCCTACACTGATAGCTTCGGCAATACAACCACTCGTACAAATAACGGCGTGACATACAACACCCGCACAGACAGCTTTGGCAACACCACGACCACCGGAAGCAACGGTTACCGTTCGACTTCTTATACCGACAGCTTTGGTAACACTACTACCCGAACAAATACCGGCGTAACCTATCGCTCCCATACCGATAGCTTTGGCAACACCACGACTACCGGAAGCAATGGTTACCATTCCACATCGCGAACCGACAGCTTCGGCAATACATACATCAGAACTTGGTAATACAATCTTGCAGGATAACAGCTTAACGCTTGGTTATGTCGAGAAATTTGGTTAACTTTGCACTATCACAAGAGTGTGACTTTAGTATCAAAAACTTCTCCGGAAGCGTTTCGCCAATGCTTGAGATAGAAAACGTAGGAAATTTTCTTTTGACGCAAGCAGCGCAGAACGGTTCCCATGCTATATATGCGTGGGCTGTATCCTGCATCTTTTCGTCAATTGGTTTCCTACGACCATCTATCAAGAGTTGCAGCGGATTCAGTCCACGCTTCTGTCATATATAGAGGTCGTGTGGACTGAACGATGACAATATTTAAGCATGAAAAAAATATTTCTAATAATCTTCGCCGCTATTATGGCATTACCGATGATTGCAGACCCCGGCAACCGTCTTGGAGAGTCACTTTCAACAGTGGAATCCCAGGTTGAAGGTCTTCGTCATCTAAGGAACTGGCCTACTCAGGGGGACCAATACATTGTATATCATAATACAGAAGCTAATACTTCTTACTACTTTAGAAATGGAATAGTGATAAAGGAGGTTTTCACTTATAGCGGGAACGAGAATGATGCCACTTATATGTTTCAACGGTTTGTCAATGATTTTGCCGGACAGAATTATTCAAGGGCAACAGAAGGTGAGGATAAGGTGACGTTCTATTTTTCGCGTGTAAAGGTAACGGTATCAATTGAGTATTTCGTCGCAAATGAATATTTGTGTAAAGTAACATATACTCCACGTTGATTCAGATGGTAACTGTTCTCATTCTTGCCGGCGTAATCTACGGCGTTCTAAAACTAATCATTTCCTTAAGAAATGGAAAAGAAAACAACCAGTGACCCGAATGCAGGTCAAGAAAACAAAGATCCTCAGCCCAAGAAATCTTGGCTTGAACGGAATTTATGGATGGTAGCAGTATTCATTGCTATATTCCTACTCCGCATGTGTAACGAATTATCACGATAACCCCAATGAAGAAAGTACTGATTCTCTTTATTACGCTGATTGGCTTCGTAACTGGGGCTTCGGCACAGTCATACACTCAAAAGTGGAATGACCTATACAAACGTACAGAGTTTTTCGATTCTTACGGCCATTTGATTGGATATGCCAAATACAATGATTTATATAATCGGATGGAATATTACGATTCATATGGCAATCTTCAAAAGACGGAGAATAGAAATGAGCTCTACAACCGTACTGAGACAAAAGATAGATATGGGAACACCCAATCCACACGTTCCTACAATAACCTCTATGACCGAGAGGAAGTAAAGGATAACTACGGGAATGTCATAGGATACAAGAAATGGAACGACCTTTATAAGAGGTATGACGTTTACAACTCCAACAATACACTCATCGGTTACTACAAATGGAACGATCTCTACAACCGATGGGAATACCATCAAAACTAAAATCAGACCATGAAGAAGCTCATTTTCCTGTTTTGTTTATGTATCACTGGTGCTCAAAACCTTACGTCTGTATCTAAAGCCTATGGGCATGGATATTCGGTTAACGTAATCCAGCCGACAATTGAAAACTTCATATCATTATGTGATATGTCTGAAACTCAGTTTGTATCGGCTATGAAAGCCAAGGGATATTTCCCAACTGAGGACAGCGGCAATCCGATAGCATACTGGAATGGATCGATTGACAACTTCGCTTACGCTCTTGCAGTAAATACATGGGAGTATAATATATTATCCGATTGGCGGTCTTATATCGTAAAGAAAGAGTATATCTATCCCAATAACAGTATGACGGATTTCATTAGATCCTTAAAGCCATACTACTACGCTCACAAGTGTGTTATTTATGATGATCAACCTTCTGATGTGTTCAAAATCGAGCGAAACGGGAAAGTATATGCTATATTCATAACGGATTTAGGTGAGTATTACTATGTCCATGCTCGTATATTCCCATCTTAATATTGTAAGTAATGCAGAATAAATTATGACTAGATTATTGTGCTTAATATCGGGGTTGATTCTTTCGCTCTCAGTGAATGCGAAGACCTTGTATTCATGTTTCTTGTCGCAAGACTTGAACATGGATACCAATGAAGTGACGAATCAGGTATCCAATAATTCCCTCATTGACATATATGTTGATGGGAATAAGTTACTTTTAGGAAGTAAGAAATACTCTATGTATAACCGTCAAGAGACTAATTCCGGATTTGTTAAGATTGTGCATTATGATGCTATTGATGGTGAAGGGCAGCGGTGCAAGATTAAGTTTGTTACAGATCCCTCAGCGGATTGGGTTACAAGAAATGCAATAGTCATCTGGTATGATGAAATATCTCCTGTGGCTAAATGGTATCAAACACGTTATCCGCAACAGCGATAAAGGGTATGAAAAAACTACAATTTGTCTTTGCCTTGATGCTAATTGCATCATTCAGTATAAGTGCTTCCGAACGAGTAATTCACAGTTACCTTTATCACGGATTCAAGGTTTATGATCGAGATAACAACTTAATTCAAGAGATTCCATCTTCAAGCGGAGACCCTATAGGACTATTTGTCGTAGCCGAAATAGATGGTGAAAAATATCTTTCAGTAACGGTCGGCGATGAATCCGCGTATGAATTCAGAATAGTATTGTCAAAAAATGTGGACGATAAAGATGGCACACATGCCGATATTTATGCCGGAGGCATGAATGTAGAGGGTCAAACAGTGCCGCTACAAGTCTTTGTGTGCTACTCAAAATCAATAATTCCAGATGTCATTCTCGTCGATGTTTTCAATTCACCAACATTAATAGAATTAAGCAGACTAGTCAAAGCAGGATACTGATTTTGTGTAAATCCGTGTTAACCTAAAGTCCAAGTATTCATTAAGGATAAACAATCAAATAAAACTTCAGACAATGAATATTAAAAAACTTTCCTTAATGACAATACTTGTCATCGGTGTCATTGCAACAAGCTGTAATGACAATGAGGACAACTGTACTCAAGTCTCAGATCTTACATCTTCTGATTCGTACAAAGACGATTATAATTCAGATTATTATTCTACTTCGGATGCATATGAGGAAAATGAGATTGAATCCGAGAACAATGAGGATCCCGACATGTCTGCCGATTGCATCTATTATCAATCAGATGGCGGAATAGTATACATCACTCGTGATGCGTATGGAAATATCTCAGGGCATGATCTAAATGGCAACTATATAAGTGGTTATTCCGATCAATATGGGAATACAACAATTCATGACATGAACGGGAATTATGTTTATTCCACCACAGATGACTATGGGAATACCACTACCCATGACCTGAATGGCAACTACGCATATTCTTATACTGATGATTACGGTAATACTACTGGTCATGACCTGAATGGCAATTATTATAGTGCTTATACTGATGATTTTGGGAACACAACCGTAACAACTTACTGATAATTACCATGAAAAAAGCGCTTAAGATAATCGGAGGAATTTTCTTGGCCCTTATTGTGGTGGGTAATATCGTAAAGATAATTGCCAAACCCTCCTATGAAAACTCCATTGAGGCACAAATCAAAAGAGCGAATAGAGATTGCCCCATCCCTGTTGCAAATGGTGTTGGGCAAATATCGTCAATAAGACTCGAAGAAAATCTGCTCACATACTACATGGATTACAAGCCCGGCTTTGTTAATGTTGAGGCGTTCAAAGCTAATCCTGACGCTACACGCGATATGTTTTATTTGTCGTTTATTGTCTTACAGGCTCAAGGCAACTATGTTAAAGATATGATGAACGAGCTTATGAAGCACAATATTGGGTTACGCATAATAGTATCAGACGGAACGGGTAGTAAATTTAGCTCGATACTATCTTCAGACTACATTTCTGGTATGAGTAAACGTGTTGCCATGAATCCTTCAGAGGCATTGCACGAAGCCCTAAAGCTGAAGATTCAAACGGAAAGCAATGGTTTTCCAATAGAGGTCGAAGAAGGAATGGTTCTGACCGGAATGACATTAGAAAGTAATAATATCATCGTAATTGCAGAGCTCGATGAAAATATGTATGACTTGAATCTGCTGAAGGACGTGTCTAATGATTTTGGCCTTTCATTACTTGAAGAAGCAAATAATGGAGACCCAGAACTTGGCGCATTGTTTGATCTTTGTAAAATTTCTCATTCAGGATTGGTTTATCGTATGAGAGGCAAACAATCAAGACAACAATGTGATATGGGCATAAGCAGCGATGAAATTAGACGATTGAGGAAGATCCCATCACAAGTAAACATTCACTAATATGTGTTCCATGTTAAATGATATTATGCAAGAGATAACCAGACTGAGGCAATTGAAAAGATGTATGTTTGATACAGCTTATGATGGTCGTGATATGGAAGCATCTGATATTTGTCTTTCTGCGGATGTTTTATTGTTACCATTGTATTGGTACTTGTTAAATAATCGTCATGAAGAACCGGTAACGGTTCGGATAGAAGACTATATGCTTGATTCCATCAAAGCTTTTGAGTCAAGAGCTGACCAAATAATACCATCATTGTTTAATAGGACAAAAGTGTTGGATGATAACTACAAGACTAAACCATTCAAGACGTATCGTTCAATCATTGTTCGTTGTTTTCCACAGTATGTCGTAAATCATTCAACTAAATAATCATCATGCAAACCAAATCATTAATCCTTGCGATCCTGGCAATGATTATTTCTGTCGGATCTGCATATTCCCAATCAGAGACTTCCGAGGGCTACGCTTTCCAGCGAGCTATTGAAGAATATAGAAAGGGAGAAACCGCCTCCGCAATCGAATGGTTTAACAAAGAGATAAAAGACCATCCTAAGAATGGCTATGCGTATCTCTATCTCGCGACTATCCACTATGAGGTCGAAGAATATGGGAAAGCACTGACTACAATAAACAGTGCGATTGCGAACCTTCCGAAAAAAGATAAAGCAATGGGTGCCGTAGCACTTGGATATAAGGGAGACATAATGGTTGCTCTTCGTGATACAGTCGGTGCAATTACGAATTATGAGCAAGCTCTCAAACTCAACCCGGAAAATGCCCAATTATATGTAAATCGAGGCAATTTATACTATGCGCAGGACAATTTTACATTGTCAGATAAAGACTTCAACCGAGTGACAGAACTGGATCCCGGAGATCCGATTGGATATTTAGGTCTTGCAAGGAATTCCATAGCACGGAAAGACTATGAGAATGCAATATCCTCACTAACATACGCATCAAGACTCGACTCTGAAAATGCTAAAGTTTATGCCTTTAGAGCCGAAGCGTTCTTAGGACAAAAGAAATGGAGTGACGCTGTAGAAGATATAATAAAAGCATTGAGTATAAATGGGGACGCTAAAGCTCATTATCTAATGATTACTATCCCCGATGAAGCCTTGCCAACGATGAAGGCACGTCTTCAAATTCAAGCGAATAAGGATAATAATGAGGCAGCATGGTATTACTATCTTGGGCAAATATCACAAAAAAAGAACAGATATCGCGATGCAATTAAATATTACAGTAAGGCAAATGAGAGGGATGCGAATTCCGTATTTATTGAGCGAATAGCAGACTGCTACTTTGATCTTGGTGATTATTCTCAGGCTTTGATACAAGTAGATAAGGCTTTAGCCATGAAATCCGATGATGAGGATTTATACCTGCTGAAAGGAAACATATACAATGAGATGGGTAATCAACCGGCGGCGATTATCCAACTTGATAAATATATCGAAATGACTCCGGAGTTCTATTACGGCTATTACCGCAGGGGATGGTTCCGAGATGAACAAGGAGATAGAGAAGGTGCTATTGATGATTATACAATGGCCATTACCCTTGAACCTGAATATGCTTATTCATATATTGGCAGAGGCCGTGATTACGATATGCTTGGTCAGCATGATGCGGCTGTAGCCGACTACAATAAAGTGCTCGAAATTGATACCGTCCCAACACAAGGTTCTTGCGCACAATATGCATATTTCTTCCTTGGACAACCGGAGAAAGCCTTGGATTTTATGAAACGTTATCTCGATAATCCCAATGAAGACGATGCGGACGGAGGTAATTATGATGCGGCTTGTCTATATTCACTTATGGGTGACATTGACAAATCTCTTTATCACTTGCGGGAGGCTCTCAAGCGTGGCTATCGAAGATTTGCCCATATCAACGTTGACCGGGACTTAGAGAATGTACGTCAGACTCAACCATATAATGAATTAATTCGGGAATATCAGGAAATTCAGCAGAGAGAAAATGTTTCATCAGAAAATGATACAGTGCAGGTTCTTGGTATGGCAATGCCCACAAAGGAAGCGGAGATACCATTTGTCAGAGAACAAGGCGTGACTAAAGTGAAATGTTCTATAAATGAATTACCTCTGCATTTTGTCTTTGACACAGGAGCCGCCGAAGTTACTATTTCAATGGTTGAAGCAACATTCATGCTTAAAAATGGTTATATTAAGCCAACAGATATTATAGGAACATCAAGATATATTGACGCCAATGGAGATATATCCGAGGGTACTACAATTAATCTTCGGACTGTCAATTTCGGAGGCTTGGAGCTTGGCAATGTAAGAGCGTCTGTTGTCCGAAACCAAAAAGCACCATTGCTGCTTGGTCAGTCTGTATTGGGACGACTCGGTCGCATTGAAATTGATAACAATAAATCAGTCTTGAGAATAACGGATGTAAAATAACAAATGATATGCCTGAAAAACTACGATGGATAAAACTGCCTATTTGCGAGATTTGTACATTTACAATTATTGCAATCCCGTTATGGATTCTATTTGGCCCATTTATCATAATCTATAAGTTGGTTGAAACTATATTACAGCCTTACTTATTAATGAAGCAGCGAAAAGAATGGGATGAAATGTATCAGGACTGTCTAAAACAAGGAATCCGCATAGATTATCCTCCAATACGAGGCTCATTGATGAGGGAATTGCCATTGAAATTGTTATTTGACGATGACGATGAAGATTTGTAGCGACGTGTGTTAACTTCCAACGAATTTTGTCATAAAGAGTAACCAAGTTTAAGTTCTTCTACTAAAGATGAACACAAATGCTTGGAGCAAAATAGTGTTAAAAGAATACTCTAAAAACAAATAATTCAATGGAGTTTAAGATAAACATAGATAAACTTCTGGTTACAGAGCTTTCTAAGGATGCTCTTTTGGTAAGGCGGGACATTGATATCCCTCATCCACACGCGCATACTCTTTCAACATTAGATGCGATGCTTGAGAATTCCAACAGATCACTACTCGAAATGCAAGATTTGTTCAAACAGGATTCTTTCTCAAAAGACGAACATAATGTGTGTCTGTTACATGAATATGATGAGGCCTACGTCCATGCAATTAAATATCCGGAATTCATCTCTTACAGCGAATATCATCGCATGATTTCGGAGAAAAGAGAGAACCTCTCAAAATCTCGAGACAATCATGGGAGACTGCCATCTCCCGAGAAAATTGAAGAGTGGATAGATGCGTATAAAAAGTCTTTGAAGCAGGAATTTATGGATACTGTAAAGAGATATGT
>ENA-ORKV01002585-ORKV01002585.1-human-gut-metagenome-genome-assembly--contig:-NODE-2585-length-10582-cov-2.203332_pt1 | contig 10582 bp, 8 predicted proteins | sample MGYA00243058_ERZ508805 | MGnify/ENA primary metagenome ERZ508805 (study PRJEB26277, sample SAMN04329770) | human gut metagenome | biome: human-associated habitat | host: Homo sapiens | place: USA... | reverse complement strand
ATGCGTTGTTCGTGCGGGGATGGCGAAATTGGTAGACGCACCAGGTTTAGGTCCTGACGCCGTTGAGGCGTGTCGGTTCGAGTCCGATTCCCCGCACCAAGGATTAAGAAAGAAAAGGGAGACGCTTCCGAGTGTCTCCCTTTTCTTCATTCAGCCCGCCGCAGGGCAAATGGGGCGCGGCCGTGCGCACCCCTTCACAAGTCAGTGCTTGTGACCGCAACCGCAGCCGCAGGCGCCTTCCTCGTGATGATGGTGATGATGCTCTTTACCGTCATGATGATGGTGGTGCTCGCCGCAACCGCACTCATCTTCATGGTGGTGATGATGTTCGCCACAGCCGCAACCACACGCTTCCTCGTGGTGATGGTCATGACCGCCGCAACCGCAGCCGCATTCCTCTTCGGCATGATGGTGGTGATGGCCGCCACAGCCGCAGCCGCACTCTTCCTCGTCGTGGTGGTGCCCGCCGCAGCCACAGCCGCATTCCTCTTCGCCGTGATGGTGATGATGACCGCCGCAGCCGCAACCGCCGCCACAGCCGCAACCGCCTGCATGACGCTCGATGCGGACGGGTTCGAAGGCCTCTTCGACCTCGGTGACCTCGAGACCGATCATGCCGAGCATCTTGGCGATGTTCGGGAGCGGCCGAACGGCGAAGCCCTCGGGAGCTTCGGCCACTTCGACGCCGCGGTTGATGAGGGCGCCGACGGCCTCCTGCATCGTGCGCAGGTCGCCCGTCACGTGAAGAACCTTTTCAACGGCGGGACGCACGACCCAGAACTGGCCTGCGTCGTCAACGAAAACGTCGTTGACGAAGAGCGGGCGCTTTTCCTCAACGGAGACGGCGATCACGCCTTCGGGCGTTTCAAAGGAGTCCTCCCAGGCCATGCGCTGGGCGGACGTGAGAACGAGCTGCTTGGCGCGGGCGAGAATGGGCTGGGCAGGGGCCGCTTCGGGCGGCAGGAGCTTGGTAAAAGTCGTCATTTTGAATTCCTGTGAGGCCGGCGCCTCGCGAAGCGACAGGCTTCGCCCTCAGGCGCCGACAAGTGTCTACCCATTTTAAGCAAAGAGAATCATTCGCGTGTAAGAAAACTTTGCGCCCGGCAAAGGCTATTCGACAGCGGCCGCCAGCGCATCGGAAAGACGGTCGACGGCAATGACCTCGAGGCCCTCGACGGGCGTTCTCGGCGCATTGGCGCGCGGAATCACGGCCTTTGCGAAGCCAAGCTTCGCCGCCTCACGAAGCCTTTCCTGACCTCTGGGCGCAGGCCTGATTTCTCCGGCGAGGCCCACTTCGCCGAAGACAACGAGACCGCGGCGCAGGGGCTTGTTTCGAATGCTCGAATAGATGGCGCACAAAAGCGCGAGGTCGGCCGCTGGCTCCGAGATCTTCACGCCGCCCACGGCGTTGACGAAGACGTCCTGATCAAAGCAGCCCACGCCCGCGTGGCGGTGCAGGACCGCAAGAAGCATGGCAAGGCGCTGCGAGTCCACGCCGAGGGCAAGCCTCCTCGGCGCGGGCAGGTGCGTGGCGTCGACGAGCGCCTGAATCTCAACGAGAAGCGGGCGAGTGCCCTCCTGCGTCACCAGCACGCTCGACCCGGGAATGTCGGACTTGTATTCGGAGAGGAAGATGGCCGACGGGTTCGTCACGCCGCGAAGACCGTGATCCGTCATGGCGAAGACGCCGAGCTCGTTCACGGCGCCGAAGCGGTTCTTGAAGGCGCGCACGAGACGGAAGTTCGAGTGCTGGTCGCCCTCGAAATAGAGCACCGTATCGACGATGTGCTCGAGAATTCGAGGACCGGCAAGAGAGCCGTCCTTGGTGACGTGACCGACGAAGATGAGGGTCGTACCCACGGTCTTGGCCATGCGCGTGAGTCTTGCGGCGCACTCGCGCACCTGAGAAACGGAACCCGGCGCGCTGTCAAGCAGGCTTGAGAAGATGGTCTGGATCGAGTCGATCACGACGTACTCGGGCTTGCGGCTAGAAATCACGCTCTCGATATGCTCGAGCTCGATTTCACTCATGAGGGTGAGGCCGCGGGGCTCGAGCTGAAGGCGCTGCGCCCTGAGCGCGATCTGCGTGGGGCTTTCCTCGCCCGAAACGTAAAGCGCCGAATGGCCGAGCTCGACGAGTCTGGCCATGACCTGCAGCAGAAGCGTCGACTTGCCGATGCCGGGGTCGCCGCCGATCAGGGCGACGCATCCCTTCACAAGCCCGCCTCCCATGACTCGGTCGAATTCGCCGAGTCCCGTCACGGTGCGGGGGATCTCCTCGATCGCCACGTCGGAGAGGTCCTGCAGGGAGCCCGTCGTGTCGACGAAGCCGCCTGCGGAGCGCGGGGAGCCCGCACCGTAGCGGGCGGCGGCGCCCTGCGACACCTTGAACTCCTGGAGCGTGTTCCAGGCCTTGCAGTGCGGGCACTGTCCCTGCCACTTGGCAGTCGTGCCGCCGCACTCATTGCAGACGAATTCGGTTCTGGTCTTGGTCGTGCGAGGTGCCATCGGTTGCCGTATGTCGGTTGTCAGTGCTTGATTTGAAGCGGAACGCGGCGTGCAAGCGCGCAGATGAGCTCATAGCCGATCGTGCCTGCAGCGGCCGCCACTCGGTTGACGGGCAGGTGCCTGCCCCAGAGCTCCACGCGGCTGCCGAGGCCTGCGGACGGGATGTCGGTGATGTCGATCTCGAGCATGTCCATCGAGACGGCGCCCACGAGCGGCGCGATGGCGCCCTCGACCCACGTGGGAGAGCCGTCGGGCATCGAACGTGGATAACCGTCCGCGTAGCCGCAGGCAACGATGCCCACGCGCGTGGGACGCTTGGCGATCCAGCGCGAGCCGTAGCCCACGGCCTCGCCCGGCGCAATCTCCTGAACGGCGATGATCTTCGCCGAGAGCGTCATGGCGGGAATGAGGCCGAGCTCCTCGGAGGAAATGTGGGAGTCAGGGCTCACGCCGTAAAGCGCAACGCCCGCACGCACGCCGTCACCTCCCACTTCGGGATGCCAGAGGATGGCAGCGGAGTTGGCCATGCAGGCCGCCGTGGCGGAATGCGCGAGCCTGCCCATGCGGGTGAGCTGTCGGGAGACCGATGCGGGCGCATCGCCGAGATAGCTCGGCTCGGCGTTGGCAAAGTGCGTGACGACGCCCATCACCTTCACGCCCGGAATGGACGTGAGGAGGTCGTAGATCGTGCCCACCTCGACGGGCAGGAAGCCCAGACGGTTCATGCCCGAGTTCACCTTGATGTGAACCTTCACCTCACGCAGCTGGAGACGCTTGAGAATGTCGATCTGCCACATGGAGTGGACGACCGTCTCGACGTCAAGGTCCTGAAGCGGCTCGATGTCCGTTTCATCGAAGAAGCCCTCCAGAAGCAGCACGCGCTTGTGCCAGCCCGCGCGGCGCGCGCGTTCGGCGTCGCACAGGTCGATGGTCGCAAAGCCGTCCGCATCGGCGAAGGCCTCGACGGCATTCTCAAGACCGTGGCCGTAGGCATTGGCCTTGACGACCGCCCAGAGGGTGCGATCGCCGACACTCTCACGAAGGCGGGCAAGATTGTGCTTCAGCGCCTGAATATCAATTTCAGCGTATATGGGACGGGGCACTCGAATACTCTTCTTTCATAAGTCAAGGGAACCCGCACGGGGCGTCTCGTGCAGAAACCCGTTAATGTTACTCGCCTGCGCCGCGATTCGTTCGAATTTCACAATTTGAAAGTGACTCGGCCCACCTCCCGCCTCTCCCCGTTCTCGGAAGGAATTTGCACCGAATGTTTACGTACGCCCTCAGGCAAGGTAGACTTAACGGATTGACCTCCAACCATTCAGGCTCATTCACAGGCTTTTATGAACCGCGGCTTCTATACCACTGCTCATCGCTGCCATCGCCCTTCTGACGAGCATCAACGCTCCTGACTGGATGACGCCGCTCCTCAAGCTCTTTTTCGTGGTGAGCTACGTGTGCCTCGCCGCCTGGGTGGGCATCTTCGCAGACTCGATGCCCAAGGGCCGCGTCATGTTCCTGACGAACTTCGTCAAGGCGGTCGGCTGCCTGCTGATGCTCTTCGGCGGCCACCCACTTCTCGCCTACGCGATCGTGGGCGTGGGCGCTGCGGCCTACTCGCCCGCGAAGTACGGCATTCTCACCGAGCTTCTCCCGCCGCAGAAGCTCGTTGTCGCCAACGGCTGGATCGAGGGCCTCACGGTTGGTTCCATCATTCTCGGCGTTGTGCTCGGCGGTGTTCTCATCAAGCCTGAGATCGCACAGTCCATCCTCGATTTGTTCCATCTTGATGCTCTCGGCCTGTCGAGCTTTGCCGAGGCCGCCATCTTCGCAATCGCCTTCGTCTACCTCGCCGCCTCGGCCGTCAACCTCGCCATTCCCGACACGGGCGTGCGCTATCCCCCGCAGAAGTTCGACCCCGTCGACTCCATCAAGGGCTTCGTCAAGAGCTGCCGTCTTCTCTGGAGCGACCGTCTCGGTCAGATCTCCCTCTCCGTCACGACGCTCTTCTGGGGCGCAGGCGCAGTGCTTCAGTTCCTCGTTCTCAAATGGTGCGACCACGCGCTCGGCATGGATCTCTCTCAGGGTGCCGTCATGCAGGCCGTCGTGAGCCTCGGCATCGCCGTCGGCGCCTTCCTCGCCGCCGCCAAGGTTCCTCTCAAGAAGTCCCTCAACGTTCTGCCCATGGGCATCTGCATGGGCGTGCTCGTCGTGGGCGCCTCCTACTTCACGCGCGACATTGCGCCCGCAGGCGGCCTCTCGCTCTTCGGCTTCGAGCTTTCCTGGGCCGTCATGATCGCCGGCCTCATCATGATCCTCGTGGGCATCTGCGCGGGCTTCTTCGTCGTTCCGATGAACGCGCTCCTGCAACACCGCGGCCATGTCCTCATGAGCGCGGGACGCTCCATCGCCGTGCAGAACTTCAATGAGAACTCCTCCATCCTCGTGATGCTCGGCGTCTACTCCCTGCTCATCAAGGCCGACCTCTCGGTTCCCGCCACGATGATGATCTTCGGCGTCTTCGTGAGCATCTCCATGCTGCTCGTCATCCTCAAGCACCGCCGCAATCAGGCCGAGTACGACAGCACCCACCTGATCGGCGAAGGCACCCGCCACGTGACTGAAGAGCACTGATCAGCATCACCAAGGCACCCTCCCGAACGGGCCCTGCACGACAGCACGGGCACGTTTCCGTTCATGGCTCCCAGCCATGAAGCGCAAAAAGCCAAACGCCCTCTCCTCGCCAGCAAACAACACAGCAACCACCTGCCCCCCATCGAAAGCCCCCTCAAAGCCTTAGGAAACGCGAGTACAAGAAAAAGCGGACCGCCTCCACGTCGGGAGAACGGTCCGCCTGAAGACGTCAGGAGAAAGTCCCTGTCTTATACGGCGGCGGGAACTGCCTCGTCATCCTTTTCATCCTTGCCGAGATCATGGTTCACCATGGCTGCGACCGTGGAGTCGGACCAGACGTTGAGCGTCGTTTCGATCATATCGATGACGGCGTAGAAGGGCAGGATCACGCCCATGAGCATGATGGGCACGTTCATGCTTGCGAGAAGACTCGCCGAAAGGAAGAAGCAACCCATCGGAACGCCTGCGTTGCCCACGGCCGCGAGGGTCGAGATCAGGATCCAGGCGGCGAGCATCGGCAGCGTCACCTCGGCACCCGCATTCTGCATCAGGTAGACGACCGTAACGAGGATGAAGGCGGCGCAGCCGTTCATGTTGATCGTCGTGCAGATCGGCAGCACGAAGCGGGAGACGGGGCGAGCGACGCCCACGTTGTTTTCCGCGCAGGACATCGTGACGGGCAGCGTGCCGGCGGAGGACTTCGAGAAGAAGGCGACGGCAAGCGCAGGCGCCATGCCCTTGGCGACGCGGATCGGATTGACGCCGCGGACAAGCATGAGAAGCGGAAGCACGACGAGCATCTGGACGAAGTTGGCGGCGAGAATGACGCCGAAGTAGGTGCCGAGACCGCCGATCTCAACGCCCTTGTTCATCTCGACGACAAGTGCAGAGATGAAGCCGAAGATGCCGATCGGAAGCACGCGGATGAGCCACTTCACGAGAATGAAGAGGACCTCCTGAGCGCCCGTGAAGAAGGCAAGCAGCACCTCCTGCGAGCGGCTGTCGCGCGGCAGGCGGGAGATTGCGATGCCGATGGCGGCGGAGACGAGCAGGACAGAGAGCACGTTCGCGGAGAGGAACGGCGCCAGGAAGTTGTCCGGAATCACGGACTGGATGTACTCGAGATAGGAGTGCTCCGCCACCTGCGGCGCGATGGCGCCCGCCGTCATGGCGACGTTGGCGGGAGACATGGCGACGTAGAGGACGGCGGCGAGCGTGGCCGCCAGAATCGTCGTGAAGAGCGTGTAGAAGATCGTGTGGCGGAAGATGCGACCAGACTCGCTCGAACGGGAGATCGAGGCGAGCGTCGCGATGATCGACACGGCGATGATCGGAATGCTGATGAACTTGAAGAGGCGAATGAAGATCGAGCTCACGAAGTCCGCGAATGCATGGATAGTCTCGCCGCCCCAGAGGCCGCTGCAGACGCCGAGCACGATCGCAACGAGATAGGCGGCCGCCATGGCGGTCTGGGAACCCTTGACGCGGGGCCTGGCTTCGTCGGGGGATTGAGTCATCTGGGAGTTTCCTTCTTGTTTTTGAAAAACTGCAGTGCTGCGGATCCGCAACAGTCTTTTCGAAGTGTATACCCGAGTAACTCGCTCAGGTATATCCGCACATCCTCATTTTGCGTCAACAAAAATCAGGCATGCTTTCCCGGCCTGCAGCAGTAGCGAACCGATCCATCTAAGCACAACTGCCTAGTTCGACTCACCGTAATCCAAAGGCGTCTGCCCCGCAGGGTAACGCCGCCTTCTGACGACAACAGACGAAAAAGAGGCGGAAGACCGTGAGACCAGTCCTCCGCCTGTCAAAAGGCCTTCCGGAGAAAAAGGAAAAACCGGAAGGCATTCCAAGACAACTTGTTCCGTCTTCGCCCTTTTTCTCTCAGAGCCCAATGAGACGCTCGGGATGGGAGTAGGCGTTGGCGCGGCTGCGGCGGGAGGAGGCCGCAAGCGTGATCCCGCACTCTCGTGCAAGTTCGACGGCGAGCGCCGTCGGTGCGGAGACGGCGAAGATGATCTCGACGCCGCACATGGCCGCCTTCTGAACCATTTCGTAGGAGGCTCTGGAGCTGATGACAAGCGCGCCGTCACGCCAGCCCCTGCGGGCACGAAGACCGAGCAGCTTGTCAAGCGCGACATGCCTGCCGACGTCTTCGGCGCCGCCCGCAAAGCTTCCGTCGGGACGAACCCAGACGGCGGCGTGGGTGCAGCCCGTGATGCCGCCGAGGCGCTCGACACGCTCCAGATAGCCGAGGGCGTCGGCATAGGCCGCCATCGGGAAGGTCTGCTCGTGCGGCACGACCCGCTTTTCGCGCACGGCCTCTCCAAGACTTTCGACGCCGCAGATGCCGCAACCCGTGCGGCCCGTCATCGAGCGGCGGCGGTCCTTGAGCTTCCAGAAGCATTCGGACGAAATCGTGAGGTCCACCTCGATGCCGCCGCGGCAGGCCTCGCGCACCTCGCAGGCATAGAGATGCGAGGCGTCGGGAATGATGCCCTCGGCAAGCGAGAAGCCGAGCGCGAATTCTTCGAGCATCGAGGGAGAGGCCATCATGACGGCGTGCGAGATGCCGTTGTAGACAAGCGCAACGGGAACCTCCTCTGCCACCCAGTCGAGCGCAGGCTCGTCTGCATTCATGCGAAAGACCTCGACCTCGCGGGCCCCCAGACGCTCGACGCCGCCCATGGAGACGGGCATGCAGGTCCCCGCCTCAATGGCGGTCGCAAGCGCGTGTTCGGCCTTGTTCAAATAAGCGCATCCCATGTTCATCTCCCGTGCGTTTCGTGCCAGCGGCGTCTCGTTGCGGAAATATTGATCCTCAGGCTTCCTTGCCCTCAACGGCGTTCTGATAGAAGAGCTCAAGCCCCGTCATGACGATCTGCTCGACGTCGGCGCAGAAGTTGAGCTCCTCTCCCGCGAAGATCGTCGGGAAGGCGGCATGACAGCCGGCGCAGACGTGCAGGCGGCGCGTTTCGTCGGTCTCGTCATGGATGTAGGAGAGGTCCGACACGGCCTGATCGCCGCAGACGGCGCAGCGGATGCGCTCGAAGACCCAGTGTGCGCCGCAGCACGTGCACCAGAGCTGCTTGATGTGCCCGTTGAGCGGCGTGTCGGTCACGCTCGCGACGGCGGCGTCGGAGCCGCAGACGGGGCAGTGAAGCGGACGGTTGTGATGCGTCGTGTCGGTGCCCGTTCTGGCGATGCGGCGGCTGCCTTCGTCGGCCGCCTCGTCAAGGAAGACGCGAAGCGCGAGGCCGAGCACGGGAAGAAGGAAGATGTCAAGAAGGGCGTCCTCGCCCGCGTGCACCTCGACGGCATGGAGATACCCCATCGGATCGCGACCTGCGCTCTCAAGGAGCTCAGCCGACGCAAAGCGCGTCCAGTCGATGGCTCGGCAGGCTTCGAGCATGTCGCCCTCGATCTCGTCGTTGTCGAGAAGGGCCGCCGCGATGGCGTCGACCGTCTGCAGGAAGCGCTCCGAGTCAATCGTGACGGGACGGAGCGAGAGAAGCGTCTCCTTGCCCAGACGGGCGGCCTCGATCTCTTCGTCAGTCCACTCGGGAGCTTCAGCGGCAAGCTGTGCGCGCAGATCCGCCGCCTTGAGCAGCGCGGGCGCAAAGAGCGCGAGACGCGCGACGACGCTTTCGTCCTGGTGACCGGCGGCACGGGCAAGGGCCCTTTCGATCGACTTGCGGTTGAGCATGTGACTTTCCTTTTTTTCAAGGCACTCCGTGCCGTAAGCCCGGAATGCGCGTTTTCTGATTGTGGATTCGGCGCCTCTTCGGGCGTCCGGAAAGAGGTCTCCAAGTCTCTAGAGGCCTCTTTCCGGACGAGCCCCCTGCGGGGCCCGTCCGGGGGTCGTCGGCGTCGCAGAAGCACCAGCGGCTCTTTCGGAGAGTTCGGAAAAGCTTCCCCTTACTTTTCCTTGCCGTCCTTTTCAACGGTCACGTTCTTGCCAAGGGCGATTTCCTCATTCGCCCAGTAGCCCCAGTGGTAGACCGCGTCGGACTCGCTCACCTTGCCGTCGCCGAACATGATGCGGGCGGTGCCGCGATACGGCTGGAAGATGCCGGCGCCGAGATAGATGTGGGCGATGCCGACAAAGACGGTGAGGAAGAAGAACACGTCATGCACGAGGTGTGCAAGAAGCAGCGTTTCAGGGGCGAAGTCGACCTTGAGGCCGGAGCCGGTCGGGAAACCTGTGTTGAGCCAGAGCACGATGCCCGAGAGCGCGAGCATGATGCAGAAGAACAGCAGGGCGCCGTCGGCGAGACGCTGGGCGGACTTCACGTGGTGCTGCGGGGGCATGTGAACCTTGCCCGGCGCAAACAGATAGAACGGGAATTTCATGGCCCAGGTCACGTCGTCCTTGTCCCACTTGCCGAAGATGTCCTCCTTGAAGAGGTGCACGAAGCCGGCGGGCGACTTCAGCACGGCGAAGAGCGGAACGAGGATGAACGGAACCGCGAGGACGCGATGGAGCATGCGCATGGTCTGGGTGAACTCACCGCCCATAATGCCGCCGCCGAGGCTCGGAACGAACACGAACACGCCGGTGACCGCGAGCAGGATGCAGGCGACGGCGGCAACGCCGTGAGTCACGCGGGTGAGCAGAGAGTGACGCTGAATGTATCTGGTCATTCTGAGTCTCCTATTACTTGCCGGAGGCTTCTTTTTCAAGAAGCTCCTTGACTTCACGATCGGCGGTGGCGCGCTGTTCAGGCGTCCAGTGCTTCTTGGCTTCCTCGACGGTCACCTTTTCGCGGCGGTAGCCGGTGGCGGCGACGAAGGAAACGGCGAGGCCGGCGAGCACCGCAGCGGTGCCGACACCGGTCACCGTGCGCATGGCGTTCATCATGCCGATCATCTTGTTGGGCTTGGGATCGGTCGGGAGGCCATAGGCTTCGTGACCGAACTGGCAGACCTGCAGCACGTGCAGACCGCCCATCTCGTTGACGCCGTAGAGCTCGGCCTTGTCAAAGCCCTTCTTCTTGAGGAACTCGACTCGCTTCTGACCGAGCGCGATCATTTCGTCGCGCGGGCCGAACTTGAGCGCCTCAGGCTGGCAGGTCTTGACGCAGGCCGGGATGCCGCCCTCTTCGAGACGGTCGATGCAGAGCGTGCACTTGTCCACGCAGCCGTCCATCGGACGGAAGCGGGGCACGTCGAACGGGCAGGCGGACTGGCAGTACGTGCAGCCGTTGCACTTGTCCGTGTCGTACGCGACGACGCCGTTCTCCTTCTTGTAGAGGGCGCCGGACGAGCAGATCGCAACGCAGGCGGCGTCCGTGCAGTGGTAGCACGAGCGGCGGCCGATTGCGAAGTTGATCGGCTGGTACTTGTTGCCGGACTCCTTCTCATCGAACGTCATCACGAGACGCGTGTCGCCGTTGAGGTCAGGCGGGTTCTGATACGTGCCCGAGAACTTGTTCTC
>ENA-ORKV01002579-ORKV01002579.1-human-gut-metagenome-genome-assembly--contig:-NODE-2579-length-10601-cov-3.299981_pt1 | contig 10601 bp, 14 predicted proteins | sample MGYA00243058_ERZ508805 | MGnify/ENA primary metagenome ERZ508805 (study PRJEB26277, sample SAMN04329770) | human gut metagenome | biome: human-associated habitat | host: Homo sapiens | place: USA... | reverse complement strand
CTGTGGGTGCTGCACCGGGCGCACAGAGCGTCTCCAATGACGGCTATGCTGTGACCTTTGCGGCCAACACAAGCCTGAGCGCCGCCGTGCGTTTTGAAGCCTGGCATGTGCTGGAAGCCGCCCTCGGGGCGGACCCCCACGGCCTGCTGTACAGGGGGATTGAATGAGATGACAACGACCGTTACCGTGGTGAACCTTATCCATGACCCCAAGGCCGACACCGACACGCCCAAGTGCTGGGTGTTCCCGGCCTGCAGCTGGCGGGAGAAGCTGGACACCTCCGGCACCGGCACCAGCAAGGACCCCGAACGCACCACCCACATCCGCATCCCGGCCAGCGTGTGCACCCTGGGCTACCTGCCCTATGTGCAGTGGGCAGCCCTGCCCGCTGCCGAAAAGGCAAAGCACTGGACGCTCAAGCGGGGCTGGAAGGTGGTGCAGGGCGCGGTGCCCACCCTGACCGCCGCCGAGTACGCCCACCTCGAAAAAACGCACCAGTGCTGCACCGTGTCGGCCATCTCGGATAACCGGGAACCGCTGCTGCCGCACTGGCATGTGGAAGGGAGCTGACACCATGGCCACCATCTGGGACAAGAGCCACGGCGGACGCCTGACCATCACAACGCCCATGGGCACCCTGTTCACAGTGCAGCACCGCAGCGGCAAGTGCACCGCGCAGATCCGCTGGAACAAGGACGTGGGGGCCAACCTGACCCGGGCCATGGTCACGGGCCGAGGCAAGCTCATGCAGCGCATCATCCGGGACACCCACCCGCTGGTGCCCTTTGACACCGGTATGCTGGACAACTCTGCCCAGCTGGCCACCGACTACGACACCGGCGAGATCATCTGGTCTACGCCATATGCAAGGCGGCAGTATTACCTTCACCCCAAGGGCGAGGGCCTGCACGGTGACACCGGCCTGCGCGGCAGCTACTGGGCCGAGCGCAGCAAGGACGCCAACAAAGTCTCATGGAACCAGTTCTGGAAAGCAGTGATGAAGGAGGAAACCAGATGACCCCTGCCATTCAGGCCATGCGGGACTGGCTGCGCACCTGCCCGCTGGTGGCCTCTGCACAGGAGGACGGTGTGGCGTTCCGGGTGGGAGGCCTGACCGGCGACGCCGAGGAGTACACCATCCTGGACATGCCCGGTGCCCCGGAGCTCAAGCGCTACTTCAGCGGGTCCCTCCGGCTGAAGAACTATGTGCTGGCTTCCCACACCGTCTACACCCCGGACAACACCGCCCAGCAGGCGGCAGCGTCCGGCTTCTGGGACGATCTGACCGAGTGGGTGGCCAGCCAGAGCCGGGCAAGAAATTTCCCGCAGCTGGGCAGCGGGCGCACCGTCCGGGAGGTGTCCGTCACCTCCAGCGGCTACATCCTCGAAGCCGAGGGCGGGGCCTGCCGTGCGCAGATCCAGCTGCAGCTTATTTACTATCAACCGAAAGGAGCAACCACATGACCGTTAAAGAAGTGATGACCGGCATCACCCCCAGTGCGGACTATGCCGGCCTGGAAATGGCGGACGACTTCGTGCTGGCGTTCCAGACTGCTGACACCCAGCAGAACGTGAACGACTACATCGTCTGCCAGGAGTGCATCACCGAGCACTCCGCCGCCGTGAACCCCGGCACCCAGGGAAAGCAGTATATCCGCAAGGGCAATGCCACCATCAAGACCAGTGCCCAGCGCACCTTCTCCATCTCCGGTGACCGCACCCGCGGTGACCCTTGGCAGGATTGGGTCACCAGCCTGGCCGTGCTGTTCGGCACTGGCAGCGCCGTGATCGTGCCGTATGTCTATTTCTCCATGCTCACCGGAAAGGGAGAGACCGGCAAGGCCTCCGTCATCGTCAACGGCGACGCCTCCAATGGCGCAGGCAATAACGCCGGCATCTCTGTCACCGTCTCCGGCGTGGAGAAGCCCAAGGCGTACACCTACAGCGCCGCCTGAGTTTCCCACAAGCATGTCCCCGTCCACCTCCCCGGACGGGGATTTTTTATGCCCTGAACCAGCCAGATCAAGCCGGGGCAGCACCGGCGCAGGGCCCAACGAAAGGAGCTTTTTATGATTCTTCGCAACGTGAAATTCGATTTCAAGGTGACCAAAGGCAAGGACTACAAGCGGTACATCCAGGGCTACAAGGCAGCCATGGCGGCGCTGAACGTACTGGACAAGGAAGATGACGAGTATCTCATCAAGTTCAACGAGATCCTGGATGACTTCTTTGCAGATCTGCTGGGCGAGGATTACGACCAGCGCCTGGGCATCGACGTGGATGACCTGGAAGATCTGATGCAGCTGCTTGCCGACTTCAATGCCGCTGCCAACCCGGAGGCACTGGAACGCATGGCCGCCCTGCAGCCCATCGACCGGGAAGCCCTGAAGGATGCCAAGAGCTCCATCCCGGCCCCCATCCCCATGCCCATGAACCGGGCGCAGCGCCGGGCTGCACGCCGGGCCAAGGCATGACCCGCCCGGACTGCTACCTGACCGACAGCCTGCCGCAGGGCTTTGAAACGGACTTCCGGGCATGGGTCACCTACGACAACATGGCCGCCCGGGCCCACACACCCGAGCAGGAAGCCGCCCTGCAGGACTACGCCCAGCGGGTGCTCATCCACGGCCCGCTCACCAAGGGCAACCTCGACGCCTTTCTGGACTTTTACCGCTGCGGAGCTCAAGAATCCGAGCGGGAGAGGCGCAGCGCCGAGGCGTTCCGGGAAATGCCCCGGGGCTTTGATTTTGCGGTGGACGGCCCCCTGATCTGGGCGGCCTTTCTGCAGACCTACGGCATCGACCTGCGCACGGCGCAGCTGCACTGGTGGGACTTCATGGCCCTGTTCAGGAGCCTGCCGGACGAGTGCCGCATCTGCAAGATCATCAGCTATCGCACCGAAGATCTGACCGACATGCCCAAGGGAATGCGGGAGCAATACGAGAAGCTGCGCCGGGTGTACGCCCTGCCTGCGGAGGCCGGCGGCACGGCCCGGCGCTATGTGTCCATGGCAGACCGCAAGGCGTCCATTCTTGCCAGGCAGGCCGAATACCAGAAAAAGCACTCCGGGAGGTGATGCACCATCGCACGCGAACATGACGGCGAGGTCGTTTTCGGCGTCGTGACCGACCCCAGCGGGGCCCAGGAGGGCCTTGACCAGGTAGAACAGGCAGCGGAACAGGCGGCCCAGAAAACCGCCTCTGCCGCCGCCAAGGCCGCCGACAGCGTGGTGTCTGAGACGGAAGAGGCCGCCCAAAAGGCTGCTGCCGCCATCAAGAGCGCTGCCGGGAAGGGCGAGAAGGAAGCCGCCGACGCCGGGGCAAAGGTCCGAAAGACCAGCAAAGAGACCTCCGACAAAGTGGGCACGGACGCCGATGCTGCCGGCCAGAAAACACAGCGCTCCGCCAAGGGGACGAAAGAAAAGGTCATTGCCCAGTTTACCGCCGGACAGGTGGCCATCGGCAACATCATCTCCAAGTGCGTGGACAAGGTGGTGGACGCCGGCAAGGCCCTGATCTCCACCGGCGTGTCCTATAATGCCGAGATCGAGAAATACCGCACCGCCCTCACCAACCTGCTGGGCGACGCCGAAAAGGCCAACGCGGCCCTGGCTGCCATGCAGGCAGACGCAGCCCGCACGCCCTTTGACACGGCTACGCTGGTCAAGTCCAACGAATACCTCATTTCTGCCGGTGAGAACGCCGAGTACAGCCGCAAGACCATCCTTGCTCTGGGCGACGCGGTGGCAGCCACCGGCGGCGGGTCTGCCGAGCTGGAACGCATGGCCCAGAACCTGCAGCAGGTGGCAAACCAGGGCAAAGCCACCAGCGTGGACATCAAGCAGTTCGCCATGGCGGGCATCAACATCTATCAGGTGCTGGCCGACTACACGGGCAAGTCCGTGCAGGACGTGCAGAGCATGACCATCACCTACGATGTCCTGACCAAGGCGCTGCAGGCCGCTGCCGAAGAGGGCGGACGCTACTATGACAGCATGGCCACCCAGAGCCAGACGCTCAATGGCCGCCTGTCCACCCTGAAGGACAACGCCACCCAGCTGGCGGGCGTGGTCATGGAAGATCTGACCGCCGCCTTTGGCGAGGCGGTGACCAAGTGCAACGATCTGGCCATTGCCTGCAAAGCGGGTTTTGAGACAAACGGCATTGACGGCCTGCTGGACGCCGTGCGGGAGACCACCCCGGAACTGTCCATCCTCGTTGGCGTCGTACAGGGCTGCATCGACAATGCAAACGTCCTGCTGCCGCTACTGGGCAGCATTGGCGGGGCGTTCGTTACCTTCAAGTCCACGGCCACCGTGGCAGCCGGGGCACAGGCAGCTTTGAACGCTGTCATGAACGCCAACCCCATCGGCATTGTGGTCACCCTGCTGGGTGCTCTGGCCGGGGCCTTTGGTACGGCCTATGCTTCCAGCGAGACGTTCCGCACCGGCGTGAACTCCGCACTCACAGCCGTGGCCAACACGGCACAAAATGCACTGTCCACGGTCATCGGTTGGCTGGACAGACTGAGCTTCAAGCTCAACAAGGCCCTGAACAAGGACGGCTATTCTACCTTTGACACATACGAGGGCTGGAAGACATCCCAGTACAAGAGCACCGTCACCGATGCAGACCGCCAGCGCCGCCAACAGCTGCACGACAGCCGGGTGCAGCAGGCGCAGACGGAGAAAGAGCTGGCCGATCTGACCGGCGGCGGGGTCATCGTCAGCGACATCCCGTCCTCCTCCGGTAGTTCCGGCACCAAGAAAACCAGCAAAAAGGCCACCGAGACGGTCCTGCGCTCCACCACCGACAACTACACCAAATACTCCCAGAATGCCCTGGGGCAGGTGGAGACCACGGTGGAAGCGGTCAACGAGCACATCCGTGACAGCACCGGCAAGGAATTTGACCGCTTGACCGAGAAGGTGACCGAATCCGGCAAGGAGATGGTCAACGGCGTCGAGCGGGAATACACCCTGGTGACCACCAAGGTGGACGGCGTGACCCAGAAGGTGACGAAGTCCTACGCCGACATGTCCAAGGTGCTGACCGACACGGCCAAGAAAACGGCCACCAGCTACAAGGACGGGGCCACCGTCACCACTGCCGAGGTGACCAAGATCTATGCCGACGGGTCCCGCCATGTGGAGCAGACCGTCACCGAGGCCGGGGAGCGCATCGGTGCCAGCGGCCGCGAGACCTACGAGAAGATCATCACCTATGTGGACGGCGTGCAGGACAAGGTGGAGGAATCCGCCCAGCAGATCGACACCTCCGTCACTGCCACCCAGAAGCGCATTGACGAGGCCCTGTCCGGGGCCAAGAGCGAGCTGAGCAGCGGCATCTTTGGCATCATCAAGGACGGCATTTCCGCCGTCAAGAACAAGGATTGGGCCGGCATTGCCGAGACGGTGACCAAGCTCATCTGGGGACAGGTGAGCCAGAGCCAGCGGGACACTGTTTCCGCCTGGGCCAAGAAAGCATTGACTGCCATCAACGAGGCCTACGCCGGCGGCGGGCTGCAGGGTGCCTTTGGGGCCGTGTCCGGTATCTTTGGCAGCGGCATCAAAAACGGTGCCGGAGCCACCATCCAGGGCATTGGTGAGATTGCCAGCGGGCTGTCCGGCTCCGGCGGCATGGGCAAGCTGGTGGGCGCCGCCGTGTCCGGCATTGGCACCATCGGCAAGGCTGTGGCGGGCCTTGTGGGCAAGGTGGGCGGCCTGATTGCAGCCCACCCGGAGGTTTTTGCCATCATTGCGCTGGTGGCCGGTATTGCCGGACTGGGGCTGTTCCTGTGGAAGAAGTATGGCCGCAAGGGCGGCTCTGCCGATGACGGCAGCGTCTCCGACGAGACGCTGGCCCTGCCGCACCCGGACAGCAGCGGCTACACCCAGAGTGACACGATCACCGCTGCCGAGCTCACCCGCCGCACGCAGGCCGCTTCCGCTGCAAACCAGCAAAGCATTTCCCGCACCCAGAACAGCACCGGTTCCAGTGCAGCGCAGCAGCTCACAGCCAGCTACACCGGCAGCCTGACGGCGGTGTTCAACGTGGACGGCAGAGAAATGGCCCGCACCACCGCGTCCTACATGGACGAGGAGCTGGGCTTCCGGAGGTGATGAACCATGAATGATGATTTTTACGTCAATGACCACGGGGCCAGCGAGTTCGGGGCCCTGCTGCTGTCCAGCTGGAATGTCAGCGGCAGCGCCCTCACTCAGAACTACCTTACCAGCTACACCGGCGGGCGGATCACCTTCTGCTCCACCCAGTACGGCCTGCGCTCCATCTCTCTGCCGGTGGACATCTACGGCACGAGCCCCGCCGACGCAGCAGCTAAGCGCAGCGCCCTGACGGCGGCTTTTCTGGGCGGCACGGTGGAGCTGGCCCTGCCGGACGGCGGCACCTACACAGCCCTGCTGCTGGACAGCGGCAAGGCACAGGAGCAGGACACCGACGGCTGCATCCTCAGCTGCACCTACACGCTGGCAGGCTACCGGCACGGGGCGCTGGAAACGCTGGTGCTTCCTGCGGATGTCCAGACCTTTTTTGCGGCGGGCACCGCCCCGCAGATGGAGTGCCGCATCACAGAGACGGTAACGGAGGCCGGAAGCCACACCGTGCACTACCCCAACGGCGGCAGCTGCGTGCTCAAAGATCTGCAGGCCGGTGACACCGTGTGCGTGGACGGCATCACCCGGCAGGTGCTGTGCAACGGCCAGAACCTGTTTCAGGCCGTCACCGGCATTTCCGGCTGGCCCACCGTCCGGGCCGGAGAAAACAGCCTTGCCCACACCGGGCAGAGTTACGTCGAGTATTACCCCATTTTTGTGTAAAGGAGGCGTTGCCCGTGCTTGCCATCGTGGCCGCAGACGGTCACCACATCCCGCTGGATTGTGATGATTACTGCATCGTGCACAACTGGAACGGCTGGGAAGATGAGATCAAGTTCAGCCTGCCCCGCGGCCACCCTCAGGCCCGCCTGCTCACCGAGCGGGTGCGGCTGGTGGAAAAGACCGAAGATCAGACCTATGCACTGTCCAGCATCAATGTGGGCCGGAACTACACCGATTACGAGGCCGTGCTGGATCTGGACAGCCTGTGCACCACCCTGCTGAAGGGCTGGAACAACTATGTGTCCACCGGCATTTGGAGCAAAGGCCCCCAGACCATGGCCGACACCCTCCGGCGGGCCATTTCCAACTTGTCAGGCTGGGAGCTGACTGCCCCGGACAAGGCCACCGAGAAACTGGCGATTGAAAAGTTCACCGGCAGCCCGCTGGAACTGGCCCAGAAAACCGTGGACGTGTGGAAGAGTTACCCGCTCCGGTTCCTGGTACCGGGCACATCCACTGCCTGCCAGATGATCATCGTGGATCCCAGCACCCGCACCCCGCAGGGCGCCTACTTTACCGATGAGCTGAACCTGACCGAACAGCCCTACTATAAAGGTAAAGCCGAGACCGGCGACAGCTACTATACAGCCCTTTTGCTGTACGGGAAGAGCGATATCAGTGTGGAGGCGCAGTGCCACGACTATGACAGCCGTGTCATCTGGCACAGCGAAACGGACAGCTCCATCTCGGACAAGTCCGCCCTAAAGATCAAGGCCGACGCCATGGTCAAGGCGGCGGCATTTCCCAAGCGCTCCTACAGCTGTCAGATCGCTGACCTTGCCCGTCTGGCCCCGGATAAGTACACATACTTGTCCTTTGGCCTGTATGACAAGATCGTGCTCATGGACCGTGACCGGCACACCAACACCACCGTGCAGGTGGCCCAGTATACCGTCTATCCCTACCATGCCGAGAAGAACGCAGTGCAGCTCAACAGCGTGGCGGGCACCATCTCTTCCGGCATCAAATCGTATTCCGGTGACGTGATCGAGTACACCGACCCGGACACTTCGGAGGCATCGAATGCAGATCCTTAAAATGGACTTCCAGTCCCAGAGCGCGCCGCCTGTCGTTCCGGTGATGCAGTCGGACGCGCAGAGCCGCTTCATCGGCATTGCCCTCTACAACGGCGGGACGCCATACAAGGCCCCGGACGGTGCGGTGTACACCGTACAGTATCGGGGCGAAGGAGCCAACAACTTTGGCTGGTATGACCAGATCCTCACCACCAGCGGCAAGCACGCCGCCGTGACTGTGGACGCCGACAACGCCCACATCATCACACTGGAGCTGGCCGAGCAGGCCTTGCGCCGCCCCGGCGACGTACACGTCAACCTGTGTGTGATGGGCCCCGATACCGGCTACGAGCTGCGTACCTTTGACATCATCGCCCGGGTGGGCGGTGCCGCCTACCCGGACGATGTGGCCGTGCAGAGCTATTTCTTCGTCACCGGCGTCTCTTCGTCCTCCTGGCTGTCTTATGTGTCTACCTGCCTGGAGGCACAGCAGGCAGCGGAAAAGGCGGTGACGCTTGCGGAAAATTCTGCAACCACTGCCAAGAAGGCGGCAGCATCTGCCTCTGCGGATGCAAAAACCGCACAGGATAACGCCAGCTCCGCCCAGGAAGCTGCAGACAAGATCACGTTCATCGCTAACGGCTGCAAGGGTTACTACAGCACCGCTCAGGACCTGCGAGACGCTTACCCCACCGCGGACGCAGGCTCCTGGGCGATCGTCGCCGAGAGCTGCACAATCTGGGTGTGGAACCCCGCTACCTCGGCCTGGAAAGACGCGTCCGTCAATGTGGACTTTTCCGACTACTACAAAAAGTCCGAGGCAGACGCCAAGTTCGGCACGCCTTACACCCTGCCGCCTGCTACGGCGGATCAGCTGGGCGGCGTAAAGGTAGGGGACTACCTGGACATCGCCCCGGACGGCACCCTCAGCGGCAAGACCCTCAACGACAAGATCGCTGCCGCCGTGGCGGTAAAGTCGGAGCCCCGGCTGGTGTGGAACACCTATGCGAAGTCTCCTGAAAGATTCAAAACTTGGGATGTTCAGATTCCAGGCAATGTTGATAAGATATGCATTACCAAAGGCAAGTTCAGCAGCTACGGTAATAGCACTGAAAAAAGCATTGCACGCGGTGGCACGACAATTTATAACTGTAACAACGATTTTACAATCACATTCCAAACAAACGGCATCCTTCATGTTGCTTGTTTATCCAAAACAATGTTCCCTCTGGAACTCTGGATTGACGGCTACCACTACCCCACCCTGGCGGACCTGCTGACGCAGGTGACCGCCGTGGAGAGCAGTGTCACCGATCTTCAGGTGGCCCTGTGCGAGCTGTACGAAGAAAAGGAGGAAAATTGATGGCGAAAATTTATGCAGCCCTGATCCGCAAGGGTATCAAGACGCTGGACGAGGTGCCCGCCCGTCTGCGCAGCACCGTGAAAGCCCTGCTGGCCGCAAACGGCATCTCCGCAGTATCCGAGCAGGACGAAGAAACAGAAGAACCTGACGAAACAGAAAGGACGTGACAAAATGGCAATCAAACAGTACAGCCTTGCCAAGGACGGTGCCAGGCAGCTGGCACCGGGCTTTAAGGTGCGCGAGTTCCGGTGTCGCGACGGCAGCGACGTCGTGATGATCGACGAAAGCCTTGTGATGCTTTTGCAGTGCATCCGGGAGCACTTTGGCAAGCCCATCACGATCACCAGCGGGTACCGCACGGCGGCCCACAACGCGGCCGTGGGTGGAGCCAAGAGCAGCCAGCACCTGCTGGGCCGGGCAGCGGACATCCAGGTGGCGGACACCACCGTGGAGGCCGTGGCCGCATACGCCGAGAGCCTGATGCCGGACTGGGGCGGCGTGGGCCGCTACCCGGTCAAGGCAGGCCGCACCAAAGGCTGGGTCCATGTGGACACCCGGCCCAACAAGAGCAGATGGACGCTGTGAGGGGGTGAGACCAATGGACGTTATCCTGTCCGCCCTTATCACGGGGGCGGTGACACTGATTGGCGTGATGATCGCCAACAGCAAGAGCAATGCCGTGATGGAGTACAAGATCGAGGAGCTGACCCGCGAGGTGCGCAAGCACAACGGCTTTGCGGAGAAGATCCCCGTGATCCAGCGCGACATTGAGGTGGCCAACCACCGTATCGCAGATTTAGAAGCTAACGAACACGAAAGAGAAAGGAACTAACTATGAATAACCTGAACAACAAGATCTCCGCCGGTACCATCGCCCGCACCGCCTGCCTGCTGCTGGCCCTGACCAACCAGATTCTGTCCGCCTGCGGCAAGCCCGTGCTGCCCATCGAGAGCGCCACCGTGGAGCAGCTGGTCACCGCTGGCATCACCACGGTGGCCGCGCTGATTGCCTGGTGGAAGAACAACAGCTTCACCACCGCCGCGCTGGAGGCCGACAAGACCTATGACCGGCTGAAGAGCCAGATCGGCAAGTAAGCCAGCCGCACTACTTAGCCGCCCCGGCGGCAGGCCGCAAGGCCGCATAGCATGACAACAGCCCCGTGGTTCCGGTGATTCCGGTTCCACGGGGCTGTTTTTGTTTGCAGCGCATTCCGACATGTTGCGACACATTTTAACACTTTCAGCATATTTCCGGCATTTTCCAGCTAGAGTTGTACCGGAAGGAAGTGTAAAAAATGACCACTTATGATATGACCGATTTTGC
>ENA-ORKV01002575-ORKV01002575.1-human-gut-metagenome-genome-assembly--contig:-NODE-2575-length-10613-cov-3.169039_pt1 | contig 10613 bp, 13 predicted proteins | sample MGYA00243058_ERZ508805 | MGnify/ENA primary metagenome ERZ508805 (study PRJEB26277, sample SAMN04329770) | human gut metagenome | biome: human-associated habitat | host: Homo sapiens | place: USA... | reverse complement strand
TAAGATGCTAAAATACAGCATCTAAGTGCCGACCGCCTCATAGTACCTTCTTAGTAATTGTTCAGTTTGCATATACAATAAAGACAAATTATGAGTTTCGCAATTAACAAACTACAGGCTAAAGAAGAAAGGATACAGAATGAATCAGATTAATATATCGAAACTTGTACTTGGACCAATCCGGACAAACTGTTATCTGGTGCATAAGGAAAATACAAAGGAATGTATGATCATCGATCCTGCGGATCAGCCGGATCGGATTATTACTGCCATAAACGATGAATTGTTAGAACCTGTGGCAGTTCTTCTGACTCATGGACATTATGACCATATCGGAGCGGTGGAAGCGGTTAAACGGCAGTTTCATGTTCCGGTCTATGCAGGAAGCGAAGAAAAAGAAGTGTTAAGAAATAGTTATAATAATCTTTCCGAGTTAATGGGGGAGCATCCGTTTATCATAGATGCAACCGACTATCTTGAGGATATGCAGAAGCTCTTCCTTGCCGGTCTGAATATCATGGCACTGGCTACTCCGGGGCATACAAAGGGTGGTATGTCCTATCTTATTTCCTGTGACGGGGAACAGGTACTGTTCAGTGGAGATACCCTATTTCAGGGAAGTGTCGGAAGATATGATTTTCCGACCTCAAACGGAAGGGCATTGTTTGATTCCATTAAAAACAAACTGCTACCGCTTGCGGATGATACACCAGTTTTCCCTGGACATGGCCCGGCTACTTCCATCGGCGAAGAGCGGACGATGTTTTAACAACAGGAAAGGATTTTTAACTTAATGAAGCTCGAATTAAATATAGACAGCGAAGAATTTTTATATGAATCTTCCATTCTTGTAAAATCATTTCTTGCCCAGTCCGGCATGGAGCAGGAGCTGGAAGAGAAAAAAATGATGCTTACCGTGGAAGGACAGCAGATCCATGTGGACTGTGAGGGAATCCATACGGAAGGTCTTGCAGAAGGTCCGGAGAAAAAATATCTCAAAAAGGAATTAAAAAAGCAGATTTACAGGGTAATGCACGAACTGACAAAGGCAGAACTTCCGTGGGGGGCATTGACGGGCATCCGGCCGACAAAATTAATTGTAACCATGATAGAAGCCGCACCGGATGTTACGGACGAAGAAATCACTTCTTTTTTAAAAGAGAATTACTATGTTACGGATGAAAAGGCAGCACTGGGAATCCAGATTGCACGGCGTGAAATAAAACTTCTGGAAAATAATACTCAGCATAACTAGATTGATACAACATAAAATTACTAATTCTAAGTTCTCCAGATGTTCTAATAACCAAATCCAAATCTGGTAAATCATTATATAGATTTTTATTAATAAAATCCTCATCAATTTTATCTAAGGTAATTTTATTTTTCTTATATAATTCACATAACTTTCTAGTCATATCAACAATTTCACTTCTTCCACCGTAATTAATACATATATTAACTACAAGTCCTGTATTAGAACTAGAAATCTTAGAAATATCATCCATGGCTTTTAAAACTTTATCCGGTAAAGGTTCCCTTCTTCCAGAAAAAATAATTTTAATATTAAGCTCAACTAATTCTTTTAATTTAGAATTAAATAACTCAATAAACAAATTCATCAAATAGTTTACTTCATTTTTTTCTCTTTTAAAATTCTCTGTTGAAAAAGCATATAATGATAAATACTTAACATCGGTTTTAGAAATATATTTACATAATTTTAGTAAATTATCAGCACCTGCTTTATGTCCTAAACTTCTAGATAAACCGCGTCTTTGTGCCCATCTACCATTACCATCCATAATTATCCCAACATGATTTGGCATAATCAATTTATTATTCATAACATTACCTCACTATCATTATATAACAAAGGAAAAAAAAAAGAAAGTCCAAAGACCTCCTAAAATTTATCTATATCTATTTTAACATACTTATTATCTTTTAAACTACTACTAGCTTGGACTAATGTTCTAATAGCATTAGCACATCTACCTGATTTACCAATTACTCTTCCCATATCATCTTCAGCTACCATAACTTGAATAAGTATAACGTTATCTTCTTCAGTAGGAAATTCCTTAACACTAACTGCCTCGGTATTTTTAACTAAAGATTTAACTATTTCTTCTGTTAATGTTACTAAATCCATATTACTTATCCTTCTTTACTTTAGAATCTGCATATTTTTTCATAATACCAGCTTTGCTAAATAAGTTTTTAACGGTATCAGTTGGAATAGCTCCATTATTTAACCATTTCATAGCTAACTCTTCATTAATTCTAACTTCACATTCACCAACAGGTTGATAAATACCAATTAGTTCAAGATATTGTCCATCTCTTGGACTTCTAGAGTCAGTAGCAACAATTCTATAAGTAGGTTTCTTTTTAGCACCCATTCTTGTTAATCTAATTTTAACTGCCATTTTTTTCCCTCCATTTCTAAATAAACTGCATTTATTATATAATAATGAAAATAAGATGTCAACCATTTATTGATAACACATCTTATTTTTTCACATAAACATAAGATGCAGGAACCGATTTAGTAGGATAATATGGATTAGGATAATTACTTCCTTCAACAATCTCAAAACTTTTAGAAAAAATATCATCTTGAATTTTAGTTCTAGCCAAATCACTATCTCCGCCCTGTGACAATATATAACTACAAATAACTATACCATTATCATTTAAATGATCAACCAAATTATCACGACAAGTAGCAAGAGCAGCAGGACTTGGTGCATAATCTAATATATTTGAAAGAACAATAGTATCAAATGTTCTATCATAATCAAAATACTTAAATACATCAATAGCAGAAAAATCAAGATTCCTATCAGAAATAATAGAAACAACACTGTCCAAATCACCTTCATATGGAACTCTTCTATTATATGAAATTCCTCCTGTAAATAATTTACTCATACAATTAGGTATTTTTTCATTTATACATTTCCAAAAAGAAAGAGCCTCATCTTCAGCCTCACTCTTAGTTGAAACCTCATCAAATAATTCTAAAAACCAGTTTTGACCATTACCATATGGTATATCAACACCTCTATAAATCAAAGACCATTTTCTAAGATAATAATAATATTTTGTCAATTCATTAATATCAAAAGCAGTAACACTTTTAGCACCTAAATAATATTCTGAAAAAACATGATCAGAAGACCCTAATACACTTAAAACATCTTTATCTTTAAAATCAAATCCTCTAAAAACTGCATCTAATTGCTCATTTGAACTAACATATATCCTTCTAAAGGGAATAAAACCAATTCTATTATTACAAATATCAATAGCTAGTTTTTTATCTTCTCTTAACCCCATAATAATCACCAACAGGATTTATTCTAACTTGTTAAATAACAAAAGTCAATAAAAGAATAACACCCGACCTCTCAAGTGTTATTCTAAGTTCTCCTACTCATTATCCTGAAGGAATTCTTCGTTAACAGATTCAATATTTTCTTCTTCTTTATCAATATCCTTACTATCTTCTACTATCTCATCCCATGGTTCTTCTTCAGTATTCGCCTCAATCTTTACTTTTATATCTCCAACTAATTCAATTCCAAGTTCCTTTTCAATTGTATAATTAATATTATTACCATCTATATCAACTTTAACACAATTAGGTTGCTTTAAACTTCTAACAATTATCTCTTCGCCTGATGTTTCTTCATCTCTTTCTCTTAAATGTACAACTTCACTATAATTATTAGTTTCTTTAATTACTTGAGTCTTTGTATCATTATCATAAGAATACCAAATATTAACATCATAACTACCATTTATCCTAATACTATCACCGGACTTTACACCATTAAAATTATGATTAATAACCCAACATCCTAAAATTGTCGATGGATTATTCTCCACTTTAACAGTACTATTAGTAGTAAAAAGTTTCTTTCCCTTTGCAATTACTGCCTTAGTAACAATTTCTTTATAATTAGCCATACGTAAACCTCCTAATCTAATTTATGCTAAAGATATAAAATATTACCAAAAATATGCTAAAATTTTTATAAGGAGGATTTTATGGCATCAGCAATAATACATTTAGCAATAGCTAAAGAATTAGAAAAATATTTAAATATTGAAAGTAAATATAATTATTATTTAGGATCTATAGCTCCAGACATTTCCAAACAAATAGGAAGAGTAAAAAAAGAATCACACTTTCTCTATAACACAGAAGAAAATGTTCCTAACATTAAAATGTTTACTAAAAAATATAGATACTTTTTCAAAAATGAATTTGATTTAGGCTATTTCATCCATTTATATACTGATAAAATATGGTTTGAAGAATTTATAAGCAAAAAAACATATCGAGATTCAATAAAATTACTAGATGGAACAATTATAAATGCAAATGAAGATGAAATAATAAATCTCATCTACCAAGACTATACAAACTTAAATATTCAAATAATTGATGACTATAACCTAGACTTATCATTATTTTATGAAGATTTTTATAAACCTCATACTTGTATTGATGAAATACCTATAGACAAATTAAATATTTTAATTGATAAAATGAGTATCATAATAGAAAATTCTAAAAATAATAAAAATTACATTTTCAATCTAGCAGAAATAAATAATTTTATTTCTAACTCCGTAGAAAGGATTAATAAAGAACTAAAAAATTACATTCCAGACTAGAATGTAATTTTTTTCTTTATTGTAATTTCAACCGCACCATTTTATCTATATTTTAATTCTATATTATATGATTAATGCTATTTTACCTTCAAATAGAACAATTGGTTATTATCAGTAGTAATTCTTATAATATAACCAGTTTTAAATTTTCCTTCTTTTACAGGAACATTATTTTCATCATAGACTTCAACAGTTCCATTATCCACTTTTAATACATCAAATTTTTTATCATTCAAATAAATATTCAAATAATCATCAGCATTTTTTAAATAAGCAGATTCAATAGGATAAGTTATTGTTGTATTATTTAATTTAATAGTACGAATTAATGAAGAATTAGAATTCATAAATAACATACGCAACATTTCATAATCATTTGTCTTATAATATGGTAATATTAAATTTTTAATACGTACAAAATTATTTAAATTACAATCACAATTATTCAAAATATAAAAATTTTCAATTAAAGAATCTTTAATTCGATACTTTGGTTCCTGATACAAGCTATCCTCACCAGTAGCATCACAATAAAAATTCTTCTCATTTAACTCACTAATCTCAACAAGACCAAGAAAATGTCCAACATCATCACCTTTTTTCTTTACTGTATAAGCATTAGGTTTAAAAGAAAACGTATAATATTCATAAAGTTTTAAAAAGTCAGCTTCATTATAATTTTTAGTATTTAAATATAATGATTTATAATAACCAGATTTATTTTTGTATTTTAATCTATTTTTTATCAAACCAGACTTATAGTTAACAAAATATGGATATGATGTTTTAAATTGTGAATTATATGAATCTATAAAATCAACATAAATCTCATAATCCTTAAAATCACTATTAACTAGTTTAAATAATATCTTATTATTTTGACAAGGTAAAAATAATGAAACAAATACAAATAAACAAATTATGACAATTTTAATTTTTTTATATTTTTTATCACTAAGATTAAATATCATCATAAATATAAACAACATAAATAATACACAATTTATAGATGAATATATTACATATTTACTTTTATCAGAATTAAAATGTCCATCACCTAAATTATTTCTAAGAACAAATAAGTATACAAAAATAAATAGTATAGACATAATTACAAATAAACAATATCTTTTTTTAACAGTCAAACCATATTTATTTAAACATTTATAAAAAACAAACAGAACTAATAAGGATACGGTAAAAGCAATTAAACTTTCAACCACAGAGATATAATTCACTGTATACATCTGTAATATCATAGATATAAACAATAATATATATATAGCACATACAGACATAATGCCAATTAAAACACCCTTATTATTAAATATCTTTGCTAAATTGCTCATTTCTTTTATATTTTTCTTTTCATTCTCTTTTTCTTCTACTTTTTTCAATTTTTACTCCACCGCCAATCATTATTCTATAGTGTAATCCAACTAATATAAATACGATAAACAACTACTCTTATCATAAGAGTACTATAAAAGTTATCATAAGTCAAATTAAAAAACACACCTTCTTGTATTGATGAAATACCTATAGATAAATTAAATACTTTAATTGATAAAATGAGCATCATAATAGAAAATTCTAAAAATAATAAAAATTACATTTTTGATCTAACAGAAATAAATAATTTTATTTCTAACTCTATAGAAAGAATTAATAAAGAACTAAAAAATTACATTCTAGTTTGGAATGTAATTTTTACTTATTTAAAACCTCATAAAAATAATTATTAAGTTCATCTTTAACAAAATTAATCATTTGATTTACTTTCTCTAAATGTTGCATATACACAACGTAAATTGGTATATCATTTAATCTATTTTCTAATTTTTCTAATTCTTGAAGTAATTTTAAATCATTAGTATTAACATATCTCTTTTGCAGCTTTTTAATTTTCTCAACTAAATTAACTACTTCTTCGTTTTCACCCATTTTTTTCTTTATCTCAAGACAAGCTTTGTAATCACGACTATTTATAATAGTATCAATTACGCCAGTTAATTCCTTATTCAACTGCCTCACCATCTAAGCTCCAAGTTTTAGCTTCAACTACTAAAACATTAACAATTTCTCCTGCCTTAACATCTCTATTAGCTGAAAAATTAATTAATTTATTAGTATCAGTATATCCAAAATACATATCTTTTTTCTCAGAGTTACCCTCTACAAGTACAGGTACAATACTTCCTTCTAACTTCTTATTGTTCTCTAAAAAGTACTTATTAACAACTTTATTAAGTCTTTGTAATCTTTTTTCTTTTTCTTCATCACTTACTTCATCCTTTAATAAACAAGCAGGAGTTCCCTCTCTCTTTGAAAAGATAAAAGTAAATGCATTATCATACTTACACTCTTCAGCCAAAGACAAGGTCTCTAAAAAGTCTTCCTCAGTCTCACCAGGAAAGCCCACAATTATATCAGTAGAAATCGCAACGCCTGGTACAGTATCTTTTATTTTCTTAAATAATTCTAAATAACTTTCTCTTGTATAACGTCTACCCATTAATTTTAATATTTTACTAGAACCAGATTGTACAGGTAAATGAACACTAGGCATTATATTAGGATATTTCCCAATAACCTCTATCATACTATCAGTAAAATCCCAAGGATGAGAAGTCATAAATCTAACTCTAGGTATATTTTTTTTAGCAATATCTTCAAGTAAATTACCCAATGTATAATCATCATACAAATCTTTTCCGTAAGCATTAACATTTTGTCCAAGTAAAGTAATTTCTTTATAACCATCTTTTACAAGTTCATCAACCTCTTTTAAAATATCCTCTTTTGTTCTACTTCGTTCCCTTCCTCTTGTATAAGGAACTATACAGTAAGTACAAAACTTGTTACAGCCATAAATAATATTAACATATGCCTTATAATTATTCGCTCTAACTACCGGTAAGCCTTCAACTAAATCCCCCTCTTTAGAAAAGACTTCTATTTGCTGTTTATTTTCTTCTATTGCCTTATCAATAATATTAGGTAGCTGATACATATTATGTGTACCAAATACAAAATTAACCCATTTATACTTGCTAATTATCTCATCTACTACACTAGCTTCTTGTGCCATACAGCCACAAAGTCCAACTATTAAATCACGTCTTTGTGCCTTTAAATGTTTAAGTCTACCTAACATACCAAAAGCCTTATTATGAGCATTTTCTCTAATAGAGCACGTATTAAGAAGTACTAAATCCGCTATCTCATAATCATCAACCTTAGTAAAACCTAAACCAGTAAGTAAAGCCTCGATATTTTCGCTATCATGTTCATTCATTTGACAACCATATGTCTTTAAATAGAAAGTTTTTCCCTTATATTTATCTTTAACTTTATTATCAAATTTAAAGTCAACTCTTCTATAATCTTTATCTTCTCTTTTTCTTGCATCTTTATAATTTGGTAAATGCATAACTACCACTTCCATTCCTAAAATATAATAACTTAATAAAAGAAAAAAAGCAACTAGCCATTACTTTTTTACATACTGAATAACCTTTTCTCCGGCATAGTCCACCTTACTCTTTAACTCCATATAACAAGGAGCAACATATTGCCCTTTATTACCTGCAACTGTCAAATAATCAATTGCTCTTTTATAATCATCTTCACTTGCCGCTCTTCTAGAATATGCATAACCAATTTTTTTATAAATATAAGGATCAGGTCTTTCCGTATTAGCACAAATTGTACTAAGACATTCTATACAATAATCATAATCACCAATGTCATAAGCCGCTCTTCCCTCTTCAAGTAACAATCTAAAATCAGCCCAAGTTTTATTAGCATCAATGTATCTTAAAACCAAATCATCTCCAGATAATTCAATCATAATATCAGGAAAACTATTAGCAATCTTAACAACATTTTTCCTATCTTCTGAAGATAACTTTTCAATTACTCTTAATCCCTTAGTTTCTAAAATGTCATGAATAACATCAGCAAGCATAGAATATTTTCCTAAAGATTCAGAAAAATAAGCCTGTCCCAATTTTTCCTCTAATTCCGAAACATCAACTCTCGATCCACCAAGTTCATAAGACTGCGAAATTATATCTAAATATACTTTTGCTTTTTCTAATTCATTAGCTCTTAAAGCTTGAAAATAATCCTGTATATAAGATCCAACGTCAAAATCAAGTTCATCAGAACAAATACTATTAAAAACAACAATTGGTCGTGTAAAAGTCTTATCATCCTCTAACAAACTAAGCTTAACTAAATCACTTATGTATTCTTTATATCGAGAAAAACCATTACTTTCTAAATAACTATCCAAATTTTCATAATCATCATCTAAATTACCATCTAAAAATGCATAAACAAGTTCAGAAAAACATTTTTCTCTAGAAATATTTTTATTTAAATCAGAAAGTAATCGATATATTAAATTTTCATGTAGACATCTATTATATTTTCTCCTAGAAATACTTAAAGCTTTTTGATAATCATGTAATTTAACAGCCTCTGTAACATTTTGAACAGGTCCAGGCATAGAATCAGGGATTCTTTTTTTACATGCAATAACATCACGAGCTAAAGTAAGTGTCAAATCTTCAGCTCTAGAAACTGGCCTATACGTTTTAATTTTTTCAATTTCAGAAACAAGTCTATCATATCTTTTATCAATTACATAATTTAACCAGTAATTATTTCTATCAATTCTTGCTTCATATATATTATCAAGTAAAGATTGAAGTATTTTCATTGAATCAGATGTATCATTAATATTTAAACAACATTTTCTGGCAAGTGCAAATTTATGATTAAAAGCTAAAAATCTAACTTTACTATACTGTTCAATAGAATCTAAGTCACTAGCAATATTACAAACGTCTCCAAATTCAAACTTGAATAATCTTTCTCTATACTCCGATGGAATTTCAATAATTTGTGAAAGAAGAAATAACCATAAATTATTATCTTGTTTTTTACCCAAATCTAAAGCCTTATCCATTCCTTTAAAATATTTAAAAATATCATCATAATCTTTATTCTCAATTTTCTTTAAAAACATCTTTGTACAAACTTCATAATTATCAAGATTCAAGCAATAATAACCTCTTTTTGCTCTACTTAAGTAACCAGACTTAACTAAATTTTCTAAATCATATTTTGAAAAACCAATATCATAAAGAAAAGAAGTAGTAGCCAAATCACAATGCATAAAAATCGAATACAAACTATCTATTTTTTCTTGTGTTAACATAAGAACCTCCAAGGCTATTATATATTTCAAAAACAAAAAAAGCAACTAAGCAGTTGCCTCTATTGAAGAATCAATAATTTGTTCTAATGTAGCAAATCCATTTTTCTTTACTAATGCATTTTTAATTTCATCCAAATGATCAATAATTCTACTAATTAACTCTCTCATACTTGGTATAAGTTCTTTTTTTTCTAAACTTTCAACTATAACATCTAAATTATTAAGTTTAGAGTACTTACCATAATAAACATTATTTATACAAGCATTACATAACTTTCTAAAAGATGAAACATCGATATTATTAAATCTTTTATCTTCTAAAATTTTAAATGCAGTACAAATATAATTATGATTAATAGCTTTATCTAATACTGTTTCTCCCTTATTATTTTTAATGTTTGGAAGATAGTTTTTCTTTTTAACAAGTTGTTCAACTATTTTTAATGTAGCAACCGAATTATCACAAGCCAAAACATGACCAAATGTATCACCCTCAACATTTTGATGATTTACATTCCAAGTTCTTTTTTTCATTAAACGAAGAACTAAATCATATTGTTTAGCTTTTAAAAGTCTTGTAACAACATCGTTACCTGCACCATCACAAATATTTACATCCACCTTATTTTTATCTAATAAAATTTCAATTACATCAAAGTAACCATGCTTAATTAAATTAAAAATCAGGGAC
>ENA-ORKV01002571-ORKV01002571.1-human-gut-metagenome-genome-assembly--contig:-NODE-2571-length-10622-cov-3.368042_pt1 | contig 10622 bp, 9 predicted proteins | sample MGYA00243058_ERZ508805 | MGnify/ENA primary metagenome ERZ508805 (study PRJEB26277, sample SAMN04329770) | human gut metagenome | biome: human-associated habitat | host: Homo sapiens | place: USA... | reverse complement strand
GCAGGCAATATCATGGCCTTCCCTACTACCATACTTATCGACAGAAACGGTAATATTGTTGGCGAACCATTTCTCGGTGGTATAGATAATCAGGATAATTATGACCAGCTCTTAGAGCAGATTAATGCTGTTGTTGCCGCAGACAGCAGCAACAAATAAGTTATATAAGCTGTATAAGGATATACCGCAAATGAGGGGCGAAAGGTATTTTGCCCTTCATTTGATATACGGATATTTATTTTTTCACACTACTTCCACTTCATCATTAAATTAAATCTGTTATCCCTCAAAAAAGAAACTAAAATAACAGGATTTTTGTAGCAATTCTGCTCATATTCCATCTATTTAATGAGTAAAATTTAATTATTTACTACATTCCATAATTATCTCTTCACACCTGTCATATCCAAGCTGTGAACTGTTCAGGCACAACGTATAATTACCGGCCTTTCCCCATTTCTGATCCGTATAAAAGTTATAATTTGTCATACGTCTTTTATCTGTGTCCGCCATCATTTTGACAGTCTCCTTCTCATCAACATTATATAATTAGGCGTTTGCGAAACGCCAAACACCGTATAAATATTTTTAATCAGGATTGCGAACTTGTTTCGCAATTACCTAAAATATCCTACAGGCATTTGCGAAACTATATATTCTAACGCCGGACGTAACTCCGGACGCTTCGCAATTACCTGAAATAACCTATTAAATCATAAATTCAATAAATAGTATAATACATAAAACTATAGATAAAATCTATAATTTTATGTAATTTATTGATTTGTTATTATAGATTCCGGTGGTATACTGTATTCGATTATCAAAAGATTATCAAAAAGCGGATGTTTTACTAATTTTACACAACAATCAAGTGTAAAACACTTATACCGAATTTTAAACTCCGCGGAATGGAGACAGACATGGACAACAGTATATCCGCAGCTTCATCTGTGGAAACATTTAATGAAAAGAAAACCTTTCGCGGTGAGCTTGCGCTAGTCATTGCGGTATTAATCAACAGCTTCAGTGTAGTTCTGATGCTATACTCAAATGCGGGAATTTCAGCAATATCAAGTGTTCCCTACGCATTCTCACTTGTATTTCCAAAGCTGACACTCGGAACATGGACTTATATTTTTCAGGGAACTCTTATTTTGAGCCTCATGATTATGAGAAAAAAATTCGTGACGATGTACCTGTTCAGCTTCGTTGTCGGGTTCGCTTTCAGCATGCTTTTAGACCTCAACAAAGCGTGGATTAACATACTTCCGACTGCTCTTGGCTGGAGAATAGTATATTTTGTGATAAGCTATCTTCTTCTCAGTGTCGGCATTGCCTTTTCTAACCGCTGCAAGCTTCCGATTGTGCCGACAGACCTTTTTCCGAGAGAGCTTGCCGATATAACCAAAGCCGGATATCCTAAGATTAAGATAGCCTTCGATGTGATATGTCTTGCCGTGACAGCCGCAATGACATTTTTCTTCCTCGGTCATCTCTACGGACTTGGAATCGGAACCGTACTCGCTGCCTTCACCATGGGCAAGATGGTCGGAATCGTTGGAAATCTGCTTGACAAAAAATATGTGTTTACGTCTTTCCTATGCAAATAGACGTATAATTGCGTGGCACTAATCTCATAAAACTAATCAGCTAAGGCAAGTTGATGATAAATTCAATGATATTCGCAATGTGCTTTGTCTTATAGCAAACACCGGACAAAAGTGTTTTTAATCTCTGCCCATGCAATAAAATTTTTACATGGTCAGGCAGATTTAATGACTTTATGACAGCTACCTCTGCCAATCAGCAATAAAATCTTACAATGAAAATCCTGCATATAATAAAAAATTAAAAGCAAGACTCCTAATGGCACAATTCCATATTAGTCTTGCTTTTTTAGCGTATTAATACTCACTGATTTCTGCTTAACCGTCAGTGTATTCTCTATATAATTTTAATATATATCTTTTAATATATTATTTTATATACCTATTCTCTGTCGGAGTATATTTTTATTACACCCGTTTCTCATGCATTGGCTTTCACTTTTTTTGTCCATATTCTGTGGAACAATATGAATGCGACAACTGCTGCTGTGCATTCTGTTATTACAAATGCCCACCACACTCCTGTTGTTCCTATGGCTTTGCTCAGTATAAATGCCGCCGGAATTATCACTATAATATATCTTAGCAACGATATGACAAGCGATGGCACACCCTCGCCTAGAGCCTCCAAGGTTCCTGAATATGTTACAGAAAATGATGAAACCATAAAGCCAAGACAAATAATGCGAAGTGCCGTACAGCCCTTAGAAATAGTGTCTGCACTGTTAGAGAACAGTCCTATAAGCTGTGATGGAACTGTCAAACATGCCACTGTTCCAAATGCCATAAGAATTGCTGTCATTCCAAGCGAAAGCCTGTATATCTTCTCAACTCTCTTATTCTCACCCGCACCGTAATTGTATCCTACCAGCGGTCTTATTCCCTGAATGATTCCATTTGCCGGGAGATAGATGAAAGTCTGCAATTTGTAGTAAACGCCAAGGACAAGGACATAGCTCTCCGAATATACCGAGAGTATGCCATTTAGTGCCGATATAAGCACAGACGGAAGAGCCATGTTAAGTGTGGCAGGGATTCCTATTCCATACATACGTCCGCACACTTCCATATCAAGCTTAAAGCTTTCCTTGTCTGCCTTTACCGGAAGATGCTTAACTTTATTAAAAACAATGTATGCGATAAGTGTGAGCACCTGCCCGATTCCTGTTGCAATAGCTGCACCTCTTATTCCCATCCGTGGGAAAAAACCAATTCCAAATATGAGCATCGGGTCAAGCACAATATTAGCCACAAATCCGATAACCATGCATATCATCGTCTCCTTCATTCTTCCAACCGATTGAAATATCTTTTCATATGTTATTCCAACATTGACTATCACAGCAAAAAGAAACACAATATTAGAATACTCAACCCCTAAGTCAATAACCGACTGCTTAGACGTAAATGCCCGCAGGAAAAAAGGCATACCGATAAGACACAATGCCATGATGAGAATACCATGGACTACACTGAACATAAGTCCCTGTGCAGCGGCACTGTTCGCCTTCTTTTGCTGTCCGGCTCCGAGAAAGAATGCTATCATTGCGTTGATTCCTACGCCAAAACCGACTGCAACGGATGTCATGAGATTCTGTGCAGGAAACACAAGCGAGAGCGCTGTCATCGCATCCTCCGACAGCTTCGCCACAAAATAACTGTCCACAATATTGTAAAGTGAACTAAATGCCATCGACAGCATCATCGGAAGTGCCATCGACAACACAAGCGGAAATATCTTCCTCTCCTTCATAAATGTCTGGTTCATACTAATCCTCCCATGGGACATAGGGGTCAGGTCCCTCTGTCCCAAAATTACGCAAAAAAACCACATAGCTTTCTTTATTATGCTATGTGGCGAAAAAAGATTTTCAATCTTGAAAAATCCACACCCAATGGGTTTTATGTGAGGTATTATAAATGATGTTCCGCAAAAAATCAATATTTAAATAATGAAAATCCCTGCATTTTTACATTCTCTGATACTTCAATTAAATATAATATTATCTTCGAAATATCAAATAAAAGCTATGCACATTATTTCAAACAGTCATGACGGCTGTTTCATGTACATAGTTTATATACACGATATTTTACATAGTATAATTATCTCGGAGGATGCTCATTTTTATTGCCACTGCTAAGCTTGCTGCAATATTATTCTTATCAGCTCCTTATCAAGCATTATCGTCCTGTTCCACGGATTAATGATAACACCATTTATCTCAGGTACTTCAAGCGCGGTCTCAAAAAGCTTGTCAATGTCCGACAAAAAAGTGGATTTTACGCTGTCCGCTCCTTTAAGCTCCTCTTCAAAGCCGGTAAACGCAAACCACCACATTGCTCCGTCCGCAGTCTTTACTATCTGAAGATTCATCTGTGTGCTCTCAAGTGACGGCTCGACTGCAACGATGAACTGACCGCCCTCCCTTATACGCCTGCGGATAACTGTCAGTGTATGTGCAAGCATTTCCTGTGACGGTTCACTCTGAAGTGCCAAAACCGCTTCCTCTATTTTTTCGTTACCTATAAGACCCTCGTCTTTATTATGTCCGTTATCCATATATATCCTTTCCGCAAATATCTATTATTGTAATAACTACTCGGAACTGAACCTCACATATTCTAAATACCGGAGCGCAGACACATTACTGCAATATCAGAAATTAAAACTGATAAAACATCAATATGTCGATTACTGAGGCATACCAAAACACTTTCTGATATTATCCGTCACCGATGCATCAATCCAGCCCTTCTGTGCCATATCATCAAGTATGCTGCATGCCTTATCGTGCGGCATTCCATCTTTATATGGCCTTGCCTCTGTGAGCGCCTGATAAATGTCAACACATGCCATAATCCTCTCCGGTTCACTAAGCTGCGGCGCTGTCTTTCCAAATGGATACCCTGTTCCGTCAAGCTTCTCATGGTGCAGTGCAGCCCAATCACGCACTTCATCAAAATCTTCAACCTCAGAAAGTATCATATATGTGTATCCGGCATGGTTTTTCATCCTTGAAAATTCCTCATCCGTGAGTCGTCCGGGCTTCTCTAAAATTTCATTTCCTATAGCCATCTTTCCAATGTCATGTAGCGCGCCAGCCATATAGAATTTTTCAATATCACTTTGTGGATATCCCATGAATTCCGCCAGTTTGGCTGCTTTTTCTGCCACACCAAGCGAATGATTTCCCGTAAATTCAGACTTGTAATCTACAATCCCTGCAAAGAAATCCGCAATATCCATGCAAGTCTTAAAATCGCAGTCACGCTTATCGCGCGGAATCTTTTTCCACAATTTTTTTTCAAAATTATCATTTGACATGCTCAGGAAATTTCCCTCGGAAAATACCGAAATAAAAGCATCGGCGCAATCACCGTCAAACAGTATGTCCCTGTTTTTTCCAACATACTCCTTTGCTCTAAGCCAGCTCTCATCGCTGAAATTACATGAATTTCCCATGACATCCACCATGTCACATAGATGAATTATGCGTGCAAAGAGCGGAATCTCATCCCACTTTTTTCCGAATATTCCTGTACCATCGGCATTTTCGTGATGATATAAAATGGCTCCCGAAATATCTGTATAAAAAGGAAGCTTCTTTATATTCTGCTCACCATATGTACAATGAAGCCCTATCTTTTTGTGTACGGAGCCGGCCACACTTTTTATTATTTCAGGACTGTATGCCATCTCATTTTCATTGATTATATCTTCACTTTCGTTGAACATACCGTCATTTTCATTGGCTGTATTTTCATTTTTCTTTATATTTTCCAATTGGCTATGGGAAATATTATTTTCCTGTATTTCCTCAGAAATATACTGCGTCAATGCATTGTCATGAAGCATTGCACAAATCGCCAAATCCTGCAATGCCTTTCCTTCTATTCCCAATTTTTCTGCCATACATACACTGATGTAAGCAACTCTTTTTCCGTGTCTGTTAGTGACATGAACAAGCTCTGCCTCTATACAGTCTAGTGCATACGAACATGCACCGGCAAGACCAACTATATCAAGTTTCATTTTTATCTCCCTGCATACTACAAGCACCGCTTGAAGTATTGTTGTCTATTATTTTAATCATGTTGTATCTGCTTCAAACAGAAACTCTCCTTACTTTGAATCCGAAATGTCTTTGCTCACAAATCCGAATTTTTCATAGTAATGCACACGCACATCAATTTTTCTTTTTTAATTCCACCATCGCTGCATAGTGAAGAATGTCGAACTCTTCCCAAGCAAAGGCTTTTCCTCCATCTATGTTTTTATCTGTTATAATCACAGCTTTCAAATCCTTCTTTAACAAATGCTGGTTTCCATATCCAGTCTGCACTTTCACACACTATTCTACCACATAATTCCTGACACTACACTATATTTTTTCATATGCAATTCTCGGCGAACCGTCCGCTATATGGATTATTCCACATTTTCTGAATCCATTCTTTATGATTAGGTGCTGCATGACTATATTATCCTCATGTGTGTCTATTCTTAGGTGGCTGATTTTTTTACTGCAAAACTCTACAGACATTCTTAAGATTCCATGAAGCACTCCATCCGATGCGACTCTGTGTATCGTGCCATATTCCTTGTCAGAAATCCATTCTCCCTGCTCAATCTTAGCATATGTCGGGTCTTCGCCGATTATAAACGCAAATGCCCCATGTATATCATTTCCGCTCTTTATCAGATATAGGTTTTCATGTTCTATATCTGCAAGCAGATTTCTGTGTATCGCTTCTAAATCCTCCCATTGTGTCGGATTGCCATTCTCCTTCATGAAGTTTCTTGCGTAAGCATATATCTCCGATATTCTTGGCATATCCTTCATTGAGGCTTTATCAATACTTATTTTTTCCACCTTTTCTCCTCACCCTCCATTTAAATATTCACACTAATATCTCTATTTCATATACAGCATTAAATTTTCCTCACCAGCTCCTTGACTTCTTTATCAGGTGTCAGCGACTCGCATATCTTATTGATTGCTTTTTTGTAAGACACAGCATCAAGCCTTAAATTATCCTTATCTGTAAGATACTCCCATATCCTGCGCGGAAATGTCACAAACGCCTCCGCAAGCAGCCACCCTGCCGCCATCTGCGTATAATATCCGTTTCCGGAAAAATCTCTGTTTACAAGAGATAATATATCATCTAAATACTTTCCATCGGTTATTTTTTTATAATTTTTATCACTTTTATAACTACTATCTAATCTTGAATTGATATTTTTCCCATTGCCTGCACCGGATACTTCTCCTGTAAAATTTTCATCTTTTGCTATTATATCATCGACAGTAACATTTCTCATTCTCGGCTTCTTACTGCCATCCATATCAACCTTGAGATAATGGTCTAAAAGCATGATAAGTCCGACTCTCGACTTATACTCTTCACCGGATGTCACACACTCTCTGATATATAGAAGAAATTCGTCCCTGAAATTATCCATAACTTTAAATTCCACACAGAAGCAATCGTTCACTGCCCAGTTATTGACAAGCGGAACATAATCCTTTAAATCCTGCAATGCCCTGTCGAAATTTTTTTCCTTTGCGGTGCCGCAGCCGATTACATAGCCGCGCAAAAGTGTCTCCTCATGGTAGATGTCCGGTTCGGTAAGCAATGTCCTGAAATCCTCATTATCCTTTACCAGCTGCTTCGCATATTTCTTTAACACAGGCTGTCGCACTCCCATAACATTATCACAGCCCGGTATCAACGCCGATGTGAATGCCGCATAATTTCCCTTGTCCGACAGCTTAAGCAATTCATTTCTTATGTACTCAAGCATATTAACTATATATCTCCCTTCAACCGCTGGGACAGTGGGGTCTGACCCCTTGTCCCATTCATAAGATAATCTGCTTCAATCATTGAATGCATATTTATCTTTTTATTATACTTAAATATAGTATCGTTATTGTCAATCTCCTGCAATATTTATATTTTTATCCAAAATTATCTCCTCCTTGTGGGCTCGCCCCCTGTCTCAACAACTTTTTTATCTGCGTAAAATTCATTCCATAATACTTTTCAAGCAAGCGCTGCACCTGTCTTTCACATACTCCTATCTTTTCTGCCAGCAATGACAATGTCACATCATCACCATTAGTCATAAGCTCCACTTCAATCTGTAAAAACCTTGCATCATTCAAATCTGACATGTCTTCTTTTTTGGGTAATTTATATTCTTTTATAAAGCTCCTTGTATATTCGGTCAGAATATATTCAAGATTACACTCTACAATGCTTTCATAACCAATATTTTTCTGTTCCAACTCCTTTGCTATATTTAGAAAATACCTCTTGAATTTTTTCTGCTGTCCAATATAAAAATGATGCTCAAAAAATATATTTCCCAATATATCATTTGTTTTTCTGCCGGAACACTGAAGGTAGCAATGTACCTCTGTCAGAGGGTCTTCCTTTTGGGTTTTCTGCTCATGATATACATTTGGTCCTGTAATAAAGAACATTTCTTCACTCAAATTATAACTCTTTTCTGCTGTCAGCAGTTCACCTTTTCCACCAATAATATAGTGAAGCTCATAACTATTTTTTGAGTGAACATGTCCGGCGATATTCTCTGTCAGCATCCCCAGACCTCCCTGTATCCATTTGAATTCATACCCGCGCCAATTAATTTTCATCTTTTCATTCCTTAATTACAAAATCAATGAATTTTCAAACATCAATCTAAGCTGTCAGATACGACATTTTTCTTAAATATATGTCGTGTTCATTCTTTTATAATTATGATATATTAGCTTCAATAAATCAAGATATTTTAAAGGAGGAACCCTATGAATCACAAAGAATATCTTAACCTAATTGATGATACGATTGCTAATGGTCGATTCAAAGCCAGTTGGACATCCCTATCGAACCACAAAACTCCGGAATGGTACTATAAGGCTAAGTTCGGAATATTTATACACTGGGGAATTTACAGTGTGCCTGCCTATGGCTCCGAATGGTACTCAAGAGCTATGTATGACACTAATCATTCCGAATATGAGTATCATAGAAAAAACTTTGGTAATCAAAAAGAATTCGGCTATAAAGATTTTATTCCGATGTTTAAAGGTGAGGAATTTGACGCAGAAAAATGGATAGACCTATTCAAGAAATCAGGTGCAAAATATGTGATGCCTGTGTGCGAACATCACGACGGATTTGCAATGTATGACACACAGTTCAATCGATGGAATGCAGTAAAAATGGGACCATGCAGAGATATAACCGGCGAAATCAAAAAAGCCTGTGAAAACAACGGACTCACTTTTTGTGCATCAACTCACAGAGCAGAGCACTATTTCTTTATGAACATGGGAAGAACTTTTGACAGCGATGTGACGGATGAAAACTACAGAGATTTTTATGGTCCTGCTTTTTTATGCCCTGAACTTTACGGAGATAAATTGCACCTCACAACCGCCGATACTTTTTCTCCTATAATCCCTACCACAGAATGGCTTGAAGACTGGCTTGTCAGGACATGTGAATTGATTGATAACTATCAGCCAGCAATACTTTATTTTGATTGGTGGATTCACAATGCAGCATTTAAGCCTTATCTAAAAAAGCTATGCGCTTATTACTATAACCGTGCCGACGAATGGGGCAAAGAAGTTACCATAAACTATAAGCATGAAGCTTTTCCTCCTACTGTGGCGACATTTGACATAGAAAGAGGTGCCCTGACCGACATTTCTCCAATTCCATGGCAGACAGATACAGCTATTGGCAAATGTTCATGGGGCTACATAAAGAATAATGAATTCAAGACATCACGACAGATTATCTGCGACCTGATTGATATTGTGAGCAAGAACGGAATGCTACTGTTAAATATCGGTCCTAAGCCGGACGGCACTATCACACCTGAGGAAACAAGCGTATTGAAGGAAATCGGTGAATGGATGGGTGTAAATGGTGAGGGAATATATAACACTGTTCCTTGGACAAAATTCTGTGAGGGAAATGTAAATAATTCTGCCGGATTTTTCCAAGACAATGACGAAAAACAATTTACTGCCTCCGATTACAGATTCACCTATAATAGTGGATTTTTATATGCATTCTGCATGCGCCCTGACTCCGATTCATTCGTCATAAAATCATTGAAAATAAATGGAATTCATGATTTTATAATAGGAGATGTATCTGTTCTTGGAAACAGTAATATACGAAACATCCATAGAAATGAACAGGGGCTATCAATCCTACTGGACCAAAAGCCGGCTTCCGATAAGCCAATATGTTTTAAAATTGAAATCATATGACAAAACAGAGGGGCACGCCCCCTCTGTTTCAAAATATAACTCACCTTTAATTTTTTCCTACCTTCACTATCTCTATGCTCTTAGGAAGCGTCTCACTCACATTATCCTCCGTGAGTATCACTCCGCTCTCAAAGCCAGCAAAAGTAACCGCATACACTTCACCGAATTTAGAGGCAGTGGTGAGGAAATATCTGTGTGCCGGCTGTGTATTCTTCACCGCAACCTGCTTTACCATGGCTTCCCTAGCATCGGGCGTTGTAAATCCACTCATTCTGTCAACGCCGTTCACACCGAAAAAGCCCTTGCTGAAATGGTATTTCTGAAGGTTTAAGACCGCCTCGGCACCGACAATGGCATCCGTTGAGCTCTTAGGCTCACCGCCAATCAGTATTACACTAAAGCCCTTGTCTGCAAGTCTCTTCGCGTGGGAAAGAGCATTGGTGACGTAGGTTGCCTTCTCCTCGCGGATGTACTCAATCATCCAACCAGTTGTTGTTCCGGCATCAAGGTATACGCAGTCATCTGGTTCAATAAGTGAAGCTGCGAAGCGAGCGATTGCCTGCTTTTCGACAGTCTGGAGCTCCTGCTTCTGCACCATGGAAAGCTCCTTATTCACAATCTGTGCCTGATGAAGTGCGATTGCCCCACCGAACACCTTAGTTAGCCTTCCCTCCTTGTCAAGTGCAATAATATCACGCCTGATTGT
>ENA-ORKV01002569-ORKV01002569.1-human-gut-metagenome-genome-assembly--contig:-NODE-2569-length-10629-cov-2.442665_pt1 | contig 10629 bp, 3 predicted proteins | sample MGYA00243058_ERZ508805 | MGnify/ENA primary metagenome ERZ508805 (study PRJEB26277, sample SAMN04329770) | human gut metagenome | biome: human-associated habitat | host: Homo sapiens | place: USA... | reverse complement strand
TTTATTCTTATAGTTGAAGCCCAGTTTCAGAAAATTGTTTTCGTTCCATTTCCAGCGCAGGGCGAGGTTGCCGTTCCACTCCTTTTCATCCAGGCTGCCGAAATAGCGCATGGTTTCCTGGCGGTTCAGTTTGAACAGGCCGAGTGTGCCGTCATCATTCTTTATGTACATCACTTGGCGTCTGTCCGGTTCTTCGCTTCCTGTCTTGCTGTACGACCCGCCCCAGGTCAGTTCCCAACGGTCTTGTTCGCCGAGGTTGTGAAGGCCGTTCAGTTGGTGGTTCTGCAAAGTGTAGATATGTGTGATGTTATTGCTTCATGTCAGCTCGTGGTCTTCGGAGTCTGTTCCCTCGCGGCGTTGGTAAGTGTCTGTGGCATTACGCGTATAGAAAAAGGTATAGCCTATGCGGTCGTGCCGGCGCAGCGTGTAGCCTATGTATCCTAATGCAGCGAGTTTCAGTTCTTGGGCATAGCTGTCGTATGAGAAGTTGTCCTGTACATTGCCTGTTGCTTCCAGGGTTTTATAGAAAGCGTTGTCCATATTCTGATAGCCGTTGCCGGCGCTTACGGATGCCAGTATGCTGAGCGTTTGGCCGTCGATGCTGATGTTCTTGCCGAAGCCGAAGTTGCCGTTGAAGTCTGGCAGGGTTGATTTCTTCTTTACGGCAAACGAGGTGTCGAATATATTTCTGGTCTTTACATAGTTGTCAAAATCCGACAGAGACATATCGAGTGCCGCCTGGTCCACACCGGAAGTCTTGAACAATGAGCCGTTGCGGTTCATCTGATAGCGGTCTTTGCCCAGGGTATTGAACTTCCCGCCGGTGTTGAAACTGATGCTGAAGAAATCTTCGGCGATGTTCTCTTTGGTACTGATGTCTATATGTGCACCTGAATAGTCGGCAAAGGCTTCCGCGTTATATACCTTGCTCACGGTGATGTTCTGTATGGTGCTCGATGGAAATAGATCCAGCGGAATCAGCTTGTTGTCGGGATTGGGAGAGGCGGCATCGGCAATGGAGATACCGGTAATCTTTTTTACCCCTTCTTCCACATTGCTTATACCTTTGATGCTCATCTCTTTTGAGCCGATGTTTTCGATGGCGAGTGTCGCTTTCCGGCGTTCCATTTGCAGGGCACGTTCGCCCTCAAGGTTTTTCCGGGCCACTACGGATACTTCACCCAAAGCCTGTGCGTCGCTTTCCAGTTCGAAGTTCAGTATGACATCGGCTTTGCCTGTCTTTACATTGTTTACAACGATGTCTTTGTAGCCTACATATTTAATGGATAATGTGTAAATGCCGTTTGTTACATTCAGGGAGTAGTTTCCGTCCATATCGGCAATGGCGCCTTGTGTGGTTCCTACTATCTGTACGGTAGCTCCGGTCAGCGGTTCCCGGGTCTGTTTGTCGGTAATGGAGCCTTTGATAGTACCTGCCATGACTGTCATGACAGAAAGTGCAAGGAATAAAATAAGGAAGAAAATCTTTCCTAAATCTAATTTTGTACTCATCTCTTTTATGCGTTTCTTAATCCGCTGCAAAGATGCGCCGAACGTGTTTCAAGAGTGGTACATACATTATACATTCTGTTTTCGTTTGTATGAAGGAGCTGTTACGTAATCCGTACGATTTTATCATGCGGTATAATATAAATAATAATATTAAATACTTGTTTGTTTGAGTTTTATGGCTATATTTGTCCCATTATCAATAAACAAACAGACAAACAAATTATGGATGTTCCCCCTCACAATGATAACGAACGCTTTCGGCGTTTGTCTTTGCTTGGGCGCATTGGTTGGTGGGAAGCCGACTTTTCTGCTGAGCAGTATTTATGTTCCGAATATGTATGCGATTTGTTGGGGATGAAGGGGGACAGCCTCTCTTTTCAGGATTTCGGCCGGATGATTCGTGAGGATTATCGGGGACGCATTACCAGAGAGTTCCTTTCCATAAAGGAAGTGGAGGTATACGAACAGACCTTTCCTATCCATACGGCAACCGGAGTTGTCTGGGTACATTCCCGCATGGGGTATAGAGAGCTTGCACCTGATGGGCATCTGAAAGCTTTCGGAATCCTGCAACGGGTAACGGAACCGGTAAACAAAGAGGATAAGGACCGCATGTATCACATCAATAATTTGCTGTATCGCCAGAACTCTATTTCCCATTCCTTGTCTCATTTTCTTAAAGACGAGTCTGTAGCTTCCGGCATCTACGAAATTCTGAAAGATATTTTGGACTTTTTCCATGCCGGACGTGCGTATATTTTTGAGTATGAAAAAGATTATACTTTTCAGACTTGCACTTATGAAGTTGTTGCCGAAGGGGTGTTACCGGCGGTAGAAGCATTCCGGAATATACCGGTTACTTTCATGCCGTGGTGGACTACTCAAGTTTTGTCGCAGAAACCTATATTGTTCGAGTCATTGTATAAGTTGCCCGAAATGGAAGAAGGCGAATTCCGGTTATTGGAGCAGCAGGGTATCAAAGCTTTAATGGCTGTTCCATTGGTGGCGAATGATACGGTGAAAGGTTTTATGGGAGTAGATTTGGTAGACCGTACTATCTTGTGGAGCAATGAAGACTACCAATGGTTGGGATCGTTGGCCAATATCATCAGTATCTGCGTTGAACTGCGTAAAACGCAGGATGAGGCAATACGGGAACGTCAGGCTTTGGACCGTAGTGAGAAACTCTTTAGAAACATTTTTGCCAATATACCGGCTGGGGTGGAGATTTATGATACTGACGGCTTTCTGGTAGATGTCAATAACAAGAATATAGAAATATTCGGTATCCGCGATAAGGCGGATGTGATAGGTATCAACCTGTTTGAGAATCCTAACTTGTCACCTCAGTTGATAGAGCAGATACGTGACCGGGATATTGTAGATTTCAGATTGGATTATGAATTTGAAAATGTAGAGGGATATTATCCTTCCGGTAAGCGCAATAAGATAAACCTATATACCAAAATCAGCAAGTTATATGATAGTAAGGGTAACTTTACCGGATATGCCTTTATCAATATCGATAATACCGAGCGTATGGATGCTTTGAACCGTATTTGTGATTTTGAGAACTTCTTCCTGTTGATTTCTGATTATGCAAAAGTAGGTTATGCAAAGTCGAACTTGCTGGATAGGAAAGGCTATGCCATTAAGCAGTGGTATAAGAATATGGGAGAAGATGAAAATACGCCTTTGTCGGATATTATAGGGGTATATAGTAAAATGCACCCGGATGACAGAAAGCGGATTTTGGATTTTCTTTATAAGGCACGGCTTGGAGAAGTAAGAGACTTCAAGGGAGAGATACGTATTTTGCATCCGGGGACGGAAGATCAATGGAATTGGGTGCGCACCAATGTGGTAGTCAATCAATATCAACCGGAAAACGGTGTAATAGAGCTTATCAGTGTAAACTATGATATTACGGAATTGAAAGAAACCGAAGCCAAACTGATTGATGCTAAAGAGAAAGCCGAAACGGCAGATCGTCTGAAGAGTGCTTTTCTTGCCAATATGAGTCATGAGATACGTACTCCGCTGAATGCAATTGTAGGTTTTTCCAGTTTGTTGGTGCAGGGAGAGAATCCGGAAGAACGGGAGCAGTATATGGCGATTGTGGAAGAAAATAATGAGTTGCTGTTGCAATTGATATCCGATATTCTGGATTTGTCAAAAATAGAAGCCGGAACCTTTGATTTCGTAAAACAGGAATTGGATGTGAACCAACTGTGTGAGGATATGGTGCGTACGATGAAACTCAAAGCCAGACCGGGAGTAGAGGTTGTCTTTGATCATCGCCTGCCGGAGTGTATCATTGTGAGCGATCGTAATCGTTTAAATCAAGTGATAGCAAATTTCATGAATAATGCGATAAAATTTACTTCGACCGGTAGCATACGTTTAGGTTATGGGCAGGCAGAAACCAACTTGCTGCGCTTTTATGTTGCTGATACTGGCATCGGCATTATACAGGAAAAGCAGGCTGAGATATTTGACCGTTTTGTCAAACTGAACTCTTTTGTACATGGCACAGGATTGGGATTGTCTATCAGCAAGAGCATCGTTGAACAACTGGGCGGTACTATCGGTGTGGAAAGTGAATCGGGTAAAGGGGCTTGCTTTTGGTTTACATTACCTGTTGCTTGATAAGAAGTATTTTTCCCTTTTGCAGATGTTCGGGTAAGGGTAAGTTGCATGAGTATTGGGTGAAGTTGGCGATGTAGCCTTTACCTTGCTTAGCCATCGCGGCACTATCCAAAGTTTCTCAAGACTGGCGATGTCCGGCACGTTACCGACGATACCGATTACATCTTCACCATAGGTTTTCAGTTCCTCTACACGCTTGTCCAGTTGTTCCTGACGGATGTCTACCGCAACGACTTTAGCGCCTTGTTGCATAAAACACTTGGCAATGCTGCCACCCAATACACCACCTGCATCGGTGATGACTGCTACTTTACCTGTAATACTGAATTGTTCGTTTATAATCTTTTTCTCCTTTTTTCTTTTTTATACGGGAAAGCACGCGAATAAAGCATGAAAAATATAATTCCTTATACTTTATTATTTTCTGCTTCACGTATCTATATTGTATATTTTATACTTGCGTTTTCTTTTGTTTCATTTAGTTTTCTACTTTCGTACTCATCTCTTTTATGCGTTTCTTAAATCTGCTGCAAAGATGCGCAGAAGTGTTTTAAGTTATACATTCTATTTTCGTTTGTATTAAGGAGTTGTTACTCATTTATAGCAAAAAAAGGATGTTTTATATCAAAATAGTTATTCTATAGTGTTTTTGAGATTTATATTTTTGTTGCAGTAAAACACTGTGTTCGAAAACGCTAATTTAAACTAATTGTAAACCAAGATTATTCTATGAGAAGCAGGAAGAAAGAAGGAGTATATTTTATGAGTATACTCAAGCGTCAGGTGCTGTTTGTGCTCTTTGCTTTTGCAGCAACCTTATGCGCATTCGCGCAAAACAAAACAATCACAGGACTTGTGGTAGACGGAAACGGTGAATCCATCATCGGTGCCAGTGTTCTTGTCAAAGGGACAACGAACGGAATTATCACTGACATCGACGGTAAGTTCACACTGAATGATGTGCCTGAAGCGGGAGTTATCCAGATTAGTTATATCGGCTACAAGACTCAGGAAATCTCCGCTAAGAACAAGGCCAATCTTAAAGTGGTGCTTGTAGAAGACAATGAAATGCTGGATGAAGTAGTGGTAGTAGGCTATGGTGTTCAGAAGAAATCGGACGTTACCGGTGCCATGATTCGCGTAGGTTCCGAGGAACTGAATTCACGTCCGGTAGCCAACGCCTTTGAAGCTATGCAGGGCAAGGCAGCTGGTGTAGACATTGTCAGCAATGAGCGCCCGGGCGAAGTGGGAACGATTAACGTACGCGGTGTGCGCTCTTTGAGTGCCAGCAATACTCCGCTGTATGTAGTGGATGGTATTCCTTTGATGTCCAATAGCGGTATTGAAACTTTGAATCCGCAGGACATTGAGTCTATTGATGTATTGAAAGACGCCTCTGCTACGGCTATTTACGGTTCTCGTGGTGCTAATGGCGTTATTCTGGTTACTACCAAATCCGGTAAGGAGGGTAAGATGTCTTTGAACTACTCCGGTACGGTTACTATCGAAAACCTGCAGGACTATTCCGAAATGATGAACTCTGCAGAGTATATCGATTGGCGTCGTTGGTCTTATTACTATCTGAATCCTTCCAAATATCCTCGAGGAGACCAGCCCACTAAAGAGAACGATTATGAGATCTTTTTAGGTGCTACAGACCCTACGGCTTGGAAAAACATTGAAAAAGGCTGGGCAGGTGGTACTTGGGACGGCTCTCGCGTACCTAATACGGATTGGTGTGATATGGTTACGCAGACCGGAGTTACCCATGAACACACGTTGAGTGCCAGTGGAGGTACGGACAAGATGAAAGGTTATGCGTCTATCGGCTATTTGGATAATGAGGGTACGGTGAAAGGGCAGTCTTATACTCGTTATACTACAAAACTGAGTTTGGATTTGAAGCCTACTAAATGGTTTAATTTAGGATTGAATGTTAATGGTACGTTTAGTGAACAGCAATATGGTTCGTCTGCAAGTTCTGTCGGTCAGTTGATAAAGGGTATGCCTTCTAACTTATATGCAGCATCTACCAGTTTGTTCCCTTATGCTTCACCTTATGATGAGGATGGCAACCGTATTGAATATCCCGGTGGTGATGATAAAGTAAAGAATGTAATGAATGAATGGAACAACAGTCAGAATGAACGTCGTATGTTCCGTGCTATCGGTAGTTTGTATGCTCAATTGGATTTAGGTGAAATTTATGCTCCTTTAAAAGGCCTTAGATATCGTTTTAATTTCGGACCGGATTTCCGTTATTATAGAAACGGTACATTCCGTAATGAAGAGTCAATTAGCAGTGAAGGTAAGAATCGCGCTTCCTTGTCTAACCAGTCTGACTTTTCCTGGACGTTGGATAACTTGATTTACTATGACAAAGAATTTGGAAAACATTCAGTGGGACTTACTTTATTGCAAAGTGCTACAGGGTATCACTACGAAGAATCCTCTATGGCGGCAGAAGGTATTCCTTTGGAAAGTGCGAAATGGAATGCGTTATCAAAAGAAAATGTCTCTTTGCTGGATGAGTGGAATAGCGGACTGATTGAGAAACAGCTCCTTTCTTATATGTTCCGTGTGAACTATGACTATAATAATAAGTACTTATTGACAGTTTCCGGTCGTTGGGATGGTGCTTCACAGCTTGCAGAAGGCAATAAGTGGGCTTTCTTCCCCAGTGCGGCTTTGGGTTGGCGTCTTGATCAGGAAGAGTTTCTGAAAGATGTTACTTGGTTAAACCAGTTGAAATTCCGTTTGGGTGTTGGTGTTACCGGTAATTCGGCTATCGACCCTTATCAGACGAAGGGTGCTATAGTTTCGCTCTATTATCCGTTCGGTTCTGCGCTTGCTCCCGGTTATGCCGCTTCGGAACCATTGATTAAAGATGGAGCTGTGGCAATGGCCAATAAGAATTTGTCTTGGGAGAAGACCACGCAGTATAACATCGGTCTTGACTACTCGGTTTTAAACGGACGAATTTCGGGAGTTCTTGATTTCTATACTTCACGTACTACTGATTTGTTGATGGCAATGACAATTCCTTCATTGAATGGTTATACTAATACGTATGCCAATGTAGGTAAAACATCCAATATAGGTGTGGATATAACGTTGAATACCGTTAACGTCAAAACACGTGATTTTGAATGGTCTACCAGTATTAATGCTGCATGGCAGAAAGACAAGATTGATGAATTGGCAAATGGTAAAGAGGACGATATAAATAATAATTGGTTTATAGGACAGGCGTTGGGGGTAATTTACGGTTACGAGTGTGGCGGACTTTGGAAAGAAGAAGACGCTGCCGAAATGGCTAAGTTCAATGCCAAAGGGCATTCATTCCAAGCAGGTATGGTACGTCCGATAGACCAAAATGGTGATTATAAAATCGACCCGAATGACGATCGTGTAATCATAGGACATACTCGTCCCCGTTGGACTTTTGGCATGACGAATACGTTTACTTACAAGAATTTCGACCTCTCTGTTATGATGTACGGACGCTTCGATTATATGGTAGATACCGGCGGTGAATGGCAGGGTGGACGTTATATGCAGCGTAAGATAAATTATTATAACGAAAACAACAAGAATGCAGAATATCAGAAACCTATTTACAATATTGGCGGTGGAGACCCTTACTATCGTATTGTAGGTTATAAGAACGGTTCATTTCTGAAAGTACGTAACATATCTTTGGGTTACACTTTTCCGCAGACGCTCATCAAAAAGTGGAATTTATCTAATTTAAAGGTTTATGTACAAGCCAAGAATCCGGGACGAATTTTCTCTAATATTGATTTCCTGGAATTGGATGCTTCGCAAGCGTTTACTATAATTTACGTTTCCATTTTGCAAAAGAGTGGGCATGTGCCACTACTAACTATGGTACGGATGAGTTTCGTGTAGGTGGCGACGGTTCTAATGCTTCCTGGAATAATTATGATGGAAACTTCCAGTCATCGATTGTCAGCAACTCTACCAATATGTATGAAGTTTGGGATGGCATGTATATCGGTATCAACAATGCCAATCTGCTATTGAGTAAGGTTACTCCGGATAGTTACAAAGCAGACAATAAGAATACTTATATGGGAGAAGCTTATTTCCTGCGCGGATTCAATTATCTGAAACTGGTATCTCAGTATGGGGGAGTTCCTTTGAAACTTACTCCGAGCGAAACTCCGGAACGTGAATTTTCTCGCGCTACTGCCGAAGAAACATTGCAACAGGTGATCAGTGACTTAAAAGACGCTTATAAGTATCTGCCCGAAACAGCTCCCATGACAGGAAAGATGACGAAAGATGCAGCAGCGCATTTTCTTGCCAAAGCATATTTGTTGCGTGCCAGTGAGATAAATGATGATTGGAACAGCGCAACGAAAGAGGATGATTTGAAAGAAGCATTACGTTTGGCGCAAGAGGTTATATCTCATCGTAGTTTAGCTCCGAATTATGCAGATTTGTGGAATTATACTGAGCCGAACGGTGCAAACGAGCAACTGGATGAAATAATTTTGGCAGCTCAGTTCTCTTCTGACAAAGCAACGGAAGGAGCTAATGGTAATCAGTGTCATCTCTATTATGTTTCCGTATACAAAGATTTGCCGCAAATGCAACGTGATATTGCTGGTGAACGCGAGTATCAACGTCTTAGAACTACTTATTATATGTACAATGTGTATGATATGGTCGATGACTCTCGTTTCTGGAAAAGTTTTAAAACGAAATATGCGGTGAACAACCCGCAAAAAGGTTCCGGATACGCACACGGTGATTTGGGTATCATGTATGTAATTAACCGTCCCGGTGACACTCGTTTTGATGCTGTACAGCTTAACAATCAGGTGACTTATGACAAGACGGGGAAAACAATTCCGACAGTGTTTGTAGCTTATCCGAAAGACCGCAACGCAGAAGATGATGAGGCTTTATATGATTATACTAATCGTTATTGTACGTTGAATAAGTATATTGACGGTTCCCGTGAATCGAGAGACAGTCGTGTTGGTTTCCGCGATGGTATTCTTGCCCGTTTGGGTGAAACCTATTTGATTGCAGCCGAAGTGTTGATTCGTCAAGGCAAGTATCCTGATGCTTTAGGCTATATCAATGATCTTCGTGCACGTGCCGCTTATAAAGCAGGAGAAGACCGTTCCGCATATTGCGATGGTGGTGCTGCTTATAATGATAAAGCGTTGGGATATAAGGATGACGGTGTGAATTCTTATTTTGCGGAGAATTCTTATTATGAGTCCAACAATATCGACAGAAACATTAAATCTGCTACAGACTTAAAGATTACGGATATTCACAACTTGCCGGCCGAAGATGAGGCTATTATCAGTAAATTAGGGTATAGTACGGATTATGACCGTATGCTGTGTCTGTTGCTGAACGAACGTTCTCGTGAACTTTGCGGTGAATTTCATCGTTGGCAAGATTTATCAAGGACGTTGACTTTGGTCGAACGCGCCAAAGCATTTAATCCGGATGCTGCCCCCAATATTCAGGAACGTCATAATTTGCGTCCTATTCCGCAAACCTACCTGGATGCTATCCAAAAGGACGGTCATGCGTTAACTCCTGAAGAAAAGAAAGCGGAACAGAATCCCGGATATTAATCGGCATCCATTATAAGTTTATAATACAGTGAAGAGAAGAAGGCTCTCTGCCAATCGGGGTAGAGAGCCTTCTCTTTGTGTTTCTTTCCGGTAAAATAAACAATCGAAGATTGACGGGGTTATACTCCGCTGAATGCGCTGAAACCGCCGTCAATAGGAAGCAATGCACCTGTAACGAAGCTGGCGGCATCGCTGCACAGGAACTGTACGGCTCCGTTCAATTCGTTGATGTCGCCGAAGCGTTTCATCGGGGTTTTGGCCAAGACTTTCTTGCTGCGGTCGGTCAGTGAGCCGTCGGGGTTGATAAGTACGGCGCGGTTCTGGTCGCCGATGAAGAAGCCCGGGGCGATGGCATTGACGCGGATACCGTCTCCGTATTTCAGTGCCAGTTCGCTTGCCAGCCATTGGGTAAAGTTGGCAACGGCTGTCTTGGCTGCCGAATAGCCCGGAACGCGGGTGATGGCGCTGTAAGCTGCCATGGAAGATACGTTGACGATGCAACCCTTACCTTGCTTAGCCATCACGTTGCTGAACACTAAAGACGGATAAACGGTTCCGTTCATGTTCAGATTGGTCACTTTCTCCCAGCAGGAGATGTCCATGTCGTAGAAGTGCTGGTCGGGAGCCAGAGTTGCGCCCGGCATATTTCCGCCGGCAATGTTGAGCAGAATGTCGATACGTCCCCACTTGGCAACGATGTCATCGGCAAGTTGCTCAAGACTGGCGATGTCCGGCACGTTACCGACGATACCGATTACATCTTCACCATAGGTTTTCAATTCCTCTACACGTTTGTCCAGTTGTTCCTGACGGATGTCTACCGCAACGACTTTAGCGCCTT
>ENA-ORKV01002565-ORKV01002565.1-human-gut-metagenome-genome-assembly--contig:-NODE-2565-length-10638-cov-2.481394_pt1 | contig 10638 bp, 6 predicted proteins | sample MGYA00243058_ERZ508805 | MGnify/ENA primary metagenome ERZ508805 (study PRJEB26277, sample SAMN04329770) | human gut metagenome | biome: human-associated habitat | host: Homo sapiens | place: USA... | reverse complement strand
ATGCCTCGAATTATATCCCGCGGAATTTCCTGATCGGCGCCGATGGTAAAGTCGTGCTGGCAACAGTAGGTTACGACGCCGAAGAGTTCGACGAAATGATCAAAACCATCGAAAAAATACTCGAATAATATGGATACCAAGACGATTCTCAACGATGCCTCCGGCCGTATGCAGAAGGCCATCGACCACCTCGAAGAGGAACTTTTGAACGTGCGCGCGGGAAAAGCGTCGCCCAATGCCCTGAACGGCGTAATGGTCGATTATTTCGGCTCGCAGGTGCCCGTATCGGGCGCCGCCAGCGTCACCGTACCCGACGCCAAGACGATCCTGATCCAGCCGTGGGACAAGAACATGCTGCGTGCGATCGAAAAGGCCATCATCGACTCGAACATCGGGCTGACGCCTTCGAACAACGGCGAGCAGATCCGCCTGTCGATCCCGCCCCTGACCGAGGAGCGCCGCAAGGAGTTGGTGAAACAAATCCGCAACGAGGCAGAAACCGCCCGCATCAGCCTGCGCAATGCCCGCCGCGACGCGGTCGAGGCATTCAAGAAAGCCCAAAAAGAAGGTATGCCCGAGGATGAGTCGAAGGACGGCGAAGCACAGGCCCAGAAATTGCTGGAGAAATTCACCAAGACCCTCGACGAGGCGCTCCAGAAAAAGGAGAAGGAGATCATGACGGTATAAATCCGTCCAGCACATAGTTAAAATCCGGCCAGCACAGTATGTTGGCCGGATTTTTTCATATCTTTGTCCGTTGTAACGATCCGCCTATGAAAAACATCCGCTTCGGGCTCTGCATCCCGGCATGCCTGTTCGCACTGTTCTGCTCGCAGCAGGCATCCCCGCAGGGATATGTCAAGCTCAATGTCCCCTATGCTCTGGTGGGCGTGGTGAATCCCGCCGTGGAGTTCGCCATCTCGCCCAAATCGACCTTGCAGACCGACATCGTCATCTCGCCATGGAAGTCGATCAACGAAAAGCACATGCTCTTCGCCATCTTCATGGGCGAATACCGCCGCTATTTCAAGGAGCATAACCGGGGCTGGTACCTGGGGGCAAACATCGGCATGATGGCCTTCGACATGTCGAAACCTTACATCGAAGGGTGGAAACTGAAATTCGAAGACCGTTACTGCAAAGGATACGGCATGATGATCGGCCTCTGCGTGGGTTATGAATACCAGTTCGGGAAACGCTGGCTGCTCGACGCTTTCCTGGGTTGGGCATGGATGGACAGCCATTACAACGGGTACAGTTTCGACGGCCAGGTCGACATGTACCCCCACCGCCCCGTACAACCCGAACACCCCGACCCGTTCAACGGCTCTTCGGAGTGGTATCCCAACAAGATCGGCGTCTCGATCGGGTATCGCATCTTCACGCCCCGCAACAAACAGCGGACAGCGGACGTGCGCTAAACAGCAGTTGCAGACTGCGGCAGGCAGCCATGCACGGAAAGTCCGCAACTCCGGAACCAAAGGGAGCAGTACTCCCGGAATGCGGGCAACCGGAAACAGCGGCCGGCCCGGGAACCTAAACCCGGGGTAAATTGCAGCGGGCCCTTCCGAGGCACACCCGCCACAACCCCGCCCCGGTCAGGCGACAACCCGGAATCGCGGCAGGCAGCAACCCGCCCCGCGGGAAACAGGATCCGAGCCCTTCCGAGGATACGGAAGCCCCTCCCATCGCAGCATACGCAATGCCGCAAAATAAAGAACCCCGCACCTTCCGGCGCGGGGTTCTACCATTCAAAACTTTATTCAGAGATTATTTCACTTTCGGGCCGGCGGCTACGAGCTTCTTACCCTCTTCGTTACCCGTGAACTTCACGAAATTCTTCACGAAGCGGTTGGCGAGGTCTTCGGCCTTGACGTCCCAATCCTTGGCGTTCTTGTAGGTATCGCGCGGGTCGAGGATCTTGGGATCTACGCCCGGCAGCTCCGTCGGGATCGTGAAGTCGAAGATAGGCAGCGTCTTGGTCGGAGCCTTGTCGATCGAACCGTCGAGGATGGCGTCGATAATACCGCGCGTATCCTTGATCGAGATACGTTTGCCCGTACCGTTCCAGCCCGTGTTCACCAGGTATGCCTTGGCACCGGCCTTCTTCATCTTCTTCACCAGCTCCTCACCGTACTTGGTGGGGTGCAGCGAAAGGAATGCCGCGCCGAAGCAAGCCGAGAAAGTCGGAGTCGGCTCGGTGATACCGCGCTCGGTACCCGCCAGCTTGGCGGTGAAGCCCGACAGGAAGTAGTACTTGGTCTGCTCGGAGTTGAGAATCGAAACCGGGGGCAGCACGCCGAATGCGTCGGCCGAAAGGAAGATCACCTTCTTGGCAGCCGGGGCTTTCGATACGGGTTTCACGATATTCTCGATGTGGAAGATCGGGTACGAAACGCGGGTGTTCTCGGTTACCGACTTGTCGGCATAGTCGATCTTGCCCTTCTTGTCTACCGTCACGTTCTCCAGCAGCGCGTTGCGGCGGATGGCGTTCCAGATGTCGGGCTCGTTCTCCTGCGAGAGGTTGATGACCTTGGCGTAGCAGCCACCCTCGAAGTTGAATACGCCGTCGTCGTCCCAGCCGTGCTCGTCGTCGCCGATCAGCTCACGCTTCGGGTCGGTCGAAAGCGTGGTCTTGCCGGTGCCCGACAGGCCGAAGAAGATAGCGGTCTCGCCCTTGGCATTGGTGTTGGCCGAGCAGTGCATCGAAGCCATGCCCTTGAGCGGAAGCAGGTAGTTCATGTAGGAGAACATACCCTTCTTCATCTCGCCGCCGTACCAGGTGTTGAGGATAACCTGCATTTTCTCGGTGAGGTTGAAAACGACGGCCGTCTCGGAGTTCAGGCCGAGTTTCTTATAGTTCTTGACCTTGGCCTTCGAAGCGTTGAGCACCACGAAATCGGGCTCGCCGTATTTCTCCAGTTCGGCGTCGGTCGGACGGATGAACATGTTCTTAACGAAGTGCGCCTGCCAAGCCACCTCCATGATGAAGCGGATCTTCAGACGCGAGTTCTCGATGGCGCCGCAGAAAGTGTCGACGACGTAGAGCTTCTTGCCCGACAGCTCCTGCGAAGCGATCTTCTTCAGCTCTTTCCAAGCCGCCTTGGTCACGGGCTTGTTGTCGTTCTTATATTCGTCGGAAGTCCACCAGATCGTGTCCTTGGTGGTCTCGTCCATCACGAAAAACTTGTCCTTGGGCGAACGGCCGGTGTAAACGCCGGTCATCACGTTCACGGCACCGGTCTCGGTCAGCTGGCCTTTTTCGAAACCGCGGAGCCCCTTCTTGGTCTCCTCGCGGAAAAGTTCGTCGTACGACGGATTGTACACGATCTCGGTCACACCCGTGATCCCATACTTTTTCAAATCCATTTTGTCCATAATAATTGTTATTTTAATAAAACATCAAATCCTTGATTAACCTAACGTCGAAAATCCGCAAGACCGGACTTTAACCGCACAAAGGTAGAAAAACTTTTACACTTGTGAAAAAACTAACAGTGAAAAAAGCAAAAAATATCCATTATTTTTCCCGATGCCTGTATATGATTCATTTATAAGCAGCTATCGTATCCCCCAAAGCCGCAGGAAAACCCGGCTCCATATCCTGCTGCAAACATACGGCCGCAATCCGCACCGGGGCTCCGCAGGATGGAATTCGAGGCGGACGCACAGGCCGCACTTCGGTCGAAATGCCCATCGACGGCGCACGGCACTCCCGCCCGACGGAACGCCGCCCGGACAAAAACAATGACGGGAGAGGGCGCTTCCGGAGCAACCGCATCGAAATCAGGAAACCGGAGGTATTTTCCGTAAATCCGATCCGGCAGCCAGACCCGACGCACGGGCACCGAAAAAACCGGGGCGGAAAGGGACGACATCCGGGAATTTTTCCTATCTTTGATTAATCAGCCCTTATACAAAACATCGTTATCATTATAATGCGCCCGATAAAAATACGCCACGACAGGATCTGCCTGAAACCGTTTTCGATCGAATGGATAAACTACCATAGTTTCTCCATCGTGTTGGTTATTTCCGGGACATTCTTCTGCTGTTATTTCGTCTCCGACCTCATTCACGGATTCTGGGATCGGTACTGGCTCGCCGCGCTTCTGCTATTCGGCGCCGGCTTTGCCCTCTATACGATCCAATGCCGGAAACTGAAATTCAAGAGTATCCCGCTCTCCGGGCAACACGACGGACTGAAAGAGCAGATACGGAAACTGCTGGCCGACGGGGGATGGAGGATCGAATACGACAATCAGCGTTATTTGCAGGCCGTAAACCGAAAGGGCATCCCCTTTCTGGACTGCGACCTGCTGATCTTGGGGTGGAGAAGCGACGAAATCCGGTGGGCCCTGGTCTACGACCCGTGGTATAACATGGCGGGGGGAATATTTACGTTCAACAGATACGGACGGAAAACCGTAAAGGCGATAAAGGCACTCGCCGGCAATTCGGCGGAAGCTCCTGCTCCCCGGAAACTCGGATAGACCATGGCCGGGCTTTATTTCCACATACCGTTCTGCAAACGCATCTGCGCCTACTGCGACTTCTACAAGAGCGCCCGGCTGGAGCAGATGGACGGCGTAACGGCCGCCATGCACCGCGAACTGGACGAACGGCAGGATTACCTGCGCGGCGAAGCGGTCACGACCCGCTATTTCGGCGGCGGCACGCCTTCGCTCTACGCACCCGCCGCGCTGAAAGGACTGCTGGATCATGCCGCGCTGCTGTTCGACTGCTCCGGCACCACGGAAACCACCCTCGAGGCCAACCCCGACGACCTGACGGAAAATTACCTCGACGGGCTGCGCGAAGCGGGCATAGACCGGCTGTCGATCGGCATCCAGTCGTTCGACGACGGGTGCCTGAAGCTGATGAACCGCCGCCATACGGCGGCACAGGCCATCGGTGCGGTGCGGGCGGCACAACGCGCCGGGTTCGGGAACATCACCGCCGACCTGATCTTCGGCATTCCCGGCTTCGGCGGGGATTCGCTGAAAAGATCGCTCGACGGAATGCTGTCGCTCGGCGTACAGCACATTTCGGCATACCATTTGACCGTCGAACCCGGTACGGCCTTCGGACGGCGGGCCGCCCGCGGACAGTTCGCCCCGGTGGACGAAGCCACCAGCGAAACGGAATACGCCCTCGTGCACGAAACGCTGACCGGAGCGGGGTTCGAGCACTACGAGGTTTCGAATTTCGCCCTGCCCGGCTTCCGCGCCCGCCACAACGCGGCCTACTGGCACGGCGTGAAGTACCTCGGCATCGGCCCCGCAGCCCATTCGTTCGACGGCCGGGAACGCCATTGGAACGTCGCCTCGGTGACGGAGTACATCGGCGGCGCGCCCGCCGAAGCGGAAACCCTCACCGACCGCGACCGCTTCAACGAATACGTGATGACCCGGCTGCGCACGGCCGAAGGCATCGACCTGCGGGAGGCGGAAAGGCTGTTCGGCAAGGAGCGCGCGGCACGGGTCCTGCGCGATGCGTAACGGTGGCTGATGCGCCGCACGCTGGTGCTCGCAGCGGGCCGGTGGGCCGCCCCGCCGGCTCGGATGCTGATCTCCGACGCGGTGATCGAAACGTTTTTCGAAACGGAACCGGACACCGCAACCAAGTGAAACTGAAATGTTAAGTTATTATTAAATATTTTTAGAACCCCCCCCGACTCCGATTGTTTAATATAAATATAAGTGTTACCTTTGCGACCGAATTCTTCTTCGGTTCGTCACGAAAATTACAAATTAGCATAAGTATATGAGCAATGCCAAACACTCCCCCGATTTGCTGTTCGAAGTAAGTTGGGAAGTATGCAACAAGGTCGGCGGCATCCACACCGTCATTTCGACCAAAGCGCAGACCGTCACCCGCAAATTCGCAGACCGCTACGTCCTGCTGGGTCCCGACCTCTCGCACGAGGGCGTCAACCCGGAGTTCGAGGAGGACCCCAACCAGCTGAAGGCCTGGCGCCAGAGCCTCTACAACGAAGGCATCCGCGTCCGCGTCGGCCGCTGGAAAATCAAGGGCGAGCCGACGGTGGTGCTGGTCGATTTCTCGTCGCTGATCCCCCGCAAGGACGAAATACTCAAGAAACTCTGGGAGACGTACCACGTGGATTCGCTCTCGGGACAGTGGGACTACATCGAGCCCGTGCTCTTCGGCTATGCCGCGGGCATGGTCATCGCCTCGTATGTCGACAATTTCTGCAACGCGACGGACAAGATCGCCGCGCATTTCCACGAGTGGATGACCGCCGCAGGCGGACTCCACCTGCGCAAACACGCCCCCTATGTGGCCACGCTCTTCACGACGCACGCCACGGTCATGGGGCGCTGCATCGCCGGCAACGGCCTGCCGCTCTACAACGACCTGGCCAAGTTCAATGCCGACGAACTGGCCCGGCAGTTCAACGTCGTGGCCAAACACTCGATCGAGAAGATGGCCGCCACATACCACGACGCCTTCCTCACGGTCAGCGACATCACGGCCAACGAATGCAAATACCTGCTGGGGCGTGAACCGGACGGCATCACCCCCAACGGGTTCGAAAACGACTTCGTATGGACGGGCGAGGAGTACGACGCCAAACGTGCCGAAGCCCGCACGGCGATGATCTCGGTAGCCGAAGCCTGCCTCGGGCACAAGTTCCGGAAGGAACCGCTGATCGTCGGCACCAGCGGCCGCTACGAATTCCGCAACAAGGGCATCGACGTCTTCATCGAGTCGCTCAAGCAGCTCGCCGCCTCGGACCGTCTCCGGCGCGAGGTGCTGGCCTACATCACCGTGCCGGCCGGCAACCGCGGCCCGCGCCTCGATTTGCAGGCTCATCTGGCCGACCCGTCGAAGCCCATCGACGCAGGCCAGTACAGACATTCGACCCACTACCTTGAAAACGCGACGTGGGACCCCATCGTGAACGCACTGAAGAACAGCAACCTCACCGATCCCGGATCGAAGGTGAAGGTGATCTTCGTGCCGACCTACCTGAACAAGGCCGACGGCATCTTCAACAAGGATTACTACGAACTGCTCGTCGGTATGGACATCACGGTATTCCCCTCCTACTACGAACCGTGGGGCTATACGCCGCTCGAATCGGTGGCATTCTCGGTGCCGACCATCACCACGACCCTCGCAGGGTTCGGGCTGTGGGTCGACAAGCAACGCGAGCACCTGGGCGTGGAGGTCATCCGACGCGACGACTACAACGACAAGGAGGTCGAGGCGAAGATCGCCGATACGCTGCTGCGTTTCAGCCTGCTGGACGAAAAACACGTCAACGAACAGCACACCTCGGCCTATGAAATCTCGCTGACGGCGCTCTGGGAGCACCTCTTCGCGGCCTACGAACAGGCCTACTCCGAGGCGGTCGAGAGTTCGATCGTCCGCACCAACCGCGCCGTGCTCGACGAGAGCAACGCCCGCAACGAACAGATCAATTTCGTACGCCAGCAGCTCTTCGCCGAGAAGCCCAACTGGAACCGCATGATGGTCGACAAAACCCTGCCCAAGCGCCTGCATGCCCTGGAAGAACTTTCGCGCAACCTCTGGTGGTGCTGGAACCCCGGGCCCCGCGACCTGTTCGAAGGCATCGACCCGGCACTCTGGGCCGAATGCGAGCGCAACCCGATCGCTTTCCTCGACAAACTGAGCGTGGAACGCATAAAGGGGCTCGAACGCGACGAGGCCTTTCTCGGGCAGCTCGACGCCGTATATGCGCAGTTCCGCGACTATATGAACGAAAAACCCGCCCCGAAGACCCCCACGATTTCGTATTTTTCGATGGAATACGGCCTGCACTCGTCGCTCAAGATCTACTCGGGCGGCCTGGGCATACTCGCGGGAGACTACCTCAAGGAGGCCTCGGACAAGAACGTCCCGATGGCAGCCGTGGGCCTGCTTTACCGGTACGGCTACTTCACGCAGCGCCTTTCGGCACAGGGGGCGCAGGAGGCGACCTACGAGGCACAGAATTTCTATAAACTCCCGATCTCGCCCGTGCGCGACGAAGCCGGCAACTGGCTGACGGTCACCATCGCCTTCCCGGGGCGTACGCTTTCGGCGCGCGTCTGGAAATGCCAGGTCGGCCGCACGGATCTCTACCTGCTCGACACGGATTTCGAGGCCAACCTCGAGGAAGACCGCCAGATCACCCACTACCTCTACGGCGGCGACTGGGAGAACCGCCTCAAGCAGGAAATCCTGCTCGGGATCGGCGGTATCCGCGCACTGCGCGCACTGGGCATCAAGCACGACGTGTTCCACTGCAACGAGGGACATGCCGCGTTCATCGGCATCGAGCGCATCCGCGACCTGGTGAACCACAAGAAGCTCTCCTTCTCGGAGGCGCTGGAGGTGATCCGTTCCTCGTCGCTCTTCACGACGCACACCCCCGTGCCCGCCGGGCACGACGCCTTCCCCGAGTCGATGATCCGCCAGTACATGTCGCACTACCCCGACGTGCTGGGCATCACCTGGGAGCAGTACATCAACCTGGGCAAGACCAACCCCAACGACCCCAACGAGAAGTTCTCGATGTCGGTGCTGGCCTGCAACCTCTCACAGGAGGTCAACGGCGTATCGTGGCTCCACGGCGAAGTGTCGAAGGAGATCCTGGGCAACATGTGGCCGGGTTATTTCAAGAACGAACTCCACATCGGCTATGTCACGAACGGCGTACACTTCCCGACATGGATCGCGACGAACCTGCGCCGCCTCTACGCCCGCTATTTCGCCGACGGCTTCGAGGGGCACGCCTACGACATCCCGGCATGGCAGAAAGTCCACAACATCCCCGACGGGGAGCTGTGGGCCGGGCGCATGCACCTCAAGAACAAGCTCATCAAGCATATCCGCAAGCGTTACAGCGACCCCAGCCAGGTGCGGCTCGACTCGCCGCGCCAGATGTTGCAGGTCATCGAGGGCATCAAGCCCGACGTGCTGTCCATCGGTTTCGCACGCCGCTTCGCAACCTATAAGCGCGCCTACCTGCTCTTCACGAACCTCGACCGGCTCTCGGCCATCGTGAACAACAAGGAGCGCCCCGTGCAGTTCATCTTCGCCGGCAAGGCCCACCCCAACGACAAGCCGGGGCAAGACCTCATCAAACGCATCGTCGAAGTGGCCGCCATGCCGCAGTTCGTGGGCAAGATCCTCTTCCTGCAGAATTACGACATGGAGCTGGCACGCCGCATGGTGCAGGGCGTCGACGTATGGCTCAACACCCCGACCCGTCCGCTCGAAGCTTCGGGGACGTCGGGCGAGAAGTGCGTCATGAACGGCGTGCTGCAATTCTCGGTGCTCGACGGCTGGTGGGTCGAGGGCTACAAGGAGGGCGCCGGGTGGATGCTGCCCATGGAGCGCACCTTCGCCGACCAGCACTATCAGGACGAGCTCGACGCCGAAATGATCTACAACACCATCGAGGAGCAGATCGTCCCGAAATATTACGACCGCGACAGGGACGGCGTACCCCACGCATGGGTGGAGTCGGTCAAGAAATGCGTTGCCGACATCGCATCGAATTTCACGACCAACCGCATGCTAAACGACTACGAGGAACGGTTCTACAACAAGCTCGCGGCACGCAAGCACCGGATCGTCGAGGGCGGCTACAAGCTGGCCCGCGAGATCGCGGCCTGGAAACGCAAGGTCTCGTCGGTATGGGATCAGATCCGCGTGATCGACGTACAGCGCGTAAAAATCGACAACAAGGCGATCTTCGTAGGCGAAAAGTACCATTTCGAAGTAACCGTGGACATCGCCAGCCTGCGTCCCGAGGACATCGGCGTGGAGATGGTCATTGCACAGCAGATCGTTGGCGGGCAGAATGCCAACGTGATGCACACGATCGGGCTCAAGCACACCAAGACCGAAGGCAGCCGCGTTACCTACGCACTGGATTATACGCCCGACGAAGCCGGCACGTTCGACGTGGCGCTGCGTATTTTCCCGGTGAACCCGCACCTGCCCCATCGCATGGATTTTGCATTGGTAAAATGGGCTTAGCCAATTTGGCCCTAATAATGTAAAAAAGATATGAATTTTCGGAAATGCGATTGCCTTTTCGCAAAAATTCAGCTATCTTTATAGAACGAACCGTATTTTTAGAAGGACATGTCAGCACTTACTTTCGACAAAAGCGAATTGGGCAACCTGGAGTATTCGCTCCAGCGCGAGATGCTCTCCACAGACCGTATCGGCGGATATATGAGCACGACTATCGTCTGCTGCAACACCCGCCGCTACCACGGCCTGATGGTAGCGCCCATAGACGACAGCGACAGGACGTATGTCCTGCTCTCGTCGCTCGACGAAACCATCGTCCAGCACGACCAGACATTCAACCTGGCCCTGCACCGCTTCAAGGGGGTATACGAGCCGCGCGGACACAAGTATATCACCGACTTCAAATATACGCCGACCCCCACGATCACCTACCGCGTGGGCGGCGTGATCCTGCGGAAGGAGATGCTGTGGATACACAAGCGCACGCAGCTGATGATCCGCTACACGCTCGTCGAAGCGAATTCGGAAACGCACCTGCGGCTGCGGCCTTTCCTCGCCTTTCGCGACAAACACGCGCTGACGCATGCCAACATGGAGGCCGACGGGCACTCCTACCCGGCA
>ENA-ORKV01002562-ORKV01002562.1-human-gut-metagenome-genome-assembly--contig:-NODE-2562-length-10645-cov-3.276211_pt1 | contig 10645 bp, 8 predicted proteins | sample MGYA00243058_ERZ508805 | MGnify/ENA primary metagenome ERZ508805 (study PRJEB26277, sample SAMN04329770) | human gut metagenome | biome: human-associated habitat | host: Homo sapiens | place: USA... | reverse complement strand
GGAGCTTTTGGCAACATTAAATTCAACAGCAATTTGCGGTATTGATTTGTCGCCTGCCATATAGGCTTTAACTACTTTTTTTGAAGTCTTCGGTGTAATGTACTGACATAGTAACGTCCTCCTTGTTTAAGTAATATTATAATATATTATTCGAACAAAGTGTTACAAAAAAGCTTGACCACAACAATCCCGACTCGATGAGATTTTCACCATACTTGACGGACTGCAAAATCACCCGATGTAATATGACGATACGCTCGTCCGACAGATTATTGAATGCGTAGTGGTGGAATCAAAAGAGAAAATCAAGGTGGTCTTTATCGGCGGCACGGAAATTGAAATGGTGCTGTAAGCAGCCTTGAAAACAGAAACGGAGTGATGTAGAATGATTGTGACGAGTGTTCAAATCAAGACAGTGAAAACGCAAAAACATCTTTATTGTCCTGTCTTCACATAATTAAATAAAAGCCATAATCTTGCAGAAAGAATAAGTTTCTTCAAGATTATGGTTTTTTATTATTTTTTGAATGACTTTATATTACGCCATTTAACCAATAGTAACAAGCTTGTAATTGAAAAATTTATACAAAATATGTATAATAGAATTAAGTTATTATAAATATCAGAAAGGGTGGTGAATTTATGACAATAACTAAGAAAAAAGTAGTAATATCCGTTTCTTTGATTTTATCAATATTAGTTATTGCTGTCATTGTTATTGCTGTTCTGATACATATGGGCTTTGGAAAGCCTCCATCAAATAGGGAACAAACAGATGTGAGTATATCTACTGATACTATTGTAGATAGAATAATCAGTGAGCTTGGTTATAGCGGTATTTCTCGTGTAAGCTCTGATAATATAGCAAAATATTATGATATTGATAAGAAGCTTATTTCTGAAGCTACAGTATATATTTCTGATAGTGCAGATTCATGCTTTGAGGTGTCTTGTTTTAAGCTGAATGATGAAGCTGATTATTCTAAGGTAGAATATAAAATAAAAAATCATATTAACTCGCAAAGTGCTAATCTCCAAAGGCTTAATCCTAAAGAAAGTAAGATGCTTGAGGATACTAAAATAGAATATTGTAGTCCGTATGTTTTAGTAGTTGTTTCTGATAATAACGGAAGTGCAATTAATTCTTTCAGAAATCTTATTACTGGAAAAGTTAGCTCATAAAAAATAAAAAGGGAGCTGCGAAGAATGAAGTCTTAAACTCCATTTCTTCACAGCCCCTATTTATGTTAAAGGAATGTTTATAAATAAAATGGAAAATAAAAGAAGTGAAACAATTTTTATAGTACCTCAGTCATTTGATAGAATGAATGCAGAAATATTCTTAAGAAAACATTGTGCTGTTTCTGCAAGACTTTTAACAAGATTAAAACGCACAGAAAATGGTATAACAAGAAATGGTGAACTTCTCAGAAGTATTGATAAAGTCAATGCAGGAGATGTAATAACAATAAAATTTCCTGATGAAGAAATTTCAGTAGAGCCAACAGAGGGAAAACTTGATGTACTTTTTGAAAACAAAAATATTCTTGCAGTAAATAAACCACCGTTTATGCCTGTTCACCCAGTGCATGACCATATTTTTGATACGCTTGCAAATATAGTAGCATATTATCAAATTCAGAATGATGAGAGCTATACATTTCGTGCTGTAAATCGCCTTGATAGAAATACTTCTGGAATTGTTATAATTGCCAAGAATAGACTTACTGCATCAATTTTACCGAATACAGTTAAGAAAAAATATACCGCAATTTGTGAGGGAGAGCTTTTTGGTAGTGGAACGATAGACGCACCACTTGCACTAAAAGAAGGTCATACAATTTGCAGAGAGGTTCGTGCTGATGGTGTTCGTGCAGTTACTCATTGGAAATCTCTTGCAGTAAAAGGAAATCATACAATGCTTGAATTAGTTCTTGAAACGGGCAGAACACATCAAATCAGAGCTCATATGGCACATATAGGACACCCTTTAGCTGGTGATGACATGTATGGGGGACACCTTGATATATTTGATAGACAATGCTTACACTGTTCTCAAGCGGAGTTTGAAGACCTATATTCAGGAGAAAAAATAGTTATAGATTGTCCCGCAAAGGAATTTTGGGATAAATTTAATAAGCTTGTTTAAATAAGATAAAAGTTTTATATCAAAAAGCTATTCGAAAAAGTTTTTTCTGCGTTTAGCCATAAAAATTTTGATTTGTATTTTTCTTTATTTAAATAATTTTTTAATCAGCAGGTTCAGGAATTACTTCATTGTTTTCCGGTTCTTCTGAAATATGCTTTTTATCTGCTGAAATCTTAACAAATGCACAGGAATTTGCAGGAATCTCTAAATCTCTGCCATTAAGAATTGTACCAAGAAGAGCCTCACCATCTTCAAATTCCTTTGGCACAATAAAGTCAATAGGGAAGTTAGCAGCATTGAAAACACAGAGAAGTTCATCTGTATCATCATAGCGGATATAACCCATAGTTCTCTCATAAGAACCAAATTCCTTAAAATCACCATCTTTAAGGCAAGAACAATATGAACGGAGCTTTGCGAGTTGCTTATACCATTCAGTTAAGCCTTTATCTTCCTTGCCCCATGGGAAAGGTGCTCTGTTAAATGGGTCTTTATAGCCCTCAACACCTGCTTCATCGCCATAATAAATGCAAGGCACACCAGGAAGTGTAAATTGAATACCGCTTGCAAGACGCATTCTCTTTAAGCCATATTCACGCTGAGAAGGTGTGAGTGAAGTATTAGCTTGCCATTCACGGCCTCTGCCGTTTTGTCTTTCACCAGCAAGAAGTGTTATAACTCTTTCAGTATCGTGTGTTCCAAGAAGGTTCATAAGGCAACGAATGACAGGACGAGGATAATTTTCAAGGATACAGGTAATCATTTCTACCATATCTCTGCCATCACCGCAATCAAGGAAACCAAGAATAGCATCTCTGAAAGGATAATTCATAACGCTGTCAAGCTGTTTTCCATAGAGGAAGCGTCTGCGGCTGCTGTAGCTTTCCTTTATAGAGGCATCTTCCCAAACCTCACCCAAAAGAAGTGCGTCTGGATTTTCAGCCTTTATAGCCTCACGAATATGCTGAATAAATGGGTCAGGAAGTTCATCTGCAACATCAAGTCGCCAACCTGAGTTTCCGCATTTCATCCATTTTCTTATAATACCATTCTCACCGTTGATATATCTATCAAAGGAATATGACAGTTCTTCAACTTCTGGTAAAGTGTCAAAGCCCCACCAAGAATGATAAATATTCGGCCAATCCATAAATTTATACCAAGTATAATATGGTGAATTTTTTGAATTATAAGCACCATTCTGAGGATAACGACCCTGACGGTTAAAATACTTACTATCACTGCCAGTATGGCTAAAAACGCCGTCATTTATAATATACATACCACGCTTTTTAGCCTCACTGCAAAGCTCCTTGAAATCTTCTTCTGTGCCGAGAACGGGGTCAATTTTTTCATAGTCGCCTGTATCATAGCGGTGATTTGAATAAGCCTCAAAAATAGGATTAAGATATATGCAGTTTACACCAAGCTCTTGAAGGTAATCAAGCTTTTCTGTAATTCCCTTGAGGTCGCCTTGAAAGAAATCTGAGTTTGTAACGATTCCGTTCTCATCAGGACGCCAATCAGGAATTTTATACCATTCATCATGGAGCTTTTTATCAGGATAAATACCCTCCTTTTTTTCTCCTGAAAAATAAAATCTATCAGGGAAAATCTGATACATAATTCCACCAGGTAGCCATGATGGGGTTTGGAAATCTTTATCATAGCATAAAAGCTGGTATCTTGGGTCGTTATTTGTATGAGAAAAGTAGCCCTCGCCACCCCAGCCACGCATAATATATTTTCTGCCTTGTTTTGTATCAAGGCTAAAATGATACCAATAAAGTCCTGTGCTTATATTTGAAAGGTCAAGCTCCCACTGCTCATTGTTTTCATCAGGCATTCCGCACCAAAACATACTATAAGAAACAGTATCACCCGAAAGGTCATCTTTTAAAGCAAGAATAGCACTTGAACAACCTAAATATCTTGGAATAGTAATCTTAAAATGAATATTTTCTCCCTCACGAACAGAACCGAACGGGGATTTACATTCATTATCTCTTGAATTAAAAATTCTCATAAAATAACACCCTTACACCTTGCATATGAAATTTGCTGAATATTGTCAGAATATACCACATAATATTATAAGCCTATCAGGATATTATGTCAACACTAACACACAATTTTCGCAATGATAATTGCACAATAATGACTTATATCAAAGATAAGATTTATATTTTAGATACTCATTGTGAGGCTTTCCTGAAAAGAGGTCAATACACTAATAATTATCAAATCTCATATGGTTCATATATATGCCATTTTGGCTTCTCTATATTAGCAGTTACAAGTATTCCATCAGCAGTATATTCTTCACTGATTAAAGCACCCATATAACGAAGAGGTGCTATGAGATTAGCTTTCTGAAATGGCAATAACATATTAAAACGCTTAATTTGAACAGGAAGATTTTCTTCAATAGCCTCTAAAAGCTTATCAATGCCATTGCCTGTTTTAGCACTTATAAGAACACTTCCTGAATTATGAGGAATATCATCAGGCGAAAGTAAATCGCACTTATTAAAAGCTGTAATAATAGGACTGTTTTCGCAGCCAAGGTCATGTAGAAGTGAGGTTGTAACATCAAGGTGAAGTTGATATTCCTCACTTGTAGCATCACAAACATTCACGATTATATCTGCAAGAGCGGCTTCCTCAAGCGTAGATTTAAAAGCTTCGACAAGATGGTGTGGCAAGCGTCTTACAAGACCAACAGTATCAATCATCATAACAGAAACACCGTTAGGTAATTTCAGAGAACGGGAAGTAGGGTCAAGTGTTGCGAAAAGCTTATCCTCAGAAAGCACACCAGCCTGAGTAAGCGTATTCATAAGTGTAGATTTTCCAGCATTTGTATATCCAACTATTGCAACTGTAATTATACCGTCTTTACTGCGTCTTGAACGAAGTTGATTTCGTCTGTCAGTGATATGAGAAAGTTCCTCTTTTAAGGTTTCAATTCTTCTGCGAATATGACGGCGGTCTGTTTCAAGCTTAGATTCACCAGGACCACGAGTTCCTATACCACCACCAAGCCTTGACATCTCACGACCTTTGCCAGTAAGTCTTGGCATAAGATATTTAAGCTGTGCAAGTTCAACCTGTAGCTTACCTTCGTTAGTTTTTGCGTGAAGTGCAAAAATATCAAGAATAAGCATAGTTCTATCTATTGTGCGAATATCAGTTTCAGCCTCGAGGTTTCTTATTTGTGTAGGAGTAAGCTCGCAGTCAAAAACAAGTAGGTCTATATCATTAGTCTGCGCAAATTCCTTGACTTCGAGAAGCCTGCCAGAGCCTAAGCAGGTTGCACTATCTGGCTTATCCCTTTTTTGAGAAACAGTAGCAATAGTTTCACCTCCAGCACTCCTCATAAGTTCCTTGAGTTCTTCAAGAGATGCCTCCGCATCATAATCTCCAGTATCTATACTAATCAGTATTGCACGCTGTGGTCTTTCTATGTTATCATACATTTGCATAAGTCACCTCAAAGTTGTTTTTTTATTTTTCAAAGTAAAGCTTTAACAATATTATAGCATAAAAATTCCAAAAACAACACCAGTTGTAATTTTAACAAAAAATTTGCAATCCCCCAAAATTACAGCTTTGTATGAATATTGCTGTCTAAAATCAATAAATTAAAGTCTGTTGAAAAAGGTAAATCTATCAATTATATTTAAAAAAATTGGTCTTTTAAGTTTTTAACAAAAGAAAAACTAAAATTGCCAATAAATTCATAAGAAAATTTCTAAATAATAAAAAAAGTGTTACTTTACAAGTTTGAGAAAAAGAGTTATTATTATTCTATAAAGATAGGGAGGTATGTGCTATGGGCGATATAGATAAGGAATTAGAAAAAGAAACTAAAGCTCAAAGCTCAGACGAAAACAAAGGCGAAGTCGTTTTCGCTACCACTCCTCATAAAGAGAATAGTGGTTCTTCAACTGTTTTTGCGAGTGCATCAAGCTCGAGAAAGGCTTCCAATCAGAGAGGAAGCTACAAGCGTGCGAGTTATAGAACCTCAGCACCGGAAAATCCTAAAAGCTCGAAGAAGACTAAGGCTATTATAATTAGTGCTATTTCAGTTGTAGCAGTAGCAGGAATTTGTGTAGGCGCCGCTTCATTGATAAAAAATAATAATTCTGGCGATAGTGTTCCAGCAGTAGTTTCAACAGTATCTTCAGAGAGTTTAACAGATATTGATGTAAAGAAAATAAATACAGATTCTATTGTTTTTGGTAAGAATGTTACTGTTCAGGGCGTTAATGTTTCTGGAATGACATTAAGCAACGCCTATAAAGCTCTTGCTGATGCAGAAAAATCAGTAAGGGATAATATAAATATTACAGTTAAGAATGGCAAAAAAAGCTTTAATCTTACTCAGGATGATTTCACATATGAGTATAATACCGCTGATGTTTTGATTGATGCATATCATTTCAGCAGAGGTGAGCTTGATAATCCATCAGCTGCTCATAACAAAAATGAAGCTGGTGTAACGGATTTTCCACTTACAGCTAAATTGAGTGATAATGCTATCGACCTTGTTGCTGATAAAATTGCTAAAAAGGTTAATATAAAAGCAATCGATGCTCATGTTAAAAAATTTGACCCAACTGCAAATAAAAAATTCACTTATGAAGATGGTACAGTTGGAAAAGAGCTTGACAAAGATGGTGCTATAAAGCAGTTAAATACTATAATGGCTACAAGCAATAAGACAGGCACAATCAATGTTTCACTTTCTGATGTTCCTTTTAAAGTAGATTTAAAGACAATAAAGACAAAGACAGAGCTTATTACATCATTTGAAACAACATCTACAAATGTATGGGCTTCAAACCATAATATGCAGCTTGCTATGGAAGCGATTAATGGCTCAGTTATCAAACCTGGTGCAACATGGTCATTCAATAAAAGCACAGGCGATACAACAACAGGTGAACTTGGATATGTTAAATCCTCGGCAATCGTAAATGGCAGCTATGAGCCTCAGTATGGTGGTGGTATTTGTCAGGCTGCTACTACAATCTATAATGCAGGGCTTCGTGCAAATATGGAGATAGTTGAGCGTTTGCCACACCAATACGCTTCAACATATGTTCCAGTAGGTCTTGATGCTACTATCGACTATGGAAATATCGACCTCAAAATGAAGAATACATCTGCATATGCAATGTATATGGCAACATATATGTATGATAATAATGGCGATGGTTATCCTGAACTTATGGTAGAAATTTATGGAGAAAAGCCAACAGCATATGATGAGATAGTTCCGATTGCATGGTGTGTTGAGAATACAGGTTCAAAGTATAGCACATATAGTGCAAGAGTTTACTTTAAAAATGGTAAGGAAATCAAAAGAGAAAGAGTTTGGCGTTCAACATATGATTACCATGGTGAATCTGCATATCAGCTTGCAATTCCTGATGATATAGAGAATGGTCCTAAAGATGTTCAGCCGACAAACAAAGCACCTGTACACTACGGTTGATAAACTACAACAAAAAGAAAGCTTACATAATGCACCAATTAGTGCATTCATACTTTTTTCTTATAATTAAATCGCCTCTATATATCTAATACAATAGATTATGGAAAATTACAGGACTTGACTTTATTAACCGTTTTGTAATGTAAGTATATAAATTGATGAAAAAATTAACAGCTCACGAGCTTATAATAGCTTGTGAGCTGTATTTGTTTTGGAGCGGAAGACGGGAATCGAACCCGCATATTCGGCTTGGGAAGCCGATGTTCTGCCACTAAACTACTCCCGCACAAGTATATTTTAGCACAGCGGTTTTATAAAAGCAAGAAATTCTGCAATATTTACATATCAGAGTAAGCTGTGATTCAAAGCAATATCTGAAATTTTCAAACGCAAAAATTCTTGGCATAAATGATTCAGAAAATATGATTACATTAGCAAAGAAAAATTATCTAAATATGGAATGTATGCTTTGTGACACTGAGAATGGGTTTGCAGATATTGTAAGCTTGATGCTTTTTCAAATATTAATCTCATAATGATATTGTGTAGTGGTATAGGGATACAAGCTTAAGACCATATCTTAGTACTCTCGATGAAAATGATAAGTTTGAATTTGAGAACGATATTCTTAAGAAAGTTATCAAAGCTTATCTTGAACAAAAATGAAGATATAATTTTCAAATTTCCGAGATTTTTCTTTATAGCCAGAAAATAGCGAACTAAATAAATCTTTTTCAATTCTAATTTCTTGACATATAATCAACGCTTTTATATAATAATAGGTATTAGTGAATTTTGAAAGGACTGATTTCACACTATGCAGAAACAGGTTATTTTGACAGATGAAGGACTTAGAAATTATGAGGAAGAGCTTGAATTTCTCAAAACCGTTAAGCGTAAAGAAATAGCAGAAAAACTTAAAGAGGCTCGTGCACAAGGTGACCTTTCTGAAAATGCCGAGTATGATGCAGCTAAAGATGAGCAAGGTATTAACGAATCCAGAATTCAAGAGCTTGAGGCTATGCTCAAGAATGTAAAGGTTATCGACTCAAGTGAGCTTACGAATGAAATGGTTCATGTTGGTTCTAAAATAAAGGTACATGACTATGATTTTGATGAAGATGTTGATTATCAGATAGTTGGCGCAAGTGAAGCTGACCCATTCAATGGTAAGCTTTCTGATGAATCTCCTGTTGGTATGGCACTTCTCGGACATGCTATCGGTGATGTTGTAGAGGTTGAAACTCCAAACGGAGAAGTTAAGTTTGAAATTCTTGAGATAAGAAAATAATTTTATAATTAAGAATTTTTACTGACGGATTTTGATTTTACAGTTCTGTCAGATTTATTGATGTTTAAGAAAAGAGGAATGATTGAAATGGAACAAAAGCCACAGCAGGGCAACTCAAGCGATGTTATCAAGGTTAGATATGAAAAGCTTGGTGCTCTCAAGGAAGCAGGCAGAGATCCGTTTGTAATTACAACAAGTGACCGTGATATTCTTACAGAAACAATAAAAAATAATTTTGAAGAATACGAAAACAAAGATGTTTGTGTTGCAGGTCGTTTGCTTTCAAAAAGAGGCAAGGGTAAGGTTTCGTTTATGGACCTTTGGGACCGCTCAGGCAAAATTCAGATTTTTGCAAAGTTTGATGACCTCGGCGAAGAAGAATACGGCTTCCTCAAAAAGTGGGATATTGGTGATATAGTTGAGATTAAGGGCTTTGTTTTCAAAACCCAGATGGGTGAAATTTCAGTTCATGCAAAAGAGGTTAAGCTTCTTTCAAAGTCACTTAAGCCACTTCCAGAAAAGTATCACGGTCTTACAAATACTGACCTTCGTTATCGTCAGCGTTATGTTGACCTGATCGTTAATCCTGAAGTCCGCCGCACTTTTGTTCTGCGCAGCCAGATCATTAAAAGCGTTCGCGAGATTTTAGACGGCAGAGACTTCCTGGAAGTCGAAACGCCGATCATGCATTCTATTGCCGGCGGCGCAGCCGCACGTCCGTTTATCACCTATCATAACGCGCTGGATATGCAGCTTTATATGCGTATCGCGCCGGAACTGTATCTGAAGCGTCTGATCGTCGGCGGGATGGAACGTGTTTATGAATTAGGGCGCGTATTCCGCAATGAAGGTATTGATATCAAACATAATCCTGAGTTTACCATGGTCGAGATCTACCAGGCCTATGCTGACTATAATGATCTGATGCATTTGACTGAAACCATTGTTTCACAGACTGCACAGAAAGTGCTCGGCACGATGAAGATCAGTTACGAAGGCCAGGAGATCGATCTGACTCCTCCCTGGAATAGAATGACTATGATCGAGGCCGTAGCTAAATATACCGGACAGGATTTTTCCGGTATCAAAGACCTCGACGAAGCGCGTAAAATGGCAGATGCTATCAACGTGCCTTACGAAAAAACTTTCGGCATCGGTAAAATCATCAATGCCTGCTTTGAAGAACACGTAGAAGAGAAACTGATCCAACCTACGTTTATCACAGGACATCCGAAAGAAATTTCACCGCTGGCCAAAAGCAGTGAAGCAGATCCTGAAATTACAGACCGTTTTGAAGGCTTCATTTATGCGCGAGAGATCTGCAATGGCTTCTCCGAGCTCAACGATCCTATCGACCAGCGTGAACGCTTCCAGAAACAGGTGGAAGACCGCGCTGCCGGCGATGATGAAGCTCATATGATGGATGATGACTTCGTAACCGCGCTGGAATATGGTTTGCCGCCTACAGGAGGGCTGGGCATCGGTATCGACCGCCTGGTTATGTTCCTGACAGACAGCAGCAGTATCCGCGACGTTATATTCTTCCCGCATATGCGTCATAAAGTACAATAAAAGTAAAAAGAGTATAAATCCGCACCGTATTTTTCGGTGCGGATTTTTTCTTGAAAAAAACATAAAAAAGTTGTCAAAAAGGTGTTGACAGAAGTAACGGGGAATGCTATTATATACAAGTCGCCGAAAT
>ENA-ORKV01002557-ORKV01002557.1-human-gut-metagenome-genome-assembly--contig:-NODE-2557-length-10662-cov-3.875768_pt1 | contig 10662 bp, 19 predicted proteins | sample MGYA00243058_ERZ508805 | MGnify/ENA primary metagenome ERZ508805 (study PRJEB26277, sample SAMN04329770) | human gut metagenome | biome: human-associated habitat | host: Homo sapiens | place: USA... | reverse complement strand
CTTCGGACAACGGCGCTGATATGCATAAATATAACTAGTTATACACTCATACACTAAATTAGCATGTTTTGACACCCTAATCTTAATAGGAAATTTCATTGAAATTCGCTCTTATATAAAAAAGCCATTTGGGCAGGAATGCATTGTGATGGAAATGAATTATGCAAAGCAAAAATTTTTCTTATATTAGTAAGTAAAGTTTCTTTGTAAGATATTTATAATACAATTATGAAGGAAAGTGCGAAAAAAGAAACATCATATCTCCTTAGTCTTGAAAGGAATGAGGGGTGAGTTGACGAGACACTTTTTTATGGAAATAAGAAAACATCTTAATTACATTATGTTTTATGGAGTATAATGTAAATAGAACATAGTAAATGAGGATGATAATAATAAATAACTCATATTATATCTTTTTGGATATAGATGGCGTATTAAATAGAGAACGTGACTAGAAAAGAGGACTATATTCTTTAAATGCTGAATGTGTAAATTTTTTCTTAGCGTATTTGGAAAAATTAAAAAATCCGAGAGTGGTACTTATATCAACTTGGAGAAATGGCGATGGAATAAAAGAGTTAGAGCTGTATTTTTCGATATACGATAGGACTCCGAATAGTGATAATGGGCGGCAATCGGAAATAGAATATTATATAAGACGCAATGAAGTAAAGGAATATATTATAATAGACGATAATGCATCTTTATATTACGCCCCGGAAAAAGTAAAAATTTATATACCTGATTATAAAACAGGATTAACTCAAAAGGATGTAAAGATATTATTGAGAAGCACAAAATAAGGAACACAAAATAAGAAACGCAAAATAAGAAACGAAAAATTATAAACACAAAATAAGAAACGCAAAATAAGAAACGCAAAATAAGAAACGCAAAATAAGAAAAGTAAAATAAGAAAAGTAAAATAAGAAATAATGTTAAAATTATAGAATGAAGTCAAAAGTAAATTTCACTGGTAATAAAGTATGGCAAATTTTTGATTTATAGTTATAATATTATTGGTATTAAGCGAAATAGCTATAAAAGCATATTATATTTAATGTATTATTTTAAGAAAATATGGATATGGGGAGCGGATGAATGTATAAAATATTATTAGTCGAGGATGATGCAGGAATTGCAAAGGAGATTGCTGATTATGCATCCGGATGGGGACTTGATGTACATATTGCAAAGAATTTTGAGAATATAATGGCAGAGTTTGCAAGTGTGCAGCCGCATCTGGTTCTGCTTGATATATCACTGCCGTATTTTGATGGGTATTACTGGTGCAGTCAGATTAGAAATGTGTCCAAAATACCGATTATATTTCTCTCATCGGCATCTGATAACATGAACATACTCATGGCGATGAATATGGGGGCGGATGATTTTATTGCTAAGCCGTTTGACAGGAATGTGCTTATTGCCAAGTTGTCGGCGATGCTTAGAAGAAGCTATGATTTTGCGGCATCAGTAAGCATTATAGAGCATAAGGGAGCAATACTTAACACTGCGGACAATATTCTGACATATAATGGAAATAATATAGAGCTTAGCAAGAATGAATATAGAATACTTCTCACACTTATGGAGAACAGAGGCAAGGTTGTCAGCCGTGAGAGCCTTATGGAAAGATTGTGGGAGAGTGACAGCTTTGTAGATGAAAATACGCTGACAGTGAATGTGAACAGGCTGAGAAAGAAGCTTGAAAATGCAGGGCTTAAGGATTACATAGGAACGAAGTTCGGCGTTGGATATATAGTTTAATATGGCTGCTTTAAGTCAATTAAATAATTTATTTCATACAGATATTTTACCTATTAATTGACACACAATTTACAAGCAAATAGTGCAATTTACAGGGCTTGTTTATTTGTCACAAATATTATGTTATTAAATGATATTGAAGTTTTTATGAGGGTTGTTATGGATGGAAAAAGCAGATTTGTATTTAAATATATTAAGAGCAATAACAAGTCATTCCTGATGCTTTTTACATGCTGTGCCATTTTTGCGTTTACATTCCGGATGTATGGAATAACGATTGAGGCTGTGTTATATCCGTTTCTGGTATGCGCAGTGATTATGACAACTGCGTTTATTATTGCCGGGTGTTTAGAATACAGAAGATGGAAGAATTTGCATGATATATTCCAGAGGACTGTAGAAGATGATAAAGAATTTATAAAAATATTGGATGCGGATGATATAAGAAAACAAGCAGACTCGTTAGATATGCTGCAGGAAGAACTTTTAAGCATTATAGACCGTCTTAAAAGCGGTGGAATGAAGCTTAACGATTCGATGAGCATGAAATATGAGGATATAGTGGATTACTATACAATGTGGGTGCATCAGATTAAGACACCGATTGCTTCAATGCATTTGATATTGCAGAAAGAGGACTCGGAAGATTCAAGAAGATTAAGGTTCGAGCTTTTGAGAGTTGAGCAGTATGTTGAGATGGTGCTGTGCTTTCTGAGGCTTGATTCGGATTTCACGGACTATGTTATTAAGGAATACAGGATTGATGACATTATTCGCCCGGCGGTTCGGAAACTTGCGCCACAGTTCATAATGAAGAAGCTTGTGCTTAAGTATGAGCAGACGGATGCAGTTGTATTAAGTGATGGTAAATGGCTGGGTTTTGTAGTGGAACAGATATTATCAAATGCTATAAAGTACACAGCATCGGGAAGCATCAGTATAAAATGTGATAGCGATAGGCTTGTCATAAGTGATACAGGAATAGGCATTGCGGCAGAGGATCTGCCAAGGATATTTGATAAAGGATATACAGGCTTTAATGGGAGAGCTGACAGAAAGGCGAGCGGGATAGGGCTTTATCTGTGCAGGCGTATATGCGATAACCTCGGACACAGTATTAGGGCAGAATCTGTTCAGGGTAAAGGAACTGCCATAACTATCGGGCTTGACAGATATAAGCTTGAGGTTGAATGATGCGTATATATTTGAATGATGCGTATATATTAAAACTGATATCTTACATAAATGTAAGTTTTGAATAAGGAAATGTAAGCCGGTTAGATGGAGGTACATTTCCTTTTTTGTTATAGTAAATGCATGAGGGAGGAAAATCAAATCGGATAGCGGTTCCGGGTGGGATAAGAAGAATTTCATCAAAGGGCAGAAGGATGTCTGATGTCAGTTTAAGTGACATTGGAATATTTAAATGATTATAATAGTCAGAATGGAGGAGAAAATGAGTTTATTAGAGGTAGCGAATATCAAAAAGACATATACAACAAGATTCGGCGGAAATAAGGTTGAGGCGTTAAAAAATGTGTCTTTTTCTGTGGAGAAGGGCGAATATGTGGCTGTTATGGGAGAGTCCGGTTCAGGTAAGACAACACTTCTCAATATTTTAGCGGCACTTGATAAGCCGACAGGAGGACGAATAAGACTTGACGGACAGGATTTGTCTGAGCTTAGCGAAAAAGAGATATCACAGCTAAGACGTGATAAGCTGGGATTCGTATTTCAGGATTTTAATCTGCTTGACACATTTACATTGGAGGACAATATATATCTTCCGCTTGTGCTTGCAGGTGAGAAGCATGCCGAGATGAAGAGGAGGATTATACCGCTTGCAGTGCAGCTTGGAATTGAACCATTGTTAAAAAAATATCCATATGAGGTGTCAGGAGGCCAGAAGCAGAGAGCGGCGGTTGCGAGAGCGTTGATAATCAATCCGAGCATTATTCTTGCAGATGAGCCGACAGGAGCGTATAAGATAGTACAACAAACATCATAAAAATACTATCTCAATATCTCCACTGTCTGAAATGGTGATTTTATCAATAATACTACTCCATAAAGTACGCTTTTCCTGTGGGGCCAGACTATCATATATACTTTGGAGGTCAAGGGCGAGGAATGAGCGGATAGCGGACAGGTCTTTTACTTCCGGGGCAGCAGTTGAGGTAAGTTTATCAAGTTCCTGTTTATATTGCTCGTACTCTATGCGGTAATCGTCAAGGTCTATCAATTCATTTACATACAATTCTTTGAGCCTTTGCATCTTGGTTTTAATTTTGCTTGGGTCCGCCTTTTTGGTCGGTGCGTTCTGCTTTACCTCATAAGCGGTAACATACTTTTCAAGTTCCGGCTTTATATTATCCAATAAGTATTTTTCTATAGCTTTTTCATTCATTCCGTGCGAATGAGTGCATAAATGAGAGTTTGAGTAATAATTGCATCTGTATTGTGTATATTCCCTGTTATACCTTTTTTGTACGGTTGTATTGGCTACGAGGGCATGACCGCACTCTTTACATTGAGCCAAGCCGGAAAAGACATAGTAACGGTTATTCTTACGAACCTTTACGTTACGTTTGCCAAGCACCTGTATACGGTCGAATCGGGCAGGGTCGATAATCTTAGGACAGTAATCCGGGTTGCCCCTGTATTCCCCTTTATACAGAGGATTCTTTAAAGCACGGGCGATAGTTTCATAACAAAAATAACGGTCGTACTTGTCAATGAGGTACAGGAGAGTACCACGCTTACTATTATGCGTTTCAAAATAATCAAACATATCATAAGCGATTTGGACCGTATCGGTGTCAATGTCAACCTTGCCGTTTTCTCCGACAGTTAAGCCAATAGGCAGGCTGCCTGTAATAGCTTCCCCCTTTTTAACCTTAAGGCGGAATACGTCCTTAATACGGTCACTATCCCGGTCGGCTTCATCTTGTGCGACAGACAGGCGGATATTTACGTTAAGTTTGCCGTTGGTTGTTTCCATTTCGTAGCGTTCCAAGGCAGTAAGCCAAGTTACGCCGTTGTTATCGAGTATTTCCTGTATCTTATAGAAATCGGCAATATTACGAAACCAACGGTCTAATTTTGTGAATATGATATACTCAAACTTATGCAATTCTACATCTTGGAGCATCCGCATAAATTCCTTACGCTTGTTATATTTCTTTCTTGCGGTATGCCCCTCATCTGCATAGATTGCATATATTTTTAAATGGTGCAGCTTTGCAAAGGTTTTTAAGTCCTCTATCTGTGCTTCTATGGTATCGCCAAACTTGGCTTGCTCTTCCTTGGAACAGCGGACATATAAAGCACAGGTTTTATATTCTATGGTTGGGTAATGTGAGTAAAAATGTGTGGTAGACATATAGCAAACCGCCTTTCTTAGAAAAATAGGTATAAAAAATAAAAACCATTTGAAAGACAATAGAAAATCTGCTATAATACAGGTGCGTTTAAATCAGTTCCTTTGTCTAACAAAAGGAATTAGGAAACCGTCAGCTATTGCAGTAGTTGGCGGTTTTTATTTTATTTGTTATGTTCGCTTAACTCGTATCTAAGCCTGTAAATATGCTTACATGGCAATCTACGCACGAAGTAATCACGACAGGTACAAGTTGTTTCAGTTGTGGTATATGGAGTTTTTCCGGACCCTTTAAAAATAGCCGTCTTGTTATCATAGTCAATTTCAGTAGGAGTACATTTAGCACTCATACCGCTTTTTTGCCGTTTTAACTGGTCGGGTTCGTTGTCAATATCAGAAGATTCCTTAATACTTGCCAACTTCTCTTTTTCGAACGCAGGGCGTTTAACAATATCAATAATACCAAGCTCTAAAGCAAGCCTATAAATATGTTTACAAGGTAATTTGCGTTCTTGAAAATCCATACAGGTACAACTTGAAAGTGTTGTATCATAGTAAGGTAATTCGCTTGTACTTGAAAAACGAGCAGATTGGGAATGCTTGTTTATCTTAAAGGTAAAAGGGTAAGTTATGGCTCTACCCTGCCTGTCTGTTTGCGACTTATCACAATGTATAGAATAATCCCAATCAGACCAATCTTTGATAATGTGGCATCTGCCATAAAGTCTATCATTATCCATAAACAACCTCCTTAAAAATAATAACCTGCCAACCTCCGGGGATAATAAAAGTATCTAGGAGGTGCAAGATGAAAATATTAACTTGGCAGGCAAGAAATAATAAAAAAGTTACACTTGTCAAGCTATCGAAAATGACAGGAATAAGTAAAAGTACACTCAATAACATTGAGAATGAAAAGGTATCCCCAACTATAGCAGAATTGGAAGATATAGCAAAAGCGTTAAGAATGAAAATAACGGATTTATTCGATAGTGACTATAAATAATTTCCATAATATTGGAAATCGTACCATAATTTAACACAAAACCAATGTGCAGCAGTATAATAAAGGCACAAAGGAGGGTTTAAACGCATGAACAGGATAGAAAACGAGAAATATTTGAAATATATATACATATTACTGAAAACATTTCTTGAAAACTAATCCTGTTGCACCTTACCAATTCCGGCAAGGTGCAATTTTTTATCAATATCATCAACGGATAATTTATCATCAGCGAGAAGCATACCAATAACCGTACCTTTGATTAAATTTAACTGTCCGCTATCTAACATGGATAACATTTCAATAAAAGAATCGTCTATGCATTCGGGTACATCAATTTCAATCTGAATTTTCCTTTTCATCATCCATCCCACACAATTCTTTAGCTTTTCGCTCTAAAAATTCCCATTCCTCAATAGTCAGATTAGCCAACATGGAAACAAACCTGTTTTTAAATGAATCGCTTTCCTCATTCAATAACTGTTTTGTTAATTTGGCAATGTCGGCGTTTCGGTCAGTTGGTAAAAACATATCTCCAACACCATTTCTTAACCAATCCTCATTAACATTAAATTCCCGACAAATAAGAGAAACAACAGCAGCACTAGGAGTATTCGCTTCCGTTTCGTATTTTGCAACAGTATTTCTTTTACTTCCGATTCTATCGGCAAATTCCTGTTGTGTTAGGTCTAAAGCTTTTCGCAGCTTCTTCAACCGTTCGCTCATATGTATAACACCACCTTTCTTAAAAACAAGAATACAACGCAAAAACATAAAAGTCAATATAAAAAGTGATTTAAGCAACAAAAAGTGAAAATATCACAAAAACTTATTGACAAATGTCCTTTAAGGCTTTATGATTGGCATATAGGCAACAACGAGTTGCGGTAAACAATGGATTCTATAGAAAGGAAGTGGCTTTTATGTCAGAGAGAGAAAAACAGATTATCGAAACATTCGCTTTAATCATTCCTAAACTTTCAGAGAGCGATAAAAGTTATCTGCTTGGTCTTGGCGAGGGCATGGCTATTAAGGTTGATGCACAGAAACAGGACAAAGAAAAAGCAACAGCAACGGCATAGGCTCTTTAAATAAAGGAGATAAGGAATTGGATTAAACGCACAGGAAAAGGCTAGAGAGTTGGCGGATATGGTCGGCTCTCTAGTGGTAGATGAAAACATACCGTTGGAAGTTATGGAAATGGCAACAGACCTTTTAAAAGGGGATTGCAAAGAAATAAGACAGGCAGCAGTTGATATAGCAGAGGAAGAGAGGGCGATACAACTTGAACATAGAACAGGTACAACGCTTCTATGATACCTTGGCTATGCTGATAGGACAGAGAGAGGGTGTAGAAATAACCGTAAAGGTAACACCAAGAAAGGAGGGTCAGCATGGCAGGAAGCAGAACAGAGAAGCACACAGCAGTATACCGAAATGTGAAGCGGTGCGAGTTTCATAATATCGGGGATTATATCGTAGTGACAAGCATTATAGGCGGTACAACCTTTTGTGCGTTTTTCGATTCGGGATTGCACACAGAAGAGAGTATAAAAAGGCGTGGAAGCATTAAGTTACATTCCATTTATGCAAAACATTAAAAAGATGTTCATTTTGGGTTATATGCTGGGTATTCAGCAGGAGCGCCAGAGAACCACACCGCAGCCACAGACGGCATAGAAGGTGGCAGGAATGGAAGTGCATAGTCAAAATGTGAATAGTAGCGAAAAGCTATAAAAGTAATAGGAGGTAATATATGGCGCAGTATGAAATAGAAAATATATTCAAGGCTGAGTGTATCAGTGAGATAAGCGTTGCCGTGAATGGCTACAGTTATCTTGTAATTTTTGGCACTCACGTAAATGGAGGGTTTTGTTGTATCCCTGCATGGGGTGTCGGCTGTGAATTGTCAAGTCATGACCATTTCACTGACATCGGATTTAACGCGGAGCGAATTGGCAAAGCACTGAAAAACAGCGCCGCCGGTCTCTGTATCGCTAAAGCGATTGCTGTGACGGCGCTTTATGAAAATGAAAAAAGAAGTAAAGAGGAGGTTAGAGATTGAAAATCATAAAATGTACATGCGAAGATGGCTCATTACGTCCGGCGATGGACGTTCTCGATGATATTAAGTCAATTTATGAGGCTTCGGGAGAGATAGAGACGGTGATACATCTTGATACGAATGATGTGAATGATGTATGTGGTATTAACCTTAGCCATGAGGAGCCGTTTGAGCGTGATTTGAAGTCAAAAATATTATGGGGAATAGAGAATACAGGCGATACACTACAAGTTCACCCGCCCGTGAACAGTAAGTGTATAACTATTCACGGCACGGACGAGCTGTGGTTCTTTATATGTCGTCTACTGGATTGTATCCGATAAGAGTGACATATTGAGCAGAACCAGATGCAGGTAATTTTTTAATATGCTTGTCACGCTTATACATTGCAACCGCCATAAGCAGTTCGTTGCGGGAACATAGATTGATTTTTAAGAGAAAGGAGCAGACAGATGTTAAATGTTGACTTAAGCAAAATGGCAGGAGGAGCTTTACAGGAAAAGTTTAACCGTGAAATCACCAAGGTGATTGAGAATATGCAGGACCCAAACACGTCATATTCCACGGCGAGGAGTATCAACATCAAAATTACTTTCAAGCAGGGGGAAGAGAGGGACGATGCAAAAGTTGATATTGCGGTGGCATCCAAGCTTGCAGGTGTAATTAATACTTCAACAAGCTTCGCAATGGGGAAAGACCTTGAGAGCGGAGAGGTTAAAGTCCGTGAGTACGGCAAACAGATACCGGGACAGATGTCTTTTGAGGATGTTGAGCCGATTAAAGGTGCGGATGTAACAGCAATTCCAAGAAGATTAAAAGCATAAAGGAGAATGAGCATGATAAAAGATGCATTACAGTACATAATTTCACTCAGCCAGAGGAGAGTTGAGAAGATTGATGGTGAGGACTTTTACTTTCAGAACGGAGTACCTTACCTTGTTGACAAATGTCATAAGTGTGAGACATTGCAGCTTTCAACACTTACCAGTCTGGTAGAGTATATCAAAGAGAGGCTTGACAAGGATAATTTCACGTCCGAGAACATGGTCGTCCATGTGGTTTCAGAAAGTGAGGTCAGGCTAATTACACAACTCAATGGGGATAAAAAGCGTAGCGAGGTTGTGTATGTTAAGGCACGTATTCCCAAGATATCTTTTAACGAGTTTATGAATCAGGAGAGTTTTATTATTCAGACACAGTCAATGTTTATTGACAATGAGGACAGGGCAATTGTGCTTAAGGTTGCCGGAAATGTAGAAGATAAGACGGTTGCACAATATGGTGATGATGGCATAACTCAAAAAGCCACGATAAGAAGCGGACTTGCGAATGTTGAAGATGTGGTTGTTCCTAATCCTGTAGTACTTAGACCATATAGGACGTTTTTCGAGGTTGGACAGCCTGATGTGCCGTTTGTGTTCAGAATGAGAAATGGCTCAAGTGGTGTTAACTGTGCCTTATTCGAGGCAGATGGTGGCATGTGGAAGCAGACGGCAGTCCATGAGATAGCAGAGTATCTCCAAAATGAGCTTGCTGATATTCAGGGAATGGTGATTCTGTCTTAGGGCTGGTTTTTATTTTAGATGTGCAGCCGGGGTGCCCGGCTGCCTGAAGGATTTGGAGCAGGGACATAAGAAGTATGTTGGATAGTCAAAAGGAGATTTGATAAATGGGTTGGATAGGACAGATAAGCACATTAGAAGAACTTGAAGCATTGATGTGTGGCAATGTGCTTCCAGAGAATGATTTACCGGAGTTCTTTTACATGTATGAGAGAATGATGTCACCGGGCGTTAGAAGGCTGATTATTTACCAGTGTAAGATTTTCAGAGAATGTTATGGGAGGTGAAGTTATGGTTAATATGGAACTTGTTCAGAAGGAACTTAAGAAATATGGGATTACGAATGAGAAAGAGTTAGATGCAGCATTAAAGAAGTCAACATTCAGTCTTGGTGTGATGGCTGCCAGAGGCGTATCAGAGAATGAGACTGCGACTAAACGCAGTGCCTCATAAAATAAAAGGGCTTGTGTAAATAATAAGAGTTGGCGCTCATACACAAGCCAGTCGGAATAGTACCAGTTGATACATACTCTTTAATAATTATATCTTGGAAATACATATTTTGCAAGAGAAAGGTTAAGGATGGCTGTAAAACCAGGCTACTATTCTGACGGAGTTACCAAGTATACAGACCCATTTTATAAATGCGTCTGTCGGAGGTGTCTGCACAATTTCTGGAGTGTGACAATAGATATAGTCTGCTCCTGCTGTGGCAGCACAGATGTATTCTATGATTTTGATGCCGGAAAAGCGGATGAAGAATTAAAGCGTTTGAATCAGAGAAAATCCGAGGAAATCAGAGTAAATCAGAGTAAATCAGAATAAATCCGAGGAAATCCAAGTAAATCAGAGATAATCCGAGGAAATCAGGGAAAGGCGG
>ENA-ORKV01002555-ORKV01002555.1-human-gut-metagenome-genome-assembly--contig:-NODE-2555-length-10682-cov-2.584913_pt1 | contig 10682 bp, 6 predicted proteins | sample MGYA00243058_ERZ508805 | MGnify/ENA primary metagenome ERZ508805 (study PRJEB26277, sample SAMN04329770) | human gut metagenome | biome: human-associated habitat | host: Homo sapiens | place: USA... | reverse complement strand
ATATTTGGTTCGCACAGAGCTTTTGCATGGTCGACCGATATGCAGAATTGGAACTATTTTCAGAATAATATAAATAATGACACGACTTGTCAGGCTTTGTTTAAAGATGCGTTCAACTGGGCTAAGCAGGGTGATGCATCATACCAGTGGGATGGAAATTTATGGGCACCTGATGTAATATGGAATCCTGATTACGTTAATTCGGACGGTTCAAAGGGAGCATGGTGTATGTATATGAGTATAAATGGTAACTCATGGAACTCAAGCATTGTACTTCTTACATCAGATGATTTGGATGGTGATTGGACAAACAGAGGTACAGTTGTGTATTCTGGATTTACTGAGTCAGGAGTTCATGATTATAAGGATACTGACTTTGCGAATATAGTCGGTTCGGATGAAAATGCTAAAAAGTTTATTTCAGAACACTACAAAAGGGGTTCATATACACCTTCATACAATGATGGCAAAAATGTATGTAGCAAAACAAATTGGAATAATTATTACGGGGCACACGCTATTGACCCTTGTGTAACATATGACTCAGAAGGAAGACTTTGGATGAGTTATGGCTCATGGTCAGGTGGTATCTGGATGTTTGAACTTAGTACAAGTACGGGACTTCGTGATGCTTCGATTGAGCATACATATAAAGATAATGAGAGTGACCCTTATATGGGATATAAACTTGCAGGTGGAAATCAGAAATCAGGAGAAGCTTCTTATATAGAAAAAATAGGAAGTAAATATTATTTATTTGTTTCATATGGTGGTTTTGCTGCAAAGGGTGGATATAATATGCGTGTTTTTGCATCAGACAAAATAAATGGTCCATATAAGGATGTGGCTGGAAATGATGCGAGATATGGTACTAGTCAGTCCGATACTACAAGCACAGATGCGGGAAATACAAACGGAGTTGTCGGTGAGCGTCTTATGTCATATTATAAGTGGAGTTATCTTGACAAAGGGCGTGTAGCAGAGGGTCATAATTCAGCGGTAGCAGATGACGATGGAAAAGCATATGTTGTTTATCATACACGATTTAATGATGGAACTGAGGGACATCAGGTAAGAGTGCATCAGTTATTTAAGGCTAAAAACGGAGGTCTTGTTGCGACACCGTTTGAGTATTCCGGCGAGACATTATCTAAGTCTGCATATAGCAATGATGAAGTAGAAGGAGAATACAAAGTTATATTACACAAACAAAAGGTTGACAATAATAACCTTGAATGTTGCAATGAAGAAACTATCAAGCTTAATAAAAATGGAACTGTTACAGGTGATTATTCAGGTTCATGGGTGCAGTCAGAAGACGGGCCATACGTGACTATCGTAGCGGGTGGAGTTGTTTATCAGGGGGTATTTATAAAACAGAAGATAGAAGGCACTGCATACGAAACAATGTGTTTTACAACCGTTGGAAATAACAATGTAACTTTCTGGGGAACAAAAGGTTATACAGATGAAGCAATAGTCATAAAAGATGCAGGAATGATGAAAGTAACTGTTCCTGAAAAAACATATGTAGACCTTTCGCTTCCTACAAACGGAGATAATGGTTCTAAGATAAGCTGGTCATCTTCTGATACATCGGTAATGTCTGATAAGGGTGAGGTTATTGATGCTTCAAAGGATGTAAAAGTGACACTGACAGCAACTATAACCTATAATAATTATTCAACAAAAAAGACATATGAAACTATTGTAACAACAGATAAAATGGCTGATAAAGATTCTGGTCTTGAAGCAAATTATACATTTGAGAATGGACTTAGAAATGAAGCTGATACGACTCAGACAGGTACAGCGAAAAAACGCGGTTCAGGAACTACTCCTACTATTGAATATAATAAGGACAGAAGCGGAAATGTATTAAACCAGGGATTTGGTGCTAATGGAAATGAAAGTTATACAGAATTTAGTAATCCGTTAAAAGGAAAAACATTAAGTGGAGTGACTGTTTCACAGTGGGTAAATTGTCCGAGTGAAGATTTGTGGGATGCACTCTGGAGCTTTTATGATACTGATTCATCTGATTCAAAAGACGGCAGAGTATTTTTTACTCCGAATGCATATCTTGGATATAACGGAACGGTGAATGGAATCAATAAGTGGTTTGATTTTAATAGGGCTGACAAAACTACAGGGAATATTTCGACAAATCAGTGGCACTATGTAACAGTATCACTTGGAAAGAGTAATTTTGGAATATATGTTGATGGAAAGTTTGTATGCGATAAATCTAAATATACATTATATGCAGGTTCATCATATGCAGATGCTGCCGAGGATATGCTTAGTGTCATTTCATCATCAGATAAGTTTTATCTTGGACACGGCTCTTTCTGGGGTTCGGCTCCGGCATATATGGATAATGTACGAATTTACAGCAGGGCATTGAATATAGGTGATGTTGCAGCATTATATAATTCAGAAAAGGAAGAACTTGTCAATTCAAAAAATGCTGAGCAGATTCAGGAAAAAGCCATGCAGCAGCAGAGTATATTCTTCAAGAATTATAATGCAGATACGGATGCAAAGACGGCAGGATGGACATCAACAAGTGCACAGAACTCGCTTACATTAGCAGGTGAGAGTGACGATGCATATAAGGGGTATGTGCAGTTTGCACCGGGAGCACAGAACTCAAGAAGTGCATACACTTCATTTGGAAATGTTACATTGCCTGACAAATATGTAGTTGAGTTTGATACAAAGCTTACGGCTGGAAATGGTCAGGCTTCGCAGATGGCATTGGCTACGTCAGATTATAATAAGACAAATAGTGCGTTGGCAAATACTTCATATCTGTGGAGTTTAGACACAACAAATTCCACAAATTGGAAGATTTCATCAGGAAGTACGGCTTCAACAGCAAAGACAGATACAGTAACTATTGCAAAGAATACATGGACACATTTTAAGACGACTGTTGATAAGACCAACAAAAAGGTCACATTAGATATAACGGATGCATCAGGAAAGACACTTAAGACAATGGATATTGCAATGAGCAGTATCTCAGATGTGAAAGGATTATGGTATCTGAGTGGAAGATATCAGGGTGTTGCAGGATTTGATAATGTCCGTATCTATGAAGCAGCTGCAAGCCAAAAATATTCAGTATGTTACAGTCCTAATCATGTAGCAGCAGGAACGACTATAGAAACACAGGAATTTACTGTTGATGAGTCGCAGAAGCTCAAAAAGAATGAATTTACTCGCGACGGATATGAATTTATCGGATGGTCTAAAACTCCTGATGGAGCAGTTGACTATAAGGATGAGCAGAGTGTAAAAAATCTTGCAGAAGCAACAGAGGCGGTTGTATTGTATGCGGTTTGGAAAGAAGATTCATATACTGTAAAATACAATGCAAATGGAGCTGCGGGAGAGGAGATTTTACAGTATGGAAAACCAGGCTGCGGAATACGACTTATAGAAAATGCATATGTTCGCAACGGTTACAAGTTTAGCGGATGGGCAACAACAAAAGATGGAATTGTCTTATACAAAAATGCACAGGAAATTTTAGCAGACCTTGCAGAAAAAAATCAGACAGTTACATTGTATGCGGTATGGGAGGATACGCATCAGTTTACAATTAAGTTTAACTCAAATGGCGGAAGTGGCTCAATGTCAAATCAGTCAGCATTAAATAATGCTGAGTTCAAACTTAGTAAATGTAGATTTTCAAGAACAGGATATACATTTGCAGGCTGGGCAGAAACAGCAAATGGAACGGTTGTATATAATGATGAACAAAGCATTGATAAGAAATTTGCGGAGACAGGTGGAACTATAAGTTTATATGCCGTGTGGAATAAAAACGCAGTGGTTTCAACACCTACCCCTACTCCAACAGTAACCCCGACGGTTACTCGATCGCAGAAACCGGCTTCAAGTCAGACTCCTGCACCGGGTTCGTCGGCAACAACAAAACCGACAGATATGCCAAGTAAGACTCCGACAGTAAAACCGACAGAAGTACCTACACAGAAACCAACGACAAACCCATCGGCAGAGCCGACGGTGTCACCAAGCAATGAACCGGCTGTTACACCATCAGTATCGCCAAGCACAGAGCCTGAACAGACTCCGACGGCGGCACCGACAAAGAAACCGGCAACAAAGAAGCTTAAGAGTGCAGCCATTACGGTTAAGAAAGGAAAGAAGAAAGTATCTTCCGTAACCGTTAAGAGAAAGAAAACTGTTAAACTTTCAGTTTCAGTGAACTCAAAAGCAAAACTTTCAATGGCAAAACTTTCAAAGAAGTATGCAAAGATTGTTAAAGTTAAATTTAAGAAGAATAAACTCACGATAAAAGCACTTAAGAAAAAGGGAAAGGTTTCCATTAAGATAACAAGTAAAAAGACTTCTAAGTATAAGGCGGCATCTAAGACGATTAAAGTTACCGTTAAATAGCAAAATTTTATAAAACTTGTTTTGGAACTAAAAATCCAATAAAGTAACAGCGATAATAAATGTTCTTGTTTGGTAAAAGTTCCAATATAAAAATATGACAGGCAATACAATGAACAAGTTCATTGTATTGCCTGTTTTGCCATTTTTATCTGAATTGTCGTAACAGTTCAGCCTTGCATTTCTTACATTCATAAACCTGCCAGCGAGCTGTCAGTCGCTGCTTTGCAGCTTATGTTTACTCATTTCAGAAATGAAAGGCTATTCTACCATAAAAAGGTACTTAACAATACAATGAACAAGCTCATTGTATTGCCAATTATCTTTTTATGGCTGAACTGTTACTAAAAAATAAATAAATTTTGCTTAAATACTTGTAATTTGTCGTAATTTCTTTATAATTGAATATGTATTCTTATACATAGATAATGAATTAAATATAATTCATTGTGATGATAGATAAATTATGTAGAGATAAAATGATATAAAATGAAAGGAGTGCGGGTATGATTTCATCAGGGGCTTATAATTACATAAATGTTCTGGAAAAAGCAAGTGATGCAAGCTGGACGAGAAATTCAGTAATATCAAACAATATTGCAAATGTAGATACGCCGGGATATAAGAGAAAAGACATAAGATTTGAGGAATATCTTCAGGGTGCTGTCAGTGGTGGTTCATCATTAGATGACAATATAGCCGATGCTGATCTGGACAGTCTTACCGGAACTACATATACAGACTATGCGTCTTCAAGTTACCGCATAGATGGAAATAATGTAGATATTGATACAGAAAATGCAGAACTTGCAAAAAATCAGATTAAATATTACACAATGTTGGATTCTATCAGTCAGGAATTTAAAAGGATACAGAGTGTATTTAAGACGAGCTGATAGTGTATGGATTGAAACAGGAGGAAAAGTATGAGTGTTTTTTCAGCAATGGATATAAGTGCCACGGGTATGACGGCACAGCGGACAAGACTTGATCTTATTTCAGAAAATATTGCAAATGTAAATACTACAAGAACAGCAGACGGAGATGTCTACAAAAGAAAAGCAGTTGTTTTTGAAGAAAAAAATTATGTATCTTTTGATGATGCTCTTATAAATGCGACAGGCACACTTGGAAAAGGTGTAAAGATAACAAAGATATATGAGGATAATGAGACAGAATGTCGAATGGTTTATGATCCTTCAAATCCGGATGCGGATGAAAAAGGATATGTTACATATCCAAATGTAAATACAGTTACTGAAATGACTAACATGATAGATGCGAGCAGATCTTACGAGGCTAATGTTACGGCGTTTAATGCTTCAAAAAATATGCAGCTCAAGGCATTAGATATAGGCAAATCATCATGATAAAATCAGTAATGTTAATATGTGAGATAAAAGCACATGTTGATGTGCGATTGGATTGGAGGATTTTATAAATGAGTTTAACGGCATTATCAGGTGTTAATTATGATAATTTTACGACACCGGCGATATCATCTTCTCTTTCAGATGGAAGTGATTCGCTTATTATAAATTCAGATGATAACAAGAGTGCGTTTTCTACATTGTTTGATTCGGCTGTAAAAATGGTAAATGAGACAAATGACTATAGTAATGCAGCAGAAGAAGAAGAAATAAAATATGCATTAGGAGAGTCCGATAGTATTCATGATCTGCAGATAGCCCAGCAAAAAGCAAATGTTTCGTTACAATATACGGTTGCTGTAAGAAACGCTTTTGTTCAGGGATACAAAGAATTGATGAATTTACAATTCTAAAATAAGCCGAAAGGAATTAGGAGAACTGGATTATGCGCGAAAAAGTAAAAGAAATTCCGGAAAAATTTAAAGTGTTCTGGGATAAATATACAAGCAAACAAAAGACTATAGTTATTGCTATAATATGTGTGGTTCTCATAGCCATAGGAGTTGTGGCATGGCTTGCTTCGAGACCTACATGGTCAAAGTTTCAGGTGTTTGACAGTGTAGATGATGCAAATACCATGACCAAGGCACTTGATGACCAGAGTATTACATGGAAGGCATCGAGTGACGGAAAAACTATATATGTACATCAGGATGATATGACAAATGCTCTTTATGCAATGAGTGATAACGGTCTCACTGACAAAGGATATACATGGGATGCTGCGTTTGATAATTCCATGTCAACAACGGAAAGTGAAAAGGATCAAAAGAGAGTTCTTGCATTACAGTCTGAGATAAGACAGAGTCTTATTCAGTATAAATTCATTGATGATGCAAATGTATTTATAAATGTCCCGGAGACTACATATACTGTTCTATCAAGTGATGATGCAGAAACAGCAAAGACATCTATTACGGCAAGCATTGAATTAAATGATAAAAATAAGGATCTGCTTGATGATAAGACAGCAGAGACACTTGCGTACTGGCTTGCCAATACAGTAGGTACAGATGTGAAGAATGTTATCATCAATGATACCGATGGAAAGTGCATTTATAATGGAAATACCAGTGATGGATTAGGTGGAGTGCTCACAGGCGGAAGCACAGAATATTGCAACAAACTCCGCAATACAATAGCAGACAATGTTACAACACTTCTTATAAGGTGCGGTTATGATGATGCACAGGTAGGAACAGACGGCATACAGTTCGATATGAACAAGATAGAAACTCTCACAAAAGAGTATTCTGTTGATGATGGAAGAGAGTACGGTTATCCGACAAATCTTTATACATATAGTTCAAAAGGTGCGTCAGGAAACGGCGGTACACCGGGAACAGACTCAAATGACAGTGACACTGATTATGTAAATAACAGCAGCTCAGGTACATCGAACACTGTAGATGTGCAGAAACTCACAGATCTTCTTACAAACGAGAAAGTTCAGAACATTAAGCAGGAAACACCTGCCATTAAGCTTGCAGATTCTTCACTTGGTATTGTCGTAAGAAAATATACTGTTTATAAAGTGGATGATCTTAAGGCAGATGGTACTCTTGATAAGACGACATGGGATCAGTTTATATCTCAGAATAATAAGATAAGCACTACAACAGTATCGACTGATGAGATAAATCTTATTTCAGCAGCAACAGGTGTCAGTGCAAATAAGATTACAGTACTCGCATACAATGTTCCACAGTTTGTAAGCAGTACAAAGTCATCAAACGGTATTTCAAATTATCTGATGATAATACTTACAGTTCTTATAATTGCGTTGCTCATATTCGTAATCCTCCGTGGTGCGTCACCACTTGCGGCAGAGGACGAAGAACCGGAACTTTCAGTAGAACAGCTCCTTGCAACGACAAAAGAGAACCAGTCTTTGGATGACATTGCATTTAGTGATAAATCTGAGACTAGAAAGATGATAGAAAAATTTGTTGATGAAAATCCTGAGGCAGTTGCACAGTTGCTTCGTAACTGGCTAAATGATGAGTGGGAATAATAAAGATACAGAGATAATTGAAAGGTGAGGATTGGTATGGCTAAATCAGAAGAAATTACAGGCGTGCAAAAAGCTGCCATACTGCTTATTGCACTTGGACCTGATAAGTCTTCAAATGTATTTAAACATTTGAAGGAGGACGAAATAGAACAGCTTACCCTTGAGATAGCAAATACGAGAAGTGTATCTCCTGCTATGAAAGATGCGGTACTGGATGAATTCTATGAAGTATGTCTTGCACAGCAGTACATTGCAGAAGGTGGTATTGGTTATGCAAAGGAACTGTTGGAGAAAGCTTTGGGAACAGAACAGGCAGAGCAGGTTATCAAGAGACTTACTTCTTCCCTGCAGGTTCGTCCGTTCGAGTTTGTACGGAAGACGGATCCGGCACAATTGCTGAACTTTATCCAGGACGAGCATCCACAGACTATTGCGATGATCTTGTCTTATCTGTCGCCGACACAGTCTGCAATGATCTTAGGTGCATTGACACCGGAAAAACAGGCGGATGTTGCAAAGAGAATCGCAATGATGGATCGTACATCTCCGGATGTTATCAAAGAGGTGGAGCGTGTGTTAGAACGAAAGCTGTCATCCTTATTAAATCAGGATTACACAATCGTCGGTGGCGTCGATGCGATCGTAGATATTTTGAATACGGTAGACCGCGGAACAGAAAAGCATATCATGGAATCTCTCGAAATCGAGCAGCCTGAACTTGCTGATGAGATCCGCAAGAAGATGTTCGTATTCGAAGATATCCTTCTTCTCGACGACCGTGCGATCCAGCGAGTCTTGCGTGACGTTGATAACAATGACCTTGGTATCGCACTCAAAGGTGCCAATGAAGAAGTGCAGAATGTTATCTTTAAGAACCTGTCCAAGCGTCTGTCTGCTATGATCAAGGAAGACATGGAATTCATGGGTCCGGTTCGTATGAAAGATGTAGAAGAAGCACAGCAGAAGATTGTTGGTATTATCCGTAAGTTAGAAGATTCGGCAGAGATTGTAATTTCCAGAGGCGGAGGTGACGAGATTATTGTCTAATCTTTATAAACAGTGGGGCGTAGCACCTAAACAGGAAGGTGCTCGCATCATCAATTCCAATGCCATTGTTGCACAGAAAATAGAAGAAATGGCAAAAAAGATGCGCGAGCAGGCTGGAACAGAAGTGGATTTTACCGATGGATTCAGTCAGGGACTTGGTGCAGAGAACGTCGAAGCCATTCTTGAGGAACCACAGGCAGATCCGATCGAGGAAGCAAAAGAAGAGGCAGAGCGTATCTTAAGTGAAGCAAAAGCAAAGGCGGATGCAATTTTAAATGATGCACAGACGCAGAAAGCAGAACTTTTAGAACAGGCAAAAGAAGAAGGCAGAACGCGTGGCTATGACGAAGGTAAAGCAAAAGCAGATGCCGAAGAGCAGGAGATGCAAAGACACCTGCAACAGTTAGAAGAATCTTTGAATACAGATTACCGGAATAAACTGCAGCATATGGAACAACAGGTCGTTGAAGTTGTAGTACATGTGTTTGAAAAAGTATTCCATATTCAGTTTGACGATAAGACCGAGATTTTGCTTTCTTTAGTATCCGATGCGATCATGGGGATTGAAGGAAGTAAGGATTTCCGTATCCGTGTGGCAGAAGTGAATTTTGAGTTTATGGAGAACCATCGTCACGAGCTTGAAGAACGTGTCGGAGAGGATATTTCATTAGAAATGATCGCAGACCCGATGTTAGAAGAAAACCAGTGCATGATCGAGACGGATTCCGGAATCTTTAATTGCAGTCTGGGTGTCCAGTTAGAAAATCTGATCAAAGATTTAAAGAGTTTGAGTATAAATTAGGTGAGTTCAGTGGCTTTTAATGCAGAGAAATATTTACAGCTAACAGAAAAGACATATTTTAAACAATTAGGAAAAGTTGTTAAGATTGTAGGACTTACGATCGAATCTGTTGGTCCGGATGCGAAGATCAATGATCTGTGCCGCATCGTGATCGACCAGTCGAAAGGAATCTATACGATGGCAGAAGTTGTCGGATTCCGTGATAAACGCCTGCTGTTAATGCCATTTGAAGGGATTGAGGGACTTGGAGTCGGATGTATCGTGGAAAATACCGGACATCCCCTGACCGTTCCGGTTGGAGATGAACTTCTTGGACATATGGTAGATGGGATCGGAAGACCGACAGATACAGATGAACTGACCTTTAATAAAGAGTATCCGGTAGAGGCGTTGCCGCCCGATCCAATGACAAGAGAGATCATTAACACGGTCTTACCATTGGGTGTAAAAGCGGTGGACGGCCTGATCACGGTAGGAAAAGGTCAGCGTATTGGAATTTTTGCGGGTTCCGGTGTAGGAAAAAGTACACTGATGGGAATGTTTGCAAGAAACACCAAAGCAGATATCAATGTCATAGCACTGATCGGAGAGCGAGGCAGAGAGGTGCGCGAATTCGTGGAGCGGGATCTTGGTGAAGAGGGAATGAAACGCTCTGTGGTGGTTGTTGCGACTTCCGACAAACCGGCATTGATCCGTAATAAGGCGCCAAGTGTTTATTCGGAAATGCCCAAAATCTTAGAGCGTGCGGGAAATTCGGATAAAGGTTCGATCACCGGACTTTATACGGTATTGGTAGACGGAGATGATTTTAATGAACCGATTACCGATACGGCACGAAGTATTTTAGACGGACATATCATGCTGAACCGTAAACTTGCACATAAGAACCATTATCCGGCAATTGATGTCATGCAGAGTATTTCCCGTGTTATGAGTGCAATCGTGGATGATGAACACAAGG
>ENA-ORKV01002552-ORKV01002552.1-human-gut-metagenome-genome-assembly--contig:-NODE-2552-length-10686-cov-2.399661_pt1 | contig 10686 bp, 9 predicted proteins | sample MGYA00243058_ERZ508805 | MGnify/ENA primary metagenome ERZ508805 (study PRJEB26277, sample SAMN04329770) | human gut metagenome | biome: human-associated habitat | host: Homo sapiens | place: USA... | reverse complement strand
CCGCTGCGAGACGGGGGTCAGCAACAGCCCGTCGTAGTCCTGTGTGAAAAGTATGTTGTTGCCGCCGCTCAGGACGCTCCAGCGGTCGGGGATTCCGCCGCCGAAAATCGCGTGCAGATCCTCCTCGGTCTCGAATTCGACGAGCCGGGCGGCGTGCTGCTCGACGCCGAAACTGTTGCGTCCGCGCAGGCTGGTTTGGTGAAATTCTCGGATCATGATGTGCAAAGTTAGAAATTATTTCGTTATCTTTGAAGATAATTCCGATCCGACGAAAAACTAAAGACGATAGAACCATGTTTACCGAAAAAGATTTACAGCAGATCGAAAAACACGGGCTGACTCCCGACGCGGTCGAGCGCCAGCTGGAGAATTTCCGCCGCGGGTTCCCCTTCCTGAAGGTTGTGCGCGCCGCATCGCCCGGCGACGGGGTGATGGTCGTGGGCGACGCGGAGGCTGCCGCCGCCGTGGCGCGTTATGAACGGGAGGCCGACCGCCTGGGCATCGTGAAATTCGTGCCAGCCTCGGGTGCCGCGACCCGTATGTTCAAGGAGTTGTTCGAGTTCGTCAACGAGGGTAAGCGCGGCAAGGGCATCGACACGTTGCTGGACAATATCGGGCGCTTCGCCTTCTGGCCGGAACTCAAGGCCGTGCTGCCGCCCGATGCCGACGACAAGGCAACCGTGCGTGCCATCGTAAAGGACGGGCTCGGCTACGGGCAGAAGCCCAAGGGGCTGGTGACCTTCCATGCCTATCCCGAAGGGGCGCGCAAGGCGGTCGAGGAGCACCTGGTGGAGGGCGCGGTCTATGCCGCGGCCAGAGGCGTGGCCCGGATCCATTTCACCGTGTCGCCCGAGCACATCGCGGGCTTCGAAACCCTCCTGGCGGAAAAGGTACCCGTGTACGAACAGCGTTTCGGCATCCGTTACGACATCTCGTTCTCGGTGCAGAAACCTTCGACCGATACGATTGCCGTCAATCCCGACAACACCCCTTTCCGGCAGGACGACGGCACGCTGCTGTTCCGTCCGGCGGGGCACGGCGCGTTAGTCGAGAACCTGAACGAAATCGACGCCGACCTGGTGTTCATCAAGAACATCGACAACGTGACGACCGATGCGCAGCGCGGCGATACGATCCGCTATAAAAAGGTATTGGCCGGCATCCTGCTGGATTTGCAGGATCGGGCTTTCGAGTACCTCAAAGCGCTCGAGGTGGGCGGTGCCGAGCTGGAGCCGATCGTGGAGTTCATCGAACAGCGTTTGTGCGTCAAACTGCCCGCCGACTACGATTCTGCCCTGTTGCGCGCCGTGCTCGACCGTCCGACCCGTGTCTGCGGCATGGTTCGCAATGAAGGCGAGCCGGGAGGCGGCCCGTTCTGGGCTTCGAACGCCGATGGCACGCAGTCGCTCCAGATCGCCGAGTCGAGCCAGATCGCACCCGCCGACCAGCCGCTGATGAAGGCCGCGACGCATTTCAATCCCGTAGACCTCGTGTGCGGCGTCCGGGATTCCAAGGGGCGCAAGTTCGACCTGCGGCGTTATACCGACCCTGCGACAGGCTTTATCTCGTCCAAGTCGAGCGGTGGCCGCGAATTGCGTGCGCAGGAGTTGCCCGGTTTGTGGAACGGCACGATGTCGCGGTGGAACACCATCTTCGTGGATGTGCCCATCACGACCTTCTCGCCCGTGAAAGTCGTGCAGGATTTGCTGCGTCCCCAGCACCAGTGACCCCTGTGCGAACCCGATAAGGCGGATGCCGCGTGAGCGGCGTCCGTTTTTTGTGGGGCTGCCGCCTTCCCGCGGGGCCGTCCGTTTTTTTACGGCGCCGGTGGGTTTTTACCGGACAGCCTGCGGCGGGCGGCGGGTTTCCCGGCCGTAAGACACTTCATTTCGCTTCGAAACTTCTTCTTTTTGTTCTTGAATTTTGTCAAAAAAGGACAAATTATTGCAGTGTGCCTCAGTTTTCTGATAATCTTTTATATATTTGTGTGCATATTTTGAAAAACGATAATCAAAACTAAATAACACTATGGAAAACAAACTTCAGGAGCTGACCAAAAAGCTCTACGACGAGGGGCTGGAGAAAGGCCGTGCCGAAGCCGACCGTCTGGTCGGGGAGGCTAAGAACGAGGCGGCGAAGATCGTCGCCGAAGCCCGCGCCCAGGCCGAGGAGATCGTCAAGAAGGCCCGTGACAAGGCCGAAGATGTCGAGAAGAACACGATGACCGAAATCTCGGTCGCCGGCAAGCAGGCCGCCGCGAAGATCAAATCGGAGATCGCCGCGATGATCGTTGCCAAGAGCACGGCCGCAGGCGTCAGGGAGGCCGTCATGGATCCCGCCTTCATCAAGGAGATGCTGTTGGCCGTGGCCAAGAACTGGAACGGCGCCGACGCCGGTAAGGTGGAGCTGAAGGCGCTGCTGCCCGAAGCCGACCGCGCCAAGCTCGACGAGGCGTTCGGCAAGAGCGCTCAGGAGCTGCTCTCCGCCGGTATCGAAGTGGGTTATTCCAAGGAGGTGAAGACGGGCTGCAAGGTCGGCGCCAAGGAGGGCGGTTACTACATCTCGTTCTCCGATGCCGATTTCGACGCCTTGCTGGGCGAATACCTGCGCGAGAAAGTATCGGACATGCTTTTTAAGGCGTGACGCTATGTTCACGACGAATTATTATTGTCTGGTAGCCGGGCTGAAGGAGTATTCGCTCGATGCCGACACCAAGGGTTTCGATGCCAAGGCCATCGTCGGGGAGATCCTCGAAGGGGTGGACGGGGCCGATGCCGACGCGGTGCGGCTGTTGTACGGCTATTACGACTGTGAGAATATCGCTTCGCTGCGTGCGGGGCGCTCGGCGCACAATCCGCTGGGTAACTTCACACGCGAGGAGCTGGAAGAGGAGGTGAAGACTCCCCGGCGCCTGCCGGCGCCCGTAGCCCGCGTATTGCGCGCCTTTGCCGACCCCGAAGGCGAGGATGCCGAGGAGGTCGATACGGCCGGGCGCTTCGAGAGTGCGCTCTTCGGAGCCTACTACGAGGCTTGCAGCCGTTCCCGGAGCCGTTTCCTGCGCGCATGGTCGGAGTTCGACCGCAACCTGCGCAATGTGACGGCCGCCGTGACGGCCCGTGCGGTGGGGCGGCCCGTCGAGGAGGTGACCGTCGGCGGGGGCGACGTGGTCGAACAGTTGGAGCGTAGCTCGGCTGCCGATTTCGGGCTGCGGGGCGAGTTGCCCTACATCGACGCCGTGATCGCTGCCGTGAACGACGAGGCCAACCTCGTGGAGAAGGAGCACAAGATCGACCTGATCCGCTGGAACGAAGCCGTGGAACTGGCGACGTTCGACTATTTCGACATTAATTCCATCCTGTCGTACCTGTCGCGTGTCAACATCGTGGCGCGCTGGACGCAGCTCGATGCGGTGCGCGGACGCGAGATGTTCGAGCGTTTGATGGCCGAGCTGGATGGCAAAGGGCTGATAGAAAATAAACAATAGGATAATTCATGAAAACTACAGGACGTGTAAACGGTATCATCTCCAACATCGTGATCGTCAAGGCCGACGGACCCGTGGGTCAGAACGAGATCTGCTATGTCTGGACGGGCGATACCAAAATGATGGCCGAGGTCATCAAGGTCGTAGGCGACAGCGCCTATGTCCAGGTTTTTGACAGCACCCGGGGGCTGAAGATCGGCGACAGGGTCGAGTTCGAGGGGCATATGCTCGAAGTGACGCTCGCTCCGGGCCTCTTGTCGCGCAACTACGACGGTCTGCAGAACGACCTCGAAAAGATGGACGGCCTGTTCATCGCGCGCGGTTCGATCACCGACCCGGTCGATTTCTCGGCCGAATGGGAGTTCGCCCCGCTGGCGAAGGCGGGCGACAAGGTTTCGGCCGCATCGTGGCTGGGCGAGGTCAAGGAGCAGTGGGTGAGCCACAAGATCATGGTGCCTTTCACGATGACCGGCAATTATACGGTCAAGAGCATCGTTGCGGCCGGGAAATACAAAGTTACGGACACGGTTGCCGTGGTGACCGACGACGAAGGCCGGGAGCACGGGATCACGATGGTGCAGAAATGGCCGGTCAAGCAGGCCGTGCGCTGCTACGTCGAGAAGCCGCGCCCCTCGCGTGTGATGGTGACGGGCGTCCGTGCCATCGACACCTTCAATCCGATGGCCGAGGGTGGTACGGGTTTTATCCCCGGGCCTTTCGGCGCCGGCAAGACGGTGCTCCAGCACGCTATTTCGAAGCAGGCCGATGCCGATATCATCATCATGGTGGCGTGCGGCGAGCGTGCCAACGAGGTGGTGGAGATTTTCAAGGAGTTCCCCGAGTTGATCGACCCCCGGACGGGGCACAACCTGATGGAGCGTACGATCATCGTCTGCAATACGTCGAACATGCCCGTTGCGGCGCGTGAGGCGTCGGTGTATACGGGTATGGCGATCGGCGAATACTACCGTGCCATGGGGCTCAAGGTGCTCGTGATGGCCGACTCGACGTCGCGCTGGGCGCAGGCGCTGCGCGAGATGTCGAACCGTCTGGAGGAGCTTCCCGGACAGGACGCCTTCCCGATGGATCTTTCGGCGATCATCTCGAACTTCTACTCGCGTGCGGGCCTTGTGAAACTCACCAACGGCCAGACCGGTTCGGTGACCTTCCTTGGGACGGTGTCGCCCGCGGGCGGTAACCTCAAGGAGCCGGTGACCGAATCCACCAAGAAGGCGGCGCGTTGTTTCTACGCCCTCTCGCAGGGGCGCGCCGACTCGAAGCGCTACCCGGCCATCGACCCGCTGGAATCCTACTCGAAATATCTCGAGTACCCCGAGATCCGCGAATACCTCGACGATCATATCGAGAAGGACTGGGTAGACCTCGTGTATGCCGGCAAGACCATCGTGCAGCGCGGCAAGGAGGCCAACGACCAGATCAACATCCTGGGTGACGACGGCGTGCCGGTGGAGTACCACGAACGTTTCTGGAAGTCGGAGCTGATCGACTTCGTGATCCTGCAGCAGGACGCTTTCGACGACATCGATGCCAACTGTCCGATCGAGCGCCAGAAGATGATGTATAAAATGGTGCTCGACATCTGCCGGAAGGATTTCGCCTTCGCCGATTTCGAAGAGTGCTCGCAGTTCTTCAAGGGTCTTATCAACCTCTTCCGCCAGATGAACTATTCGCAGTGGCAGTCGGAGAAGTTCAACGGCTACCTGAAGCAGATCGAGGAGTATGTGAGTGAAAAAACAAAATAAGCTTTAGACCATGACAACACGAGCTTTTCAGAAAATATATACCAAAATCGATAACATCACCAAGGCGACCGTGACCCTGCGGGCGCAGGGCGTCGGCAACGACGAGCTGGCCACCGTGGGCGGCAAACTGGCGCAGGTGGTGAAAATCATGGGCGAGAACGTGACGTTGCAGGTTTTCGCGGGTACCGAGGGATTGGCGACCGACTCGGAAGTGGTCTTCCACGGCGAACCTCCCAAGCTGCGCGTGTCGGACAACCTCGCGGGACGCTTCTTCAACGCCTACGGCGAGCCGCTCGAAGGCGGTGAGATCGTCGAGGGCGAGGCGCGCGAGATCGGCGGCCCGACGGTAAACCCGTACCGCCGTATCCAGCCTTCGGAGCTGATCGCCACGGGTATCGCCGGCATCGACCTGAACAATACGATCGTGACGGGGCAGAAGATCCCTTTCTTCGCCGACCCCGACCAGCCCTATAACGCCGTGATGGCCAATGTGGCGCTGGTGCCCTCGACCGCATCGTGTCGTTCGTCAATACGACCGAGAACCCGCCCGTGGAGCGGCTGCTCGTCCCCGACATGGCGCTTACGGCCGCCGAGTACTTCGCGGTGGACAAGGGCGAGAAGGTGCTTGTCCTGCTGACCGACATGACGCTCTATGCCGATGCGCTGGCCATCGTGTCGAACCGTATGGATCAGATCCCGTCGAAGGACTCGATGCCCGGTTCGCTCTACTCCGACCTGGCCAAGATCTACGAGAAGGCGGTGCAGCTGCCCAACGGCGGTTCGATCACGATCATCGCCGTGACGACCCTGTCGGGCGGCGACATCACGCACGCCATCCCCGACAACACGGGTTACATCACCGAAGGCCAGCTGTTCCTGAGGAACGATTCCGACACGGGCAAGGTCATCGTCGACCCGTTCCGTTCGCTTTCGCGTCTGAAGCAGCTCGTGATCGGCAAGAAGACCCGCGAAGACCATCCGCAGGTGATGAACGCCTGCGTGCGTCTGTACGCCGATGCCGCCAATGCCAAGACCAAGCTCGAGAACGGTTTCGACCTCTCGGACTACGACGAGCGTACGCTGAAATTCGCGTTCGACTATTCGGAGAAACTCCTTTCGATCGACGTCAATATCGGCATCACCGAGATGCTCGACACGGCATGGGGGCTCTTTGCCAAATATTTCTCCAAGGAGGAAGTTGCGATCAAGGAGGAACTCATCAAAAAGTATTGGAAAGAAGCGTAAGGCACGATGGCAATCAAATTTCAATATAACAAGACCTCGCTCGGCGACCTCGGCAAACAGCTGAAAATGCGGCAGAAGGCGCTCCCTACGATCAAAAGTAAGGAGTCGGCCCTGCGCTCCGAGGTGAAGAAGGCGAAGGACTCCGCGGGCGATTACCGCCGTCGGCTCGATGCCCTGAAGGCCGAGTACGACTACATGGTATCGCTCTGGGGAGAGTTTGATTGTGACCTCTTGCGCATCGCTGATGTCGAACTTTCGGTACAGAAGATCGCGGGTGTGCGTACACCCGTCTTGCAGGACGTGAAATTCGAGGAGAAGCCCTACGACCTCTTTTCGTCGCCCGTATGGTTCGCCGACGGAATCGATATCCTCAAGCGCATGGCGCAGCTGGGAATCGAATTCGAGGTGTATAACCGCAAGATGGAGTTGCTGGATCACGCACGCCGTAAAACCACTCAGAAGGTGAACTTGTACGAAAAGGTGCAGATACCCGGGTACGAGGACGCCATACGTAAGATCAAACGCTTCATGGAAGACGAGGAGAACCTTTCCAAGTCGGCCCAGAAGATCGTGAAAACCAAACAGCAACAGGCCGGGGAGGGCGCGATGTTATGATAGCGAAAATGGCAAAATACGACTTTGTGCTCTATGCGGCCCAAAGTGAGGATTTTATCGAGAAGCTGCGCGAACTGGGCCTTGTCGACATCACGACGACGGGCTGGGAGCCTTCGGAGGAAGACCGGCAACTGCTGCTCGATATCGAGGGGCATACGAAGGCCGCCGACTTTCTGCGGAATTTCCGTGCCGGGGAAGGTCGTTTCGAGGCCGGTGCGAAACCCTTCGCCTCGGGTGCCGAGGCCTATGAGCACTATGCCGCCGCACACCAGAAGGCCACGGCGCTCGCCGCCGAGATCGCCCGCCTGGAGAAGTCGGCCGACGAGCTGCGGCCGTGGGGCGAGTTCTCGCCCGAGCGTACGAAGGCGCTGGCTTCGCAGGGCATCGTGCTACGCTATTTCTTCACCCCGAAGAGCAACTATGACAAGTTCGGGCCCGAATGGTCGGAACGCTATACGCTTTCGCTGATCAACCGTACCGATTCTACGGCTTATTTCGTCGTCGTGACGGCCCCGGGCGAGGATGTGACGCTCGATGCGCAGGAGATGAAGGCTCCTTCGATGGACGTCCGCGAGGCGGAACGCCGTATCGCCGAGGCGAAGCAGGAATTGCGGGCTCTCGACGCCGAATTCTCGCGCGTGGCGGCTTCGGAGAAGTTGCTCGCGGCACACGCTGCGCAGCTGAAGGAACGCTTGCAGGGCGTGCGCGTGAAAGCCACGGCGCAGCAGGCCGCCGACGGTACGCTGGTCGTCATGGAGGGCTGGGCCGAGAAGCAGACATCCGCCAAGGTAGACGCCCTGCTGGAGGCGTATCCCAATGTCGTTTATCTCAAGGGAGACCCTACGCCCGAGGACGATACGCCCGTGAAGCTCAAGAATAACCGGTTCGCGCGCGTTTTCGAACTGGTGGGCGACATGTATGCCCGGCCGAAATACGGCACGATGGACCTTACGCCGTTCTTCGCACCGTTCTACGTGCTTTTCTTCGGCATCTGCCTGAACGATGCCGGCTACGGTGCTATCCTGGCGCTGCTGGGAGCCTGGATGCTCTCCAAGAACCGCAAGCCCGGCATGATGCGCCAGGCCGCGTGGTTCGCCACCTTGTGCGGCGTGTCGACGATCCTCTTTGGGCTGCTGTGCGGTTCGTTCTTCGGCATCAGCATGTCGGAATGGTTCCCGTCGATCCATTTCTTCGATTTCCAGGGCCAGTTCTTCTCGATCGCGCTGGCCATCGGCCTCGTGCAGATCATGTTCGGCATGGTGCTCAAGATCGTCATGATCTCCTCCACCGTCGGGTTCCGCTATTCGCTCGGTTCGCTGGGGTGGCTGCTGGTCATTTTGGGCGGGAGCCTTGCCGCCGGACTGCCGATGCTCAACTCCGGGTGGGTGATCCCGTTCTACACCACCTCCTCGCCCGCGTTCTATGCGACGCTCGGCGTGGGTGCGGTGCTGATGCTGTTCTTCAATTCGCCGGGCAAGAACCCGCTGCTGAATTTCGGGCTGGGATTGTGGGATACCTATAATAACCTTACGGGTATCCTCTCCGACGTGTTGTCATATATCCGTCTGTTCGCCATCGGCCTCTCGGGCGGTATCCTCGCCACGGTGTTCAATGCGCTTGCCGCCGGGTTCGTGCCCGAAGGTTCGGGCATCATCGTGCGGCTGCTGATCATGATCCCGATTCTGCTGATCGGCCACGGCATCAACCTCTTCATGTCGACCATTTCGTCGTTCGTGCACCCGATGCGTCTGACGTTCGTCGAGTTCTACAAAAACGCGGGCTTCGAAATGTCGATGCGTTCGTTCGAGCCCTTGCAGAAAATAGATAATTCGGAAAACAAATAACAACTAAAACAAATTAAAATTATGGAATCAACAACTGCAATTATTTTGGGCTATCTCGGCGTAGCGCTGATGGTAGGCCTTTCGGGCGTAGCGAGCTGTATCGGTACTTCGATCGCCGGTATGGCATCGGTAGGCGCCATGAAGAAAAACGGAGGGGCTTTCGGTAGCTACATGATCCTGTCGGCTATCCCCGGTTCGCAGGGCCTTTACGGTTTCGTGGGCTACTTCATCATCAAAGGATTCCTTACGGATTCGATGACGTTGTTGCAGGGGGCCGCCATCTTCGGCGCCGGTCTGCTGACGGGTCTGGTCTGCCTCGCTTCGTCATACTACCAGTCGAAGGTGTGTGCCAACGGTATCGCCGCAATCGGCAACGGCCACGACGTGATGGGTAAGACGCTTATCCTCGCGGCATTCCCCGAGTTGTACGCCATCCTTACGGTGGCTGCCGTGTTCCTGATCGCGGGTGCGATCTAAACGGCCGCAGCGGCAAATCGCTCCGCAGGGCGGGACATTCCGGTGTCCCGCCCTGCTTTTTTCAGGGGTGTGGCTTGAATTGTACTTATATTGCATGAATTGATACTTGCCGAAACCCGGAAATGTGTAATTTTGCATTAACTCGAAAGTTCCGGGCAATTGTTTTTCCGTCGGGATGGGACAGTTACAAGTTTTTAAGTGGTATAATTAGGGATTCAGGCTCGGCTGCATCAGTAGCCGGGCTTGAGTTTGTTGGTGGGTTGACGGAAGGGAACGCCGTCTCCGGTCGGGCAGAGATTCCGGCATTGCCGGTAACATTGCCTATGCCTTATCCTGTGGCTCTTCGGGCACTTCGTCGACCTCCTGTTTGATCTGGGAGAGCTTCTCCTTGCGGTATACCTTGGGGGTGCAGCCGTATTTGGCGGCAAAGCACTTGAAGAATGTGCCCCGGTTGACGAACCCCGCCTTGTAAATGATCTCGTCGATGGAGAGCTTGGTCGAGGTGAGCAGCTGCTCGGCCTTGGCCAGCCGGTACTCCTTGATGATGGTGGTCGGGGTCTGGTTCAGGATGCCTTCCAGGCGGCGGTAGAGGTTGCGGATGCTGACACCCATCTCGTCGGCGATGAATTTCGTAGAGATTTCCGTGTTGGAAATGTTGTCGTTGATGATCTTCAGCATCCGGTCGACGAACTCCTTGTCGTCCTGATGGAGCATGCGCCCGTCGGAAAGCTCGAAGGCGCTGATCGAGGACTTGTAATAGTCCTTGAGCGACCGGTTGCGGCGGAGCAGCTGCTCCGCCCCGGCGTTGAGGTATTCGACGTTGAACGGAAGCGTCAAGCAGATGTCCGCGCCCGACTCCACGCCCTTGATGCGCTCGTCGATCTGCTGGGCCGTCGAGAGCAGGATGACCGGGATGTGCGAGGTCAGCTTGCCCTGCTTGATGAACTGGATGAGCGACAGGCAGTCGGATTGCTCGGAGAGGGCGTCGCAGATGACGATGTCGGGGTGCATCTGTTTCAGCAGCTCGATCATCTCGGTTTTGCCCGACGGCATTTTGATGTTGTAGTCCGCGGCGAAAAGCTCGGCCACGAAATTCATGATCTCCGAATTGTCGTTGACGATGAACACCGTCCTGCGGTTTTTGTCGAACGGGAATTCGCGCCGCGTCACGGTCGGCAGGGGCAGTCCGTATTCTTTGGACGCGGGCACGATGTTGTCTGCGGTCGGGGTGTTTTCGGCCGTGACTTTCAGTTGCGGC
>ENA-ORKV01002551-ORKV01002551.1-human-gut-metagenome-genome-assembly--contig:-NODE-2551-length-10696-cov-2.173086_pt1 | contig 10696 bp, 9 predicted proteins | sample MGYA00243058_ERZ508805 | MGnify/ENA primary metagenome ERZ508805 (study PRJEB26277, sample SAMN04329770) | human gut metagenome | biome: human-associated habitat | host: Homo sapiens | place: USA... | reverse complement strand
ATGCCACGGACGATGAGGGCGATCTGAACGCCGTGCTCGGAGGCGTTATAGAGGCGGTTAATCATTGCAGGGTCTTGGAGGGCGTTCATCTTGAGGATGATACGTCCACCCTTGCCTTGGTCGGCAAGTTCTATTTCACGGTCGATGAGGCGGTTCAGTTCCGGTATGAGGTTGAAGCGGGCGACAAGGAGAGTCGTGAATTTGGGGTCTTCTTTACCTTGCAGGGTGCGGAAGAGGTTGTATAGGTCGTTCACGATTTCCTTGCGGCAGGTGAACAGGCCGCAGTCGGCGTAGAGGGTGGCAGTCTTCTCGTTGAAATTGCCGGTGCTGATATAAGCGTAGCTGGGGAGCTTCTCGCCGTTCTGTCCGCGACGGCGGACGAGGGCTACCTTGGCATGCACTTTCAGTCCCGGGATACTATATATTATCTTTATGCCGGCGGCTTGCATCATTTCGGCGGTGGCAAGGTTGTTCTCTTCATCGAAGCGGGCTTTCAGCTCAACGAATACGGTTACTTTCTTGCCGTTTTGGGCGGCGGCTATCAGGGTGTTGATAACGGCGGAGTTTTCTGCCACACGGTATTGTGTGACCATGATTTCCCGCGTTTCCGGGTTATGAACGGCTTCATAAAGGAAATGGATGAAGTGTTCGAAGGAATGATACGGATAATATAAGAGCAGGTCCTTCCGGGCGACGTAGTTGAAAATGGATTCTTTCTCGTCGAGGACGGTTAGCTTCATCGGCTTTGGCTTCTCAAGGCTGTGGAGCGACTTGTTCGGGTTGGGGAGGTGACGCAGGTCTTCCAGATTCAGATGCTTGTCGCCCGGCACAAGCTCTTCCCGGTTGATACCCAATGCTTCTACCAAGGCATCCAGAAAATCATCCGGCATTTTCCGGTCATATACAAAACGACAGATAGCGCCAATCTTCCGCTTCTTCACCTTCTCCTTCAATTTTTCCACCATGCTCTCAGCAGGTACATCATCTACAAACACATCAGCATAACGTGAAATCTTACAACAATAACTGCATTCTACCTTGTAGCCAATAAACACCTCTTTCAAATTGGCCTTAATTATATCCTCCAGAAACATGAGGTAATAATATCACTCATGCGAAGGAAGCTGCACAAAGCTGGGCACCTTACTATAAGGCATTTTTATAATATAATATTCCGGCTTCTCCTGCGCATCTTTCCATACCCTTACAGCCAGATACAAACGTCTGTCCCTCAAGAAAAAGCGCACATTATCCGGATCGATTTTCACCGGCTGAATGTAGGGAAACACTTCTTCCATAAAAAAGCGATGCACAAACTCCTTATGAAAATCCTCCACCTCGCTTTTACTCTGGTAAAACACCACATGATTACGTCGTAATGCCGGAAGAATCTTTTCTTCATAGATGCGTACACGGTCTTCCAACTGACGGTTCACCGTATCCGTAATCTGCCGAATCAGATTATGAGCTTCCTCCACAGTCATGTCTTCACTCTTACCTCCAGATGCTACCGCTTTATGTTCCGCCACACGAACCTGATAAAACTCTTCAAGATTCGACGAATAAATAGCTATGAAATTAATTCTTTCGAACAGAGGAAGCGTATCTTCATCTGCCTCCAGCAATACGCGGTGATTAAATGACAACCAGCTTATATCTCGGTTGAAATAATTATAGTGTTTTTCCATATACTGAAATCATTCAAGGTTTTTTCAAATGTAGTATCTTTGCCGGACAAAAGCAAAAGAAAAATGAAAAGAATCGGACTCTTATCGGATACCCACGGCTACTGGGACAAACGTTACCTGAAATATTTCGAAAATTGTGACGAAATATGGCATGCCGGCGACATCGGCTCATTGGAGGTAGCCGAACGTCTGGCGGATTTTCGTCCACTGAGAGCTGTCTATGGCAACATCGACGGACAAGACTTGCGTATACGCTTCCCAGAAATCAACCGTTTCCAACTGGAAGGTACCGACATACTCATCAAACACAGCGGAGGTTATCCTGGAAAGTATGATTCTTCCATTCGGGAAACACTTATGATACATCCCCCAAAGCTGTTTATCAGTGGCCATTCACACATTCTAAAAGTTAAATACGACCGCAACCTGGGGTTACTCAATATCAACCCGGGAGCTGCCGGAAAATATGGTTTTCATCGGGTACGCACACTTGTACGATTCAACATAGAAAACGGAAATTTCTCTGACCTGGAGGTAATTGAATTGAATGATTAAAACAAAAAAGTCTTGTCACATCCAAAAAACTTTCCGAAATTTGCATTCAAAATAAAACTCTATATGAAAACTTATCTAGTTACTGGAGCTGCCGGATTCATCGGAGCCAATTATATAAAATATATTCTGGGCAAACATGACGACATCAAGATTGTAATTCTCGACGCTTTGACATATGCCGGGAACCTGGAAACAATCTCACAGGACATCGACAACGAACGTTGCTTCTTTGTAAAAGGAAATATCTGTGACCGTAATTTGGCCGACCAGTTATTTGCTGACTACAAGTTTGATTACATCGTAAACTTTGCAGCTGAAAGTCATGTGGACCGCAGCATCGAAAATCCGCAATTATTCTTACAGACCAACATTTTGGGAACACAGAACCTACTGGATGCAGCCCGTCGTGCATGGGTCACAGGAAAAGATGAAAACGGCTATCCTACCTGGAAAAAAGGCGTTCGATTCCACCAGGTTTCTACTGATGAAGTATATGGTTCTTTAGGGACAGAAGGATATTTCACCGAAGAAACTCCGCTTTGTCCGCACAGTCCGTACAGCGCCTCAAAAACCAGTGCTGATTTAATCGTAATGGCTTACCGTGACACCTATAAAATGCCTGTCACTATCAGCCGCTGCTCCAACAACTACGGACCATACCATTTCCCTGAAAAACTGATTCCTCTCATTATCAAGAACATTCTGGAAGGAAAACGTCTGCCTGTATATGGAGACGGTACCAACGTACGCGACTGGCTCTACGTGGAAGATCATTGTAAAGCTATCGACATGATTATCCATAACGGAAAGGATGGTGAAATTTATAATGTAGGAGGTCATAACGAAAAACAGAATATTGAAATCGTTAAACTGACCATTGCAACCATTCATCAAATAATGACCGAGCAACCGGAATACCGGAATATACTTAAAAAGAAGGAAATGACTCCTGACGGACAAATCAGCATTGACTGGATTAATGATTCGCTGATTACTTTTGTCAAGGACAGACTCGGACATGACCAGCGTTATGCCATTGACCCGACCAAAATCACCCGCGAGCTCGGATGGACACCTGAAACAAAATTTGAAGATGGTATTGTAAAAACAATCCGATGGTATCTTGACAACCAGAAATGGGTGAAAAATGTAACCAGCGGAGAATATCAGAACTACTACGAGAATATGTACAAGAATCGCTAAATAACCTTTCTTTACATTACATAATAGAATGTCATTCCGGAAAAAAATTTCCAGAATGACATTTTTCATTTCCACCAATCCCTTTTCACTTTATCAGCAAGCAAAAAGAAATAAAAAACATTTTGACAACCTATTTCAAAAATCACTTGCATATTTATAAAATATACCTATCTTTGCAAGCAAATAAACATTTAAAGAGATTCACACATGAGTTACCTTATAAAACCAGCCAATTATAAGCCGCTGCTTGATATGAAGCAGACCGAGCTGGGCATCAAGCAAATTAAAGAGTTTTTCCAGCAAAATCTCTCGTCCGAACTTCGCTTGCGCCGTGTTACTGCTCCTTTGTTTGTACTAAAAGGAATGGGAATCAACGATGATTTGAGCGGTACGGAACGCCCTGTCAGCTTCCCCATCAAAGACTTGGGAGACCAGCAGGCAGAAGTAGTTCACTCACTGGCCAAGTGGAAACGTGTCACTTTAGCCGACTATCAGATTGAACCCGGCTACGGAATTTATACCGATATGAATGCCATACGTGCCGATGAAGAGTTAGGCAACATACACTCTCTTTATGTAGACCAGTGGGACTGGGAACGGGTTATTACACCGGAACAACGTACAGTAGACTTCCTGAAAAGTATTGTGACCCGTATCTATGCAGCCATGCGCCGCACAGAGTACATGATTTGTGAAATGTATCCACAGATTAAGTCATTCCTGCCCCACGATGTACATTTCATTCATTCAGAGGACTTATTGCAAATGTATCCTGATAAGACTACCAAGGAACGCGAAAACCTGATTACAGAACGTTTTGGAGCCGTTTTCATCATCGGAATCGGAAACAAGCTGAGTAACGGACAACCACATGACCTGCGTGCTCCGGACTTCGACGATTACACCACTGTAGATCCCAAAACAGCGCTTCCTGGCTTGAACGGTGACTTGCTGGTGTGGAACGACGTGTTGCAACGTGCACTGGAAATTTCCTCCATGGGTATCCGCGTGGACAAGGCTGCCATGCTCAAGCAATTGGAATTAGCCGGAAAAGAAGAACGTACCAAACTGTATTTCCACCAGCGCCTGCTAAACGACACACTCCCTCTGACCATTGGAGGAGGTATCGGACAGTCACGCTTGTGTATGCTTTATCTGAAGAAGGCACATATCGGAGAAATCCAAGCCAGCATCTGGCCGGAAGATATGCGTGAAGAATGCGCACGACTGGGTATGCAACTTATCTGACAAACACATAGATCATCATATAAAATAACAATCCCCTTGCTCCGTTTTATGGGTGGAGCAAGGGGATTTCTTTTTGCGTATTTATTGATTTGTTGTTTCTTACCAGTTGATAGGAGTCTCTCCATGAGCCACCAGGTATTCATTGGTGCGACTAAAATGCTTGTTTCCAAAGAAACCGTTATAAGCCGACAAAGGAGACGGGTGCACAGAAGATAACACCAGATGCTTGTTGCGGTCAATAAACGCTCCTTTCTTCTGCGCATAAGCCCCCCACAAGATAAACACCAAATGTTCTTTCTGTTCAGCCAGCACACGGATGGCCGCATCCGTAAACTCCTCCCAACCTCTGCGCTGATGTGAACCAGCCTGATGGGCACGCACCGTCAAGGTAGCGTTCAGCAGCAGCACACCCTGCTCGGCCCAACGAGTCAGGTTACCACTGGCAGGAATCGGCATACCCAGATCATCGTGAATTTCCTTGAATATATTCTGCAAAGAAGGAGGAAATGCTACCCCGTCGTTCACCGAAAAACACAAGCCATGCGCCTGTCCCGGTCCGTGATACGGGTCCTGCCCGATAATCACCACTTTCACCTTATCAAAAGGACAAAGGTTGAATGCATTGAAAATCAATCTTCCGGGAGGATATACCGTAGTCTGCTGATACTCCTGACGGACAAAATCGGTCAACCGGACAAAATAATCTTTTTCAAACTCCGGCGCCAGTGCCTTTTTCCAGCCTTCTTCTATCTGTACATTCATAATACGATGAGTAAATAATTAATCCCAAAGGTTCAGTTTATTCTTTTGAGCTTCCGCAAGTGAAACCGTCTGTACCGTTTTCTGACGGTTCTTTTCACGCAAAGCCTGATATTCTTCATTCAAAGCTTCCACAAAAGCCGGACGTTGCTCACGATTCAGCAACTTGGCAGCCACCAATGCATTTTGTGAAGCATCCTTCATGTATACCACCGGCGCATGATACACCGGAGCAATCTTCAGTGCCGTATGCAGCTTCGAAGTGGTAGCTCCGCCAATCATTACCGGCACATCAAGGCCCGCCCGCTGCAGTTCGGTTACCACGTGCACCATCTCTTCCAGCGAAGGAGTAATCAGTCCGCTCAGTCCTACGATGTCCACTTTTTCACGGATAGCCGTTTCCACAATCTGCTCGGCAGGCACCATTACACCCAAATCTATAATTTCATAGTTGTTGCACGCCATGACCACCGACACGATGTTCTTGCCGATGTCGTGCACGTCGCCCTTCACCGTAGCTACCAGCACCTTTCCAGCACTGCGGGTACCTTCTTCTTTTTCCGCCTCGATATAAGGCTGAAGAATAGCTACCGCCTTTTTCATGGTCCGTGCAGTTTTCACCACCTGCGGCAAGAACATTTTTCCCGAACCGAATAAGTCTCCTACATGATTCATACCTGCCATCAGCGGTCCTTCGATGATGCTCACCGCATTCGGATAACGTGAAAGCGCCTCCTGCAAGTCTTCCTCCAGATAATCCGAAAGTCCCTTCACCAGTGCATATTGCAACCGTTCTTCCACCGTAGTGTTATTCCTCCACAGTAGTTGAGCCGACGCACTTCCTTCTTGAGAAGCAGTACCTTCTTTCTCCTGCTTCAACCGTTCTGCCGTTTCAATCAAGCGTTCTGCAGCATCCGGCCGACGGTTCAGCACGACATCCTCAATCCGTTCCAGAATATCCTGCGGAATATCCGTATACAATACAGACGTAGCCGGATTGACAATTCCCATATCCATTCCCTGCTGAATGGCATGATACAAGAATACGGCGTGCATAGCCTCACGAATGTAGTTGTTGCCACGGAAAGAGAACGACAAGTTGCTCACACCTCCACTGACATGAGCCCCCGGCAGATTCTTACGTATCCATCCGGTAGCCTGAATGAAATCGACCGCATAATTATTATGCTCTTCAATACCCGTAGCTACGGCCAGCACATTAGGGTCGAAAATAATATCTTCAGGAGCAAATCCTACCTTATCTACCAGAATGCGATATGCCCGTTCGCACACCTCAATCTTGCGACTGTACGTATCGGCCTGCCCCTTCTCGTCAAAAGCCATGACGATGACTGCCGCTCCGAGCTGTTTCACCTCACGGGCATGCGCTATAAAGACCTCCTCTCCTTCCTTCAAGGAGATAGAGTTGACGATACATTTTCCCTGCACACATTTCAGTCCGGCACGTATCACTTCCCACTTGGAAGAGTCAATCATAATGGGCACACGGGCTATTTCCGGTTCCGAAGCTACCAGATTCAGGAAGATAGTCATCTCTTGTGCGGCATCCAGCAAGCCATCGTCCATATTTACGTCGATGACCAAAGCGCCGTCTTCCACCTGCTTGCGGGCTATCGACAAAGCCTCATCGTATTTCTTCTCATTAATGAGTCGCAAAAACTTACGTGAACCTGCCACGTTACAGCGTTCACCGACATTGACGAAATTGATTTCCGGAGAAACTTCGAGCAACTCCAATCCCGACAACCACAAATGCGCGTGCTTCTTCACAGGCACACGAGGCTGTACCCCTTGTATCAGTTCCTGATACTTGGCTATGTATTGTTCCGTCGTACCGCAGCATCCTCCGATAATATTTACCAGCCCTTCTTCGATATACTCCTTCACTTCGGCAGCCATATCTTCGGGAGTCTGGTCATATTGTCCCAGCGAATTCGGCAATCCGGCATTCGGATAAGCACTGATATAATAAGGTGCACGCGAAGCCAACTGTTCAAGAAAAGGCTTCAACTGACGGGCACCAAAGGAGCAATTCAATCCGACTGAAAATATATTGGCATGCTGCACAGAAGCAAGGAAAGCTTCCAAAGTCTGTCCGGACAATGTACGTCCGCCGATATCGGATACCGTCACAGACAACATAACAGGAACTTCTATTCCTGTCACCTTCATAGCCTGTCCGGCTGCAAAAATGGCAGCTTTCGCATTCAGCGTATCAAATATGGTTTCGATAAGAATGGCATCCACCCCACCTTCCAGCATGGCTTCCATTTGCTGCTGGTAAGAGGCAGCCAGTTCGTCATAAGACAAGGCACGAAACGCCGGATTGTTCACATCCGGGCTCATAGAACAGGTTTTATTAGTAGGTCCAACGGAGCCTGCAACAAAACGCGGTTTATCCGGATTCTTTGCCGTATATTCGTCCGCCAGTTCACGTGCCAGTCTGATAGCGGCAAGATTGATTTCGCGCACATATTCCTCTACATGATAATCCGCCATTGAGACAGTTGTAGAACTGAATGTATTGGTCTCGATAATATCCGCACCTGCTTCCAGATATTTACGATGGATATCTTGAATGACATCGGGGCGGGTCAGGCACAACAAATCATTATTCCCCTTCAACTGACCGGGAATATGCGCAAAACGTTCACCACGAAAGTCTTCTTCTTTAAGATTATATTGTTGGATCATTGTACCCATTGCCCCGTCCAAAATAAGAATGCGGTCGGATACAATCTGAGAAATTGTCTTTTTCATTTTTACCTTATTACATTAACACCTAATTGTCACTCTGCCTATCTTAGACCTATCACGATCTTATCTTACTATTACGCTATAAAGCCATCTTATCGCTTAAACATTCGGGCCATGTCTCTGCGGTCATCTTTTTCTTTAATTGATTCCCGTTTATCGTACTGTTTTTTACCTTTCGCCAAAGCAACGACCAGTTTCGCCAAACCTTTTTCGTTGATGAACAAACGCACAGGAACGGTAGTAAAACCGGGGTCTTTCATTCCCCGTTGAATTTTCTCCAATTCTTTCTTATTAAGCAACAACTTTCTGTCTCTACGAGCTGTATGATTATTGTACGAACCATAGAAATACTCGGCGATATGCATATTCTTTACCCATAATTCGCCTTTCGCAAAATAACAAAACGTATCCACCAGACTTGCCTTTCCTAAACGAATGGATTTAATTTCCGTGCCTGTCAATACGATACCTGCCGTGTAGGTATCCATCAACTCATAGTCAAATGTAGCACGTTTATTCTTGATATTTACAGAAGGTTGTTTCATCTTTACACATTAATTAAGTATGGCTATCAACTTACTAAATACAAATTGAATCACCGTCGGACATAGTATTAACAAAACTGATGAGAAAAGGGTGTATTTCAATCGTACTTTTTCCTCCACTTGCATCAATATGGGAGCTCCTTCCCATACTACATAGACAATGTAGAACTGAAATAGCCAGGCAATAATTCTAAAATCAGGTAAAAGTCCGGTCACAATCTGAAGCAAGAAGGGGACAACAAGTGCGTATCCGGCAAACTGTTGTGTCAACGGAGCATTGGCAGGCATACCAAACATTCTTACTCCCATTTCGTTAATTGCATAGGCCGCCAGAAAGTAACCACCAAACAATGCCACAGCTACGGCACAACAATTGGTCATAGCTATTTGAAAACTTTGCGGTCCTCCCCATCCATTCGTCAGCAAAGAGCCGATAAAGACGGACAAACCGCATAAACCAATCATAGGATAGACAAAAGCCATAAAAACTTTTCGCCTATCCTCTTCCATAGAAATTTCCTCCCAGGCCTTGGCCGGAGAGGAAATCAATTTCATTGCTATATTAAATAATTCTTTGTAGTTCAATTTGTTTTAAGTGTTTCACTCCACGTTGAATTTGCGGCACCATCCAAAGAATTCTTTGAGGAGTTGGTCTTTGCATTTACTATAATTTTAGTAGGTTCTGCTCCACCTGCAGCTTTGAAGTCAGAAATAGCCCTATCCAACTTATATGCTTTATAAGTAGAAGTATACTTATTACGCTCTACACCTTCTTCTGAACCATCTTTTATCACATGGTTAAGTGTTAATTCAAGAGTAGTATCTCCCGATTTAACATTTGTAAAGTCATAAGTAAGTATAAAAGAATGCTTATTAAGTTCTTCTTTCTGCTTTTCGTCTGTACTCTCTACTTTTACCCAATACATAATAGGAATCACAAGATATTCATTAAAAAGAATTCCCGGCTGAGTCGATGTATCACTATTGAATGTATACAAAGGGGCATTAGCTTTATTATAATCTTCCCTAAGTTCCTCTGGTCCTTCATTAGATTTTGCACTAATAGAAGTCGGAGTACTTCCTGCATAAAGTGTTACATCAAGAGTCTGAGAATTCCCTGGCTGTTGCGCTGTGTCAAACTGATAGTAAAAGAAATAGATCTCTCCTATATTCAAGTTAGGCATTGACAATTCATTCACAACTAATTTCTGCCCATTAGCCAATTCAAATGTAGCAGGAAAATAGTTTGTACATTTAGCGAACGCAGGTCCGGTATATATCGTATTATCATCCCCATTCATACAAGAAGTAACAGACATCCCCATTAAAACCGTCATTAAAGCTACTAATAAAAATTTCATTTGTTTCATAAACATATTTTTTAGATTTTGCAAAGATATAAATTCTAATTCACAATTAATAAATGCAGATACTTAAAAAATACTGCATCCTTTACTTTATTATTTTTGCAAAAAGTTCCAGGTGATTATCTACATAGCTGGCAACCAGTGTTGTCACTTGTTCCTCCATATCTAAATATGCCTCTTCCAAATCATCAAAAGCTTCATATTGCTCATACATCGCCATGAATTCATCATCCGTCCGTTCTTTTTCCAAATCCTTCCGGTTGGCATCATATATCTTCTTGGCTTTATATACCAATTTAGAGAACTCTTCCGCCCCCCACAGGCGCATCACTTTTGCAAAAGGATTATCAAAGATATATCCGCCATAACCGTTCTGAATCAACTGACAGAATCCGCCGAACATTATTTCATCACGAAAAATCTGATAAGCCAGCAATGAATGCTGTTCACCTGTCAACAACGGCATTGTGTCAGCAGTCAATTCACCACCGATTATTTCCTTATATTTATCAGTAAAAACCTGGATAAATTCATCCATTCCTTCGCCCGCAGC
>ENA-ORKV01002548-ORKV01002548.1-human-gut-metagenome-genome-assembly--contig:-NODE-2548-length-10703-cov-3.741483_pt1 | contig 10703 bp, 8 predicted proteins | sample MGYA00243058_ERZ508805 | MGnify/ENA primary metagenome ERZ508805 (study PRJEB26277, sample SAMN04329770) | human gut metagenome | biome: human-associated habitat | host: Homo sapiens | place: USA... | reverse complement strand
AAGAGCATCGTTTCCATGAACCCCATCATGATCGACGGCACCGGCATGTGCGGCGGCTGCCGCCTGACCGTGGGCGGCCAGACCAAGTTTGCCTGCGTGGACGGCCCCGACTTTGACGGCGACCTGGTGGACTTTGACGAGGCCATGGCCCGCGGCACCATGTACCGCCCGTTTGAGGCACACGCCCGTGAGGCAGCCTGCAATCTGTTCAAGACTCAGGAGGGAATGTAAAATGGCTTTCAATATGGATCCCAAAAAGTGCCCCATGCCCACCCAGGACCCCAACGTCCGCAACAAGAACTTCAAGGAAGTTGCTCTGGGCTACACCGAAGAAATGGCCATCAACGAGGCCAAGCGCTGCATCCACTGCAAGAACAAGCCCTGCCAGACCGGCTGCCCGGTGGGCATCGACATCCCGGAGTTCATCGCGCATGTGGCCGAGGGCGACTTTGAGGCCGCTTATCAGGTCATCAACCGCTCCTCTTCCCTGCCCGCTGTCTGCGGCCGTGTCTGCCCGCAGGAGAGCCAGTGCGAGGGCAAGTGCACCCGCGGCATCAAGAACGAGCCCGTGGGCATCGGCCGCCTGGAGCGCTTTGTGGCCGACTGGCACCGCGAGAACGTGCACACCGCACCCGTCGTTCCGGAGTGGAACGGCCACAAGGTGGCCATCATCGGTGCAGGCCCTGCCGGCCTGACCGCCGCAGGCGACCTGGCCAAGCTGGGCTACAAGGTGACCGTGTACGAGGCCCTGCATGTGGCCGGCGGCGTGCTGATGTACGGCATCCCCGAGTTCCGTCTGCCCAAGGCCATCGTGCAGCAGGAGATCGACGGCCTGAAGAAGATGGGCGTTGACTTTGAGTGCAACATGGTCATCGGCAAGGTGCTGACCATCGACGAGCTGATGGGCGAGTACGGCTACGAGGCCGTGTTCGTGGGCTCCGGTGCCGGTCTGCCCCGCTTCATGGGCATCCCCGGCGAGAGCCTGAAGGGCGTGTACTCCGCCAACGAGTTCCTGACCCGCTCCAACCTGATGAAGGCTTACCTGCCCACCAGCAAGACCCCCATCCGCACCGGCAAGAAGGTTGCCGTCGTGGGCGGCGGCAACGTGGCCATGGACGCTGCCCGCAGCGCCATGCGTCTGGGTGCCGAGACCGTGTACATCGTCTACCGCCGCGGCATGGCCGAGCTGCCTGCCCGTAAGGAAGAGGTGGAGCACGCCGAGGAAGAGGGCATCATCTTCAAGACCCTGTGCAACCCCGTGGAGATCCACCCGGACGAGAACGGCTTCGTCAAGTCCATCACCTGCGTGGAGATGGAGCTGGGCGAGCCCGATGCTTCCGGCCGCCGCCGCCCCATCGAGAAGAAGGGCAGCGAGTTTGAGCTGGACGTGGACACCGTGATCATGAGCCTGGGCACCAGCCCCAACCCGCTGATCCGCTCCACCACCCCGGGTCTGGAGACCAACAAGCACGGCTGCATCGTCACCGAGGGCGACGAGGGCAAGACCAGCCGTGACGGCGTGTACGCCGGCGGCGATGCCGTGACCGGTGCCGCCACCGTCATCAAGGCCATGGGTGCCGGTAAGGCTGCCGCCAAGGCCATGGATGAGTACATCCGCAACAAGTAATTTCTGCCAAATGGCGCAAATCCCCTGTTTCCTTTGGGAAACAGGGGATTTTTCCTTTTTTAGGAAGCCTAGCCAGATTATCTATATTTCATTTACAATTCGTCCCACTTTATGGTATACTATTTCCATCTTACGAAAGCACCAGGGGCTGCCGCAGCCCTTGCTCTGTTTGCAGGAGGTGTGCCCCATGCACTCGTTATTGATCCTGGTCCTGATCCTGGACGCTCTCATCGCCGTGTCCTCGGTGCTGAACCTTGTGAACATGATGCGCGTCAACCTGATGGTGGAGGAGCGCAGGGCCGAGGCACTGACCGTGCAGCTGGTGCGCGTGTGCAAGACAAGCGCTGGCAAGGGTGGGCTGCTGTCCTCCTGGTTTGGGGTGTACGCCTGCCCCGGGGAGATCGGCACTGGTGAGTTTACCTCCACCAACCCCTACGGCAGCCCAGAGGCCGTGCCCAAAGCCACCACGGTGGTGCCCATGAAGGCCTCCGGGGTGCTGGAGCACTGCGATATCGGAGCTCACCTGGGCCGTCGTCTGGTGCCGCTGTGGCTTACGGCAGGAGGCTTTTCTCTGCTGCTGGCAGCGTTTATCCGCCTGTAAGGCATTTTCTCTGGACTTTTCGGCGTAGTGCCGACGGCCTGCCTGCTGACCCACAGGCGGACCGCCAGCACAGCGCCGGGAAAATATAAGTATAAAGGAAGGCAATTATGGAACTACTGAAACTACTTGGCATTGTCATCGTCATCGCTGGCTTTGCACTGAAGCTGGACTCCATTCTGGTCATTCTGGTGGCAGCCGTTGTGACTGCACTGGTTGGCGGTCTGGGCCCGGTCACTCTGCTGGAAACGCTGGGCAGCACCTTTGTGGCAAACCGCAGCATGGCCATCTTCATCATCGTGATGCTGGTCACCGGCACGCTGGAGCGCAACGGCCTGCGTGAAGCAGCCGCTGCCCTGATCGGCAAGTTCAAGGGTGCCACCTCCGGCCTGGTCATCGGCATCTACGGCGTGATGCGCTCGATCTTTGCAGCCTTCAACGTGGGCTTTGGCGGCGTGGCCGGTTTCGTGCGCCCCGTCATCATGCCCATGGCCGAAGGTGCCATTGTGGCACAGGGCTATGAGCCCAATGAGGAGCATGTCGAGGAGCTGAAAGGTATGGCTTCCGGCATGGAGAACATCACCTGGTTCTTCGGTCAGGTCCTGTTCGTGGGCGGCTCCGGCGGCCTGCTGGTGCAGAGCACTTTGGCCGGCCTGGGCATCGAGGTGGAGCTGGCCCAGCTGGCTGCCATCGAAATCCCCGTGTGCATCATTGCCACTGTGGTCGCCATCGTATTCTATGTGATCAAGGATCGCAAGATGATCCAGAAGTACTATAAGTAAGGGAGGACAGAAGAATGAGCTTTTTTATGAGTGCTGATTACAGCCTGTCCACCAAGGTGATGGAGATCATCTACTTTATCATCGGCCTGCTGTGCATCTACTGCGGTGTGAAGAACCTGAAGGATAAGGAGAACCCGGAACCCATGGGCACCTTTATCTTCTGGGCCGTGCTGGGCGTCGTGCTTGCCCTGGGCCGCTGGCTGCCCTCTCTGGTGAGCGGCATCCTGGTGGTGGTGATGTGCATCCCCGCCATCCTCAAGAAGGTCAAGAAGGGCGCTGTCTCTGCTGCCACCAAGGCCGAGACCGAGGCCACCTATGAGAAGATCGGCATGAAGATCTTTGTCCCCACCCTGAGCATCGGCATGCTGGCCGTCATCTGCGCCATCACCGGCATGGGCATCGGCCTGTCCGCCCTGAACGGCGTGGCTCTGGGCGTTCTCGTGGCCATCATCCTGCTGATGATCATGAACCGCGACAACAAGCCCTCCACCTTCCTGAACGATTCCGAGCGCATGCTGTCCACCGTGGGCCCCCTGTCCATGCTGCCCATGCTGCTGGCCTGCCTTGGCTCCGTCTTCACCGCTGCCGGTGTCGGCGATGTGATCTCTGACCTGGTCAGCCACATCATCCCCGAGGGCAATGTGAACGCCGGTATCGTGGTGTACGCCATCGGCATGATGCTGTTCACCATGATCATGGGCAACGCCTACGCCGCCATCACCGTGATGACCGTGGGCATCGGCTACCCGTTCGTGCTGGCCCACGGCGCAAACCCGGTGGTCATTGGCATGCTGGCTTTGACCTGCGGCTTCTGCGGCACCCTGTGCACCCCCATGGCTGCAAACTTCAACACCGTGCCCGTGGCACTGCTGGATATGAAGAAGCCCATGGGCGTCATCAAGAATCAGGTTCCTGTCGCCATCATCATGATGGTGGTCCAGATCGTGATGATGATCCTCCTGAAGTGATTTTTTTGTTAGATCGAGTGATTCAATGGAACAGGCAATACAGCACGGAGCCGATATCATTATTCGCGACTGGGTCCGGCTCCGTGCAGGCGAACGCATCCTGATCGTATCCAGCCAGAAGTATGCTGTCGAGGTGGCAGCCATGCAGCAAGCCGCACAGGCGGTGGGCAGCGTGGCGGATGTTTTGATGCTGGACGACCTGCACGAGCAGGTGGGCCAGTATTTCGACGACCGCGAGGACGCCTTTGACCCCTACAACGCCGTGATCGGTGCTGCCGAGTATTCCCTCATCACCACACGGGCCGTCAAGCGGGTCATTGCCCGCCGCAACCGGTTTTTGTCGCTGCCGCTGAGCACCAGCAACGGGCAGTCACTGCTGAGCTACGACTTCCTGAACATGAGCCTGCCCAAAAGCAGGATCATGGCCAGCATCATCATGGCCTGCTACCAGAACGCCAGCCACATCCATGTGACCACGGAGCTTGGCACGAACCTGGATTTCAACATCGAGGGGCGTGTGCCCGGCTTCTTCAACGGCTGCTGCCACGACGGCAAGGGCCTTTCCTCTGCCAGCGTGGAAGTGTATGTGGCACCGGTGGAGAGCGACACCAACGGCACCCTGATCCTGGACGGCTCCATGGGCTATATCGGCATCGTGGACAGCCCCGTGCGGGTGGAGCTGCGCGGCGGCCGCATCGTGGAGATCGAGGACAATGCCAGCGGCAGGCGGCTCAAGCAGTTTCTGGCCCGCTTCCACGACCCGGAGAACATGGTGGTGGCGGCGGAGTTCGGCATCGGGCTCAACACCCACTCCCGCTGTGCAGGCAACTGCTACATCGAGGACGAATCCACCTATGGCACCTTCCACATCGGGTTCGGGCGCAACATCGCGCTGGGCGGTGTGCAGGATGCTTCCGGCCATTACGATCTGGTCACCCACGCTCCCTGCATCTATGTGGACAACCGCATGATCATGGATCACGGACAGCTCACCGTTCTGGAGCCGTCCATTTATATCTGAGAATCGAGGCTTTTTACTATGAAGATTCTGCTCACTGGTTTCGACCCCTTTGGCGGCGAGACCGTCAACCCCGCTTTTGAGGCGGTAAAGCTGCTGCCCGACACCATCGCCGGTGCCGAGATCGTCAAGCAGGAAGTGCCCACCGAGTTCATCCGTGCCGGTGAGGTGCTGGAAGCTGCCATTCAGGCAAACCAGCCCGATGTGGTCATCTGCATCGGTCAGGCCGGCGGCCGCTCCGCCATCACCCCGGAAAAGGTGGCCATCAACCTGATGGACGGCCGCATCGCCGACAACGCCGGTTATCAGCCCATCGACGTGACCATCCAGGAGGACGGTGAGACCGCCTACTTCACTTCTCTGCCCGTGAAGGCCATGGTGCAGAACATCAAGGACGCAGGCATCCCCTCCGCCCTGTCCTACACTGCAGGCTCCTATGTGTGCAACTACCTGATGTACACCCTGCTGTACCTCATCGACAGGAAGTACCCCAACATCCGGGGCGGCTTCATCCATGTGCCTTACGCCATGGAGCAGGTGGTCAACAAGCCCCTGGGCACCCCCAGCATGGACCTGCACCAGATCGCCCGCGGCCTGGAGAAGGCCGTGGAGGCCGTTGTGAAGAACGACGCCGACCTGGCTGTGGACATGGGCACCACCCACTGAGCACCCCCGCAGAGCCCTTCAAGGCACCCGCTGTGCATCCGCATGGCGGGTGCTTTTTTGTAATGTTTCTCATGCAGAGTGCAATCGCGTGGGGCAGGCCCGATGGCTTTTGCAAGCGGCATCGCCGCCGGGGTCGCTCCGCTGGGCCAGAGGGTGAGAGGGGTGTTTCGACTCCCCCCTCTCTCCCTCTGGACACCCCTCTCCCCGCAACGAGAAAGGGGCTGCTCGCCCCTTTCAGACCCCAAAGAAGTAGGCTCCACCCGAAAATACTGAAGATTCACGCCTGTTCGGCGTGAAGATCTTTTAACCGTATTTTCGGCTTCCACCGATTGGAACGCCCCTCAGTCGCTGCGCGCCAGCTCCCCGGTGAGGAGCGTTGCCGTAAAAGGCATTTGATTTGCTGCGCTTTGGCCGCAGGCCAACAGCAGCCGATGCCACTTCCCGTAACGCCCTCTCCCGTGAAAAAGCAAATCCGGCGGGGCCGCAGCCCTGCCGGATTTGCAAAATCTAAAATAATTTTTCTGCTATTTATGCCCAGAGCAACGCGGAGGGCATTCTAAATCGTTTGCCTTCCAGAGAACAGGCCACTTTCCTTAACGCCCATCCGTGAAAAAACAATCCCGGAAAATCCGCAGATTTTCCGGGATTGCATATCTTTAAAAATAATTTTCCGCTGATATTGCCAGAGCAAAGCGGAGGCAATTCCAAATCGTCCTGCTTACTCCGTGATCCGCCCTGCCGCGCTGGTCTCCAAGACCGGGTAACCGGTGCGGGTGCAGCGCACGGCGCAGCGGGCGCGGCCGCCGGTGGTGCAGGTGAACAGGGTCAGGTCCCAGACGTCCTCGTCGCTGGCCGTGATCATCTTGTCGATATCGGTGGGCTGGATGGTCTCCACGTTGGACACCTCATAGCTCCAGCGCTGGCCGTCCATGTCGGTAAAGTACACCTCGCTGCCCAGGGCCAGCCACTTGATGGGGCTGAAATGCTTGGCGTAGTTGTGGGCGCAGACCACCATGTTGTCGGCGTAGGTGGAGCCGCTGTAACGGCCCGGGGCCACCTTGAGGCCGGCGTAGCTCCACTCGCTCATCACGGGCAGTTCCAGCCCGATGGACGGGATGGACAGATAGCCGATGTAGCCCCAGCCGTCGATGTCGGTGACGGTCATCTCCTGCTCCGGGTCCAGCTCCGGCTGGACCACCGGCTCTTCGTCCTTCGTCTTGTCCTCCATGGTCTCGGTCAGGGTCTCTTCCAGCTTGCCCAGGGCATCCTGCGAAGCCTGGTCGGCGCGGTTGGCGTCCCACTGGTTATAGCCCAGCAGCGCCAGTGCGCCCAGAATGAGCAGGATGCCCACGATCATGCAGGCGCGGCCGATCTTCTGCTTTGTGTTCATGCCAGCGTCTCCTTTCGGTCCAGCACCCAGCCGACGGCAAACAGCAGCACACCGCTGCAGGCCATGAACGGGATGGGCCAGTTCAGCTGGCCGCTCTGGGGCAGTGCATTGCCGTCCGGGCGGCCCGGCGCCACCGGGTTATCCGGGTTGCCGGGGGCCACGGGGTTGTCCGGGTTGCCGGGGTTCACCGGGTTATCCGGCGTACCGGGCGACACAGGGCGGTTGGGGTCGTTGGGGTCCACCGGCATGTCCGGCTCATCCGGGGTGCCGGGCTGGGTGGGCTTGTCCGGCTCCGAGGGCTTCTCCGGCTTGGACGGTTTGTCCGGTTCCGAAGGCTTGCTGGGAGTTTCCGGTTCGGGCGGGGTCACCTCCTGCGTGGGCGCGCCCACCTTGGGGGTGGCGTCCACGGTGTAGAGCCAGCCGCTTTCGTCCGCCATGGGCAGCGACACCAGGAAGGAATTGATGGCCTCGTAGCCCTTGGAGTTCTCGGTCTGCACCACGAGGTACAGGCCCAGCGGCAGCGCGTCAAAGGAGACGATGCCCTGCTCGCTGATCTTATGGGTGGTGCCGGCGGCGCGGGCGGGCAGCTTGGCTTCCAGCCTGGAAGCCAGCGTGCTGTCCGTCAGGTCGCCCAGTGCGATGCCGCAGCCCGTAAAGTCGGCGGTGTACACAAAGTGCAGGTCGCCGTTGGTGCGGGCCACGTCCGCCACCTTGTACACGGTGAGTGCGCCGCCCCGCAGGGGGACGTCGTTCTGGTGGTCGTACAGGGTCACGTCCATGCTGCCGGTGCGGCTCAGGTCGATGTTGGCGCTGGCCGCGGGGGCTGCCAGTGCGGGCAGTGCACAGCACACGGCCATGCACAGCGCCAGCAGAAGAGCGGCAAACCGGTTGTTTTTGTTTTGTTTCATGGCTGCTCACTCCTCCTCGTTCTGTTTCCGTTTGCGGACCAGCAGCAGGGCTGCTGCAGCGGCCAGTGCGCCGCCCAGCACCCCGAAGGGTGCCGTGCCCATGCCGCCGGTGGACGGCAGCTCGTAGCCGGTGTAAACGTAGTTCTGCACCGTGATATTGCCGGTCTGCACGCCGTTGTTGGAGATGTACACGTTCCAGTTGCCGGTGGTCGTTTCCTCCACCAGGTAGTGGTACGCATTGCCGTTCTTGTCCGTCAGGGGCAGCTTGTCCCCAGACCAGGTAGCAGTCCAGTGGTTGGTCTCGTTCAGGGTAGCTTCGTCAAAAAACGTTCTGTCCTTGTCATTGTCGGTGTACCGCCAGACCTTGATGTGGATGCTGTCCACCGCCGGTTCCACCGGCTGGCGGGTGTCGGCATCCAGCCAGAGCTTGCTGACGGTCAGCTTGCTGTACACGTTGCTGTACTCAGCAGTGGTGGTGCCGGCGTCGCTGCCCACCTGCACATTGCGGTTCAGGTCCACCGTCTCGTCATTCACGGTCAAGATGGTGGTGCCTTCAGCCACGCCTGTGGCATTTGCAAAGGCCTGCTGCTCGTTCTCCGCGCTGGCGTTCTTGCGGAACAGCAGGTAGTGCGGGGTGGCATCCAGCTGATAGTCCGTGGGTGCTTTGGTCTCCACGAGCTTATACAGCACGTCCGGTTTCAGGCAGCTTGCAGTCTCACTATCCAGCACAGCCAGACTGGCCTGACCGTTTTCGTCCGTGGTCAGGGTGCCGTTGCCGGTCCACGGGACGAACCGCCCGCTTACCGTATCGTACTGGTAAATGGTGAACTCCGCGCCCTTCAGCGACACGCCGGAGTAGCTGTCCTTCTTGCGCAGCACGAACTGTGCGGTGGTGGCCGTTGCATCCGCCTTGACCTGGTAGGTGATGCCGCTGTCGCTGGATTTGCTGCCGTTGCTCAGGGTCACGGTGTTGCTCACCTGGTAGCTGGCGGCAGCACTGCCATCCTTCACATTGCAGTCATACACAAGGATCAGGGCCGCCATATTGGGGATCTCCATATGGAGCCAGCCGTTCTTGTCCGCTTCCAGGATGCGGTACATATTGCGCGGCACCTCTTTGCCGGTGGTCACACCGACTGTTTCGTCGTACTTGTAATAGTACAACTTGACCGAGTTGACATCGCCGGTGGCGATGGCACCATTGGTGGTGCTGATGTTATCCCACAGCTCGATCTTCTCCGCTCTGGTCTGCCCGGCCGACAGATCATCGCCGGCCGGGTTGATGACCACCTGATAGTGCAGCTTCCGGTCGTTGCCGGGGTCCTGCCAGCCGGTCTTTTTCACCTGCTCCACATCACGGGTGACGGTGGTGGTGGTGGTCTCGGTCAGCTCGCCCCAGGTGGCGGTGTTGGTGTAGATCAGCTCGCCCACCGAGGGGTTCTTCCATCTGGGATCGTCGTCCACGTTCACCTTGTACAGAATGCGGAACTTGTGTTGTGCGTTCTGGTTGTAGCCCTTGATGGTAATGGTCAGCTGCCGGGTGGTTTCATCATAGTCTACCGTGGCAGTGGCCCCTTTCAGCGCCTTGACCTTATCCGGGGTCCCTTCGTCCATGCCGATCGTTACCCAGTCGGTCTTGAACTTGGTGTTCTTCGGCAGGGTATCGGTGATAACGATGTCGGCATCATCATCGGCAGCGGTCTGCACCACCAACTGATAGTGGAGGTTTTTGCCGTCGAGTTTACTGTACTGGTAGGTCTGGTCTCCGCTTTGGTAACCAGATTCGTCCTGATCGCTGTTCGCCGACACCCGTTTTTCAAAGCTCTTGTAGCTGTGGTAGGTGTCCTCTGCCGAAGCCTTGCCGTTCACGCCGTCGATATGGATGGTGTTCTTATAGGTCCACACCTCACCGGTGGGCACGTCGTCGCGCTCCTCGTGGGTGGGGATGCCGGTCACCGAGATGCTGCGCACGGGGTTCTGGTCGTCCCCGGCTTTCACATGGATGCTGAAGCTGCGCACACGGGTGGACGAGTTATTTGCGTCCACCTCCTCGGTACCGTTTTTCTGTGCATAATAGGTCATCTTGATGGTGTTGCCCGCCGCGACAGCCTCCGCATAGGTCAACTTCGTGTTGTCGTGCATGGTCAGGGTCAGATTGGCCTTGATGGCGTCATCCAGCTCTTTTGCAATGGCATAGTGGGTGTCCTTTTTTTCCTCTCCTTGGTCGTTCTCAGCGTCGTCCAGCACATCCCACAGGGTAAACTCCGCTTCACCGGCCTTGTTGGTGGCCGAGAGGTTCCAGGTGGGCGTCTCGCCCCTGGTGGCAATGGATTTGCTCAGGCTCCAATCGCCCTTCCCGATGTTCACGGTATCCGAGGCCTCAAAGGTGTGTTTGCTCTTGGTCTCGATCTGTGCTGTGTTGGTCACCGAGCCGCCGCCCAGGGGGGTGGTGGTCTCAAAGGTGATGGTCAGCTCCGTCCCCGTGAAACTCTCCGGGATGGTATAGCCATTTTGCCGGAATTTCTCTGCCGATATCGTGGTGTTGCCTACTTTTACATCCCCTACGATTTTCACACTGTCTGGCAAGGCATCTGTGATCTTGCAGCCCTGCAGCATATAGGACCCCAGGAAAGAATGGGGTACCTTTACAGTGATCGTCCACTGGATGTGGCCTGTCTTGGGGTCGTACTGGCCGTTCTTCTCAATGCGAGGGGTTTTACATGTGTAGTATGCTTCAGCCTTCTTT
>ENA-ORKV01002546-ORKV01002546.1-human-gut-metagenome-genome-assembly--contig:-NODE-2546-length-10705-cov-2.260632_pt1 | contig 10705 bp, 20 predicted proteins | sample MGYA00243058_ERZ508805 | MGnify/ENA primary metagenome ERZ508805 (study PRJEB26277, sample SAMN04329770) | human gut metagenome | biome: human-associated habitat | host: Homo sapiens | place: USA... | reverse complement strand
AGTGACCTTACACATTGATTCCGGCGAGAATACACAAAGGAGGTGATTGCTACGGTCGGATGGATCATATTCGGCGTGATATTTCTGATTTTCTTTCTGATATTTGCCGTAAGAGTCCATGTAATCATGGAATTTGACGGCGAGTTCCGACTGTCGGTCTCCTTTTTGGGTATCCGGATCCGTATTTTGCCGGTCAGAAAGAAGAAAAAATACAAACTCGGCAACTACACGCCAAAGAAAATTCAAAAGCGTGCGCTTGCCACCGAAAAAAAGGCACAAAAGCAGTTGCTGAAAGAAAAGGAAAAAGCAAAGAAGAAAAAGAAGTACTTCAAGCTTCCTTAGTAAAATTAAATGAAAAGGTTAAAATTTTATCAAGTTCAAAAAATGTAAAGAATTATTTAAGAAGGGAAGAAATTAGAAATGAAAGTAACTAGTGTAAATTTGAAGAAAATTGATAATCAAGAGAATCTAAAGGCTTTTGCAACGATTATCTTGGATGATAGCTTAGCAATTCACAATTTAAAGTTAATCCAAGGTAATAATGGCTTATTTATAGCGTTTCCAAACTATAAAGGATCTAATGATAAATACTATGATATAGTGCATCCGATTGTTGGAAATCTAAGAAAAGAAATAGAAACAGAAATAATTAATTCTTATAATAAGTAATTTTATTTAAAAAGCAAGTTGTACTTATTGTATTTTAATCTAACTTCATTCTTTCATCGCCTCCTTCGGTAAAAATTTGAAATGAGTTTGCACTTGCTGAGTTTGATTTCAAAATTTAATGGGAGTTGGTAAAGATGGATTTAGAAGAAAAATTAGAAGAATTTATTGAGAAGATGGAAGATGAAGAGAAATCAGAAGCTACCATCAAGAAATATAAAGCTAATATAAATTCTTTTATAGAATATACAAAAGATAAAGAATTAAATAAAAAAACTGTTAAAGAATTTAAGAATAAATTAGATACCGTTGATGAGTTCTTAGCTAATACTACTAATGGTTATTTAATAATACTAAATAAGTTCTTTAAGTTTATTGATAGAAAAGACTTGTGTGTGAAAATCATTAAACAGCAAAAGAGATTTTCACTTGAATATTCTTTGAGTAAATCAGACTATCATCGGTTGCTTAGAATAGCTAAAAAATATGGTCAAGATGACAATTACTTGATTCTAAGAATTTTAGGTGAGACAGGTATTCGTATATCAGAATTATCATTCTTTAAAGTTGAGGCAATAGATAAGACTATGTCTATCAGAAATAAAGGCAAAGAAAGAGAAATATCAGTTAAGTTAGATTTATTAAGATTACTAAGAAAATATTGTAGAGATCATAAGATTAAATCAGGACTAATAATATTTAATCCCGATACTAAAAAATCTTATGCACATTCTACCATTTATCGTAGGCTTAAAAAATTAGCTGGTATGGCACGAGTAAATAAAGAACACGTACATCCACATGCCTTTAGACATTATTTCGCTAGATGTTACCTGGAAACATATCCTAGTGATATAGCAGGTCTAGCAGATATACTTGGGCATAGCTCTATTGAAACAGCCAGAATTTATACTAAATTAACCAACAAAGAAAAAGAACTAAAACTTAGAAATATAAAATTTTAGGAGGTAAAAATGATAGAAAAAAATTTTTTAATTGAAAGTTTTAAAAATATGAGAAAAAGTCAAAAAAAGGAATTTACAGATTTAATATTAAAAGAAATGATGGATAATTATGAATTAACAATTGAAGAAGATATTAGACATGATAAGAAGAACATTAATAATCTATCAGAAGAAGAAATTGAATTTCTAATTAAAAGAGAGCTAAAACTACAAAGAATAGAGCAAATGTTTAAAGGTGTTGTTGATCTAACAGAATTAGCTGAATTAGTAAGTGAAGATGATACTTATGAATAAGCTAGAGAAAGTTTTTGATAAAAATCGATATATCAAGAATCTGGGGATTAAATCATATCAAGAGAATAAAGAGTGGGTTGATTTATGTGATGGTCAAAATGTAGAAGAACTTAAAAAGAATGGATATCTATTTATACCAGAGTGGGTTATAGAACGTGAAAAAAATAGTAAAAAATGATTAAAACTATTTAATAACATAAATAAGGCTTGTAGCCTTATGAAATATAGGAGAAACGATAAAATATATGATGCAATATAATATCAGGTTCTATTGCATTCAATGTTGGAGGAGAATATGTGGTTACTGATATTGCTAATTATAGATATATTACTTGTGTATTCCATCATGGTAACGGTTAATTTAATTAAGTTAAAAAATCAAAATATAGTTGACCGTGAAAGATTTGAAAACACTTTAAATACATTAATTAATCTTGATCCTAAAATAAAAAAATATATGGAGGCTAGAAATGAAAGCAATTATAGATAATAAAATTTATGATACAGATAAATGTGAATTATTATTTACATATCATCGTAGGATTTTAAAAAAAGGTTTATTTGCTAATTATTATGTTTGGTATGAAGCAAAAATTTTAAAAACTACTAAAGGAACGTACTTAAGATATACAAGCAAGGCTTTAGATACTGGCTATAGAGATATTAATGAATTAGTCATTTTAACTGAAGAAGAAGTTAAAAAAATATTAGACATTGCAGAAATAAAGACGGAGGAAGTTGAAAGAAAATCAGACAATGCAGAAAGGGATGATATAAAGTTATAAGATACAGAGCGAAAGAACATATGTGGAAAAGATAATAAAAGAAATATGCTGCCGATGGCAGTATATATAACTTCTCCTGATTATCTTGGAAATACCGCCGATATAGAGGGAATATCAAAAGTATGTGAAAAATATGACATTCCATTAATTGTCGACAATGCACACGGGGCATATCAGGCATTTCTTGATGAGGAAAAATACGGAAACATTCATCCGATAAAAAGCGGAGCAGCCATATGTTGTGATTCGGCACACAAGACACTTCCGGTTTTGACAGGCGGAGCGTATATCCATGTTTCAAGAAAATATAAGGAAAGATTTGCACCTTATGTCGCATCCTACATGACAATGTTTGGCTCGACAAGTCCTTCATATCTGATAATGCAGTCACTTGATATGTGTAACAGATATATTGATGAAAAAATCAGACATGAATTAAGTGAATGTATCGGACGGATAGAAAAGACAAAAAAAGTTCTTGTTGAAAATAATGTAAAACTTATGGAAACAGAGCCGCTTAAGATAGTTATAGATACTGCGGCAGCAGGTATGGAGGGTGGGAAACTCGCCGAAGAACTTAGAAAATATAAGATAGAATGTGAATATGCAGACAAATATTTTGTTGTATTGATGATAACACCGCAGAATGATGAGAAAGATTTTGAACGGCTTGAAAAGTGGGCAGTTAAAACTAAGTATAAAAGAGTGGCGAAAAAGAAAATAGAACCTAAAAAACTTATATTGCACAGGGCAGAAAGAGTGATGAGCATAAGAAAAGCGGCATTTTCGCCGTACAGGAAAATAAAAGTTTCTGATGCCGGTGGCAGTATATGTGCATCACAGACAATAGCGTGTCCTCCGGCAATCCCTATAGCCGTGTGCGGCGAGAGGATAGACCAAAATATGATAAGTATATTTGAGGAGTACGGAATAGACTATGTAAATGTTGTAAGTTATTGATTAGGTAATTGCGAAAGGCGGATTAAAGATGAACATTTTATTTCCAACATGGAAAAGTTTTGGAGTTGAAGATATAAAAGAGACATTTGAAGAATTGGGACATAAGGTATCTTTATATGAAAGAGAACCGAAAAATTATCGCATTGACCCAAGATACAAATCAGAAATAAAAAAATATATTAAAGAAAATGACATAGATGCTGTGTTTACATCAAATTATTATCCGGTTATATCAGATGGCTGCAATGACATTAAGATACCGTATCTTTCATGGTGTTATGACAGCCCGCTTATACTTACATATTCAAAATCAGTCTTTAACGAGGTAAACAGGATTTTTATATTTGATTCGCTGATGGTTCAGGAACTTAGAAATCTGGGTGTGAAAAATGTCTGGTATATGCCTATGGCAGTGAATGAAAAAAGGCTTGCAGATTTAAGTATTTCACCGCAGGACAGAAAGATTGTTGAGAGTGATGTTTCATTTGTCGGCAGGCTTTATACGGAGGAACACAATCTTTATGACAGAATGGAACCAAAACTTGATGATTATACAAAAGGCTATCTTGAGGGGATAATGGAGTCGCAGAGAATGATATACGGCTACACATTTATTGAAGAACTCCTAACACCTGATATAGTGGAAAAAATGATGGCTGCAATGCCTGTAAAAGTGCAGGAAAACGGGATGGAGAGTATAGAATATATCTATGCAAATTATTTTTTATGCCGCAAAATGACACAGCTTGACAGAACGGAGATATTCAGTTATTTAGGTGAGAAACTTCATGAAATAAAGCTTGAAAACGGAAGAAATATAGCTCCAATGAAACTTTACACATCAGAGCCGACACCACAGTTAAAGGGAATAAAAAACATGGGCGAAGTCCACTATATGTATGAAATGCCGCTTGTATTTAAGTACAGTAAGATAAATCTCAACATCACGCTAAGAAGCATAAGAAACGGAATACCGCTTCGTGCAATGGATATAATGGGTGCAGGAGGATTCTTGCTGACAAATTATCAGAATGATTTTTCAATGCACTTTGTGGATGGGGAAGATTATGTTAGTTACAGTGACAGAGAAGATATGCTTAACAAGATAAAATATTATCTTGAACATGAAGACGAGAGAAAGATGATAGCAGAAAACGGATGCAGAAAGGTGAGAGAGGAGCATACATATACACAGAGGCTGTCGGAGATAATTGGGAGTATTTAACACTATGATGCAGAACTTGTCAAACGAGGGGTGAGAGCAGAAAACATCCATCACTATGGTTTTGCGTTTAGAGGTAAAGAGGTGCTAATAGACGGACGGTAGATGTTTTCGGAACAGTTCCCAAATCTGCAATAAAATTCCCAAATCTGCAATATCTATTGAAAAGATAAATGATAAATGGTATCTTCTGGTAAATCAAACAGGAGGTATTTGAGGGATGATTGACAGATATATAAATCTTTTGATAGACAGAGGAATAAGTATAAACTGACTTGTTTTCTTGAAAAAACATTTACGATAAGTATAATGATATTGATAAGTCTGATTTTCAGACAGACCATCAGTATTGTTATGTTTATCGTATCTTTTTTTTGGCTGAGAAGCAGAATGGGTGGCTTTCATCTTGATTCTTTTAAGGGGTGCTTTGTAGGCACCATAGGCACAGAGATAGTGCTTATACTTCTGATAAAATATCGTGTCGTACCGCTCATTATATCGGAAATATTGTCTGCAATCGCTGCACTGTGGGTCATAAAAAATGATGTGCCGGCAGAGATTTTTGTGATTTTGTGGGATGAAAACAGGAGAAAGACATTATCATAGATTTGTGACCCACCAATACAGAAGAAAGGAGAGTATAAGATTATGGGAATTAAAGACAGTGCATTAAAAATTTCTGGTTCTGTTCTTAAGAAGATGGTTGAAAAAGAACAGCAGAAGAAACCAGGATGTATGGGATTTTTGCATCAGCCTAAAAGACCGGCAACACTTAAAAAGATAAAGTAATAGCTGCTAAAAATTAAAGAAGAACCTCTCACCTTTTACCTCTACCCAGGTGAGGGAGTTCTTGATGGGATGGGTAGAAGAAAAGGAGTATTCTATGAATGATAGAATAAAGAAATTGGTTGCCAAAAGTACTATAATTGCATTGTGTGCATCAGTATTGGCGGGAAGTTCTGCATTTGCAAAAAATGGAGACATTAATAATATTAAGGTGAAATACGGTAATGGTGAAGAAGCAGCTAGTACATTGACAAAAAATGTTAGTAGACGAAATGGTTTTGTCAATTTGAAGGAGGATGCTAACAGTCGATGGATTACGGCAAGAATGAAAAAAGGAAAAAAAGTTATGTTGCCGGATCAGTAGTTTTACAGGAAGGTACGAGTGCTACATTTACCAATAGCGGAGTTGCTAATACTAATTACACATTATATATTACACGGACATATAAGGGGAATAATCCTGTTTCATATGTTAATGGGTATTGGAGAGCTGATTATTAAAAGTGTTGTGATTTTTTAATTAGTTTTGTTAATTACAGACAGGGGGACAAGATGAAAACGATTACTAAAGAAAGAATAAAAAATCCATTTTTATTTATTGCCGTTTTATCATTGATTACAGTTTTAATAGTTTCGTGGTTGTTTGGAAGTGAATTTCTAACGGTTATAACATACAGCGAGGATTATATAAAAGCTAATGGTGGAATGTCAAAAAAAGAATATCTTAATATGATATTGCCGCAGATATTGTCATGGGAAAATTCATGGATGGGTGCTTTTACATATCTTGTAAATTTTTTTACCTTGTTCCCTTGTTTGGTTGTTTTGGAATTTTCAAAAGAACTAAAGGGATATTTTCCCCATGCAGTGATTTATATGAAAAACGGAAATATGTCAATAAGAAAAGCGTGCATATTTTATGCAATACTTGGCGGAATTGTAGTATCGGTGTCATTGCTTCTTGGAGACATTATGCTTGCTCCGTTTGCTAAGGCGGCACTTACGGATATTGGTGGGGCAGATGATTTTTTTCCTAAAAATTTTTATGTACTTCATCCTTTTTTTGTTTTTAATACTCTTGCATGTACAATATATTTTTTAGCAGGTTTTGCTTTTGCCTTTATGGCATGTAGTGTTGCAATATGGAAGAATGATGCAGTTTTTATATTAGGCATTCCGTTTTTATTTTATCATTTGGAAAACTTTATTTCATCACAACTTGGTGGTTTTATGCCGTTATGGTCTGCTGATAGTATAGTTGCATTTAATACACCACATAACATTTTAGAGCTTTCATTGCCGTTGCTGATAATAATAGGGATAAGTATTGTGATGATTGAGGTAAAAATACATTCCAGGAGAGGAGTGATTGAATAATGTCAGGTTATATTGAATGTAAAAATTTGACTTTGCAGCTAAAAAATCAAAATAAAATTCTTGATAATATAAATATTTCTATGGAAAAAGGAAAAGTTTATGGATTTGTAGGGAGAAATGGCTGTGGAAAAACAATGCTTTTTAGGACTATATGCGGTTTTGTAAAGCCGGCAGCAGGTGAAATTATTGTAGACAATTTGAGAATAGGAAAAGATATTGAATACATAAGAAATACAGGGGCGTCAATAGGAGAATCTGATTTTTTAAGACATTTGAGTGGATATGAAAATCTTAAACTGCTTGCAGAGATAAATAATAAAATAACTGATGAGGAAATTTTATCTGTGTTAAAGAAAGTAAATCTTTTTGAGGAAAAGGATAAAAAATTTAAAAAGTATTCAGTTGGAATGAAACAAAAGTTACGAATAGCTCAGGCTATAATGGAAGAACCTGAGATATTGATATTGGATGAGCCGTTTAATGGGGTAGACAGGGAAAGTGTGTTAAAAATAAGAGAATATTTAAATGATTTAAAAAAGCAGAATAAAACAGTTTTGCTTGCAAGTCATATGAGTGAAGATTTGCAAGTATTGTGTGATCATATTTTTAAGATGGAATTAGGGAGAATTATAGATGAAAATATATAAATTGGTTCAGTATATTGGAATTTTATCATTTGGCATAATGTCTGTGATAGTAACAGGGTGTTCTAAGACTGGAATAGGTGGGAATAAAGAACTTTTTGAAAAAATGGAAATGAAGAGTGTTGAAGATAATGAAAAACAAAATAATTCATATGTATTTAAAGTTAAGTCAGAGAAAATAAAAGACAATTTGCTGTCATTAGGGTTCAATCTTGATGAGGAACAAATGGAAGAAGACATGAAAAATTGTTTTAGGTTGAAAGAAAAAGGTAATCTGTTTGTGATTGAGTTATTTGACGATATCTTGAATAAAAAAGCAAGTGGGTGCAAGGATATTGACATATATTATTCAGAGAAAATGATAAGAGATAATAAAAAAGAAAATAAAAGGTTGTTAAAGGCAATTTTTGAAGATATAGGGTATGAGTATAAAAGTATTGTTTTTGATAAATTAAAAGAGATGTTTGAAAAAAAACAGAAAGACAAGAGTATAGATTTAAAATATAATAATAAAATTTATTTCGGGACTATAACAACTATTTGTGAAGATATATTTGTATTAAATCATGGAGAAGAATATCGAGATACAGCGGAATTATATGATAGACATTTTTGGAATGATGATACCTTAGAATGCTATGTTGTATCTACCAAACATGATGAAGATATTGAATATAAAGAATCTAAAAGGATTGAAGAACTTCACCTTGTTGCACCAACAAAATATATGAAATATATGCAAGATAAGATTAATGAACTTGTTAAAGTATCAAATAAATATGCTAGATTATTAGAGAAAGTACATGGGGAATAAATGAGTAAATGGAAGTGTGAAATATGTGGAAATGGATTTGATAATTTTCAAGCACAGGGATTTGATAATAAAATATATTGCCCTTTGTGTTATTTTAAAAAACTAAGTGCTGATTTACAAATAAAAAATGAAGAATTGAAGAAAAAACTTGAAGAAAATAAAAATCAACAACAAGAGTTTATAGATTATTTGGAAAAAGAGAGTAATGAAATATATAGAGATGGTGGGTTAAGACAAAACTTTTTTAAACAAGTTTTACAAAAATATAAAAATATAATAGGAGGAAATAAAGATGAAAAGTAGTATATTTATAAATTATGCAAAAAATTTAGTAAGAGACTATGCAAACGAACATTTAGATAAAAGTGATGACACACCAGAGTTTGATGTATTTGTGGTTTGGTATGCTTACGAACTAGGACATAGTAAAGCATTATTAAGTACAACATTATTAGATGGTATGTATTATGAAATAACTTATAATTCAAATAAAAATGAAATATATGTTGATGCTTATAAGAAATTTGAAAATAAATGTATTAAATTAGGAGGAAATAAAGATGAATGAAGAATGCATTGCTTATAAACTAATTGAACTATATTATACACATGTTGGAATATTTAAAAATTATTGTATAAGTTTAAAAGACCTTACTGATAAATATAATGAAATTTTGAGAATACTAAATACAAATTTAGGAAAGTGATAAGTAATGAAACTAGAAGTTGGTGAAGGAATATGAAGATTGATAATATTTTAATTTATTTAATAGGAATAGTAGGCATATTAATGATAGGCATCGGAGTTGGTTATGCTTGTGGTACTTACAAAGTCAATAATTGTAAGACTATGTCGCCGAGTGAGGCTTTCAAAAACAAAGAATGTAGAGAGTTTTATTTAGGTAATTGAGAATAAAAAGGAAAGGAATAAAATATGAATAATAGAGAGATAGTAAGTGTAGTGATAGATGAACTAGAGAAGAGAGCTATAATTAAAAAGAATTGCTCAACGTATAAAAATACTGAGAGAATATTATATGATTATCCGAAATTAAAAGAGTCAATTAAAGACCGTAAAGAGCAAATAAAAGAATATAAAGAATTTGGATTGCCTAATAAATCAAAATCTATAACTGCATTTTCAAAGTCTAACGGTCCAAGACAAGAAGCAGAAGATTTATTAGAACAAACAGTTAAATCTCTAACTAAAGATATTTATAAGACTGAAGTAGTGATTAAATTTATAGATAGAGTACTTGATAGATTTAAAAATGATCCATATATATCTATTATTACTTTATATTACTTTGAAGGAAAAACACATGAGCAAATAGCTGAAATATTTGATAAGAGGTCTAGTTCTAAGAAATCTATTGCATCTACTACAATAGCTAGTAATAAATATAGATTAATTAAAGAATTACAAAAATATATATTTCCAAACGATTATTTATATCAGCTATTAGGGTATTGACAAAAATGAAGAATGGCTGAAAATGGTCACTATTTTCAATTGAATATTTATATGTTAATATGTGTATAGTGAATTTATTATAATTAAAGTTCACGTTGAGAGAAATAATATTCTCTCTTTTTTTGGTGAGTAAAATGAAAATAAGAAGGAAAAGAAGAAAACAGTTTGATTGGCCATCTGAGATAGCTAAAGGTAACACTGATGCCTTTTATAAATCAACAGATTATGATATTTGGCGAGAAAAAGTGTTAGAGCGTGACCATTACGAGTGTCAGTTCTTCGCGGGCAAATGGGACGATGGAATACACAAACCTTACAAGATTAAACCTGTGAGAGCTAATACTACTCATCATAAAATTCCAATCAAGCAGAGACCAGACCTTTGCTTAGATGTTGACAATGGTGTCTCATTATCATTTGAAGCTCATGAGATAGTAGAAGACCGTGCAAGGTTTAAGTTTAAAAAGAAAAAGAAACTATTAACTGAAGAAAAATGGTAACTTTTTCTTTCAATCCCCCCCGTCAAAACCTGAAAGATTTAAGATTTAAAGGCGAGCGGGTGTGTGGTTACTGACTGTTGAAATCTCTCACGCGTGCGTGCGTATGGAAGGGGTAGGAGGTATGATAAAATGGGTACTAATAATGTAAAATTAAAAAAATACAATCGACCTAACATCTCCATAAAAAAAGAAAGGTGGTATTTCCCATGAAAAAAGAA
>ENA-ORKV01002540-ORKV01002540.1-human-gut-metagenome-genome-assembly--contig:-NODE-2540-length-10723-cov-2.996055_pt1 | contig 10723 bp, 10 predicted proteins | sample MGYA00243058_ERZ508805 | MGnify/ENA primary metagenome ERZ508805 (study PRJEB26277, sample SAMN04329770) | human gut metagenome | biome: human-associated habitat | host: Homo sapiens | place: USA... | reverse complement strand
GTGCGGGTTATTATCGCAGGGCTTGATATGGATTTTAAGGGAGTTCCGTTTGGACCGATTCCTGCGTTGTGTGCCATTGCCGATGAGGTGACTAAAGTGCATGCCATTTGTGTGAAATGTGGTAACTTGGCTTATGTTTCGCATCGTACCGTGCTCAATGACAAAAGAGTGTTGTTGGGGGAAAAAGAAGAATATGAACCCTTATGCCGCTGCTGTTATCAGAAAGCTTTAAAAGAAGGCGTGTCTAAGTAGTTGATAATTAGTGGATGTTTAAATTTATTGAAAAAATATTCCAATAATGTTTGGTAGTTATCATAAAAATATCTACCTTTGCACTCGCAATCGGGAAATAACCGATGCGACAAAGGACTGATTCGCTAGCTCAGCAGGTAGAGCACAACACTTTTAATGTTGGGGTCCTGGGTTCGAGCCCCAGGCGGATCACTCGGAAGAGCGATTATCTTTAAAAGATAGTCGCTTTTTTTATTGTTAAATCTTTTGTGAGTCGATAAAAATAAAAGGAGACACCAAATAAATGATGTCTCCTTTTATTTTGTCTTTTTCAGGGAATACTGAATTACACGTTTGCACGTTTTTCCTGAATTCTGGCTTTCTTACCGGTAAGTGCACGCAAGTAGTACAATTTAGCGCGACGAACTTTACCAACTTTGTTGACAGTGATGCTGTCGATAGCCGGAGATTCCAATGGGAAGATACGTTCAACACCCACTGTTCCTGACATTTTACGTACAGTGAAACGTTTCTTTTCACCGTGACCTGAAATTTTGATAACAACACCGCGATACAACTGTACACGTTCCTTGCTACCTTCAACGATACGGTATGCTACTGTGATTGTGTCACCGGCTTTGAATGAAGGATGCTGTTTGCCAGTAGCAAATGCTTCTTCTGCAATTTTAATTAAATCCATGTTTTGTAATAAATTAAATTGTTTGATCGTTACAACGCAACATATCAAGTAACTCTTCTTTGACAGCGATTGCGCGAAAGCGGGGCAAAGGTAGTGTTTTTCTGCGAAGTAGCCAAATGTTTCCTGCGTATTTTATTAAAAAATGAGAAGTCTTGTGGATAGCTTTTACCATTCTTTTGAGCATGTTCCTTTTTTCCGTATTTTTGACTGCAAATAAACCTTGTTTTATGAATTATCTCAATGTTAGACTTGTAAAAAGTGCAGTTGCCGGCGTGTTGGCCGGGTGGCTGCTGGCCAGCTGTAGCTCAGGTTATTCGCTGGCAGGTGTGGAAGGCGGAAGGGTGGCCATTACTGATGTGTACGACCGTAAACCGGATGCCGAAGCGTTGAATATCTTGAAACCTTATCAGCAGAAAGTCGATAGTATTATGTCGCCGGTCATCGGACATTCGGCAAAGAACCTGACCGCATACCGTCCGGAATCTCCGTTGTCTAATCTGATGGCCGATGTACTTCGTCAGGCAGCGGTGCGGGCGATTGGCAAGCCGGCTGATGTCGCTGTCATGAATATGGGTGGTATCCGGAATGCAATGCCTGAAGGTGAAATTACCTTTGGAACGGTGTATGAAATTGCTCCCTTCGAGAATGCCTTGTGTGTGCTGACAATGGATGGGGCCACCTTGAAGGAGTTGTTCGGACAAATAGCTTCTGTACATGGAGAGGGCCTTAGTGGTGCCGCTTTGAAAATAGATGCTGAGGGAAATCTCTTGGAAGCGAAGGTGAATGGCCGGCAGATTGATGTAAAGAAAACCTATACAGTAGCTACCATTGATTATTTGGCTGAGGGAAATGATAAGATGGAAGCGTTCCGTCGGGCTTCTTCCAAAATATTCCCGAAAGATGCGTTGTTGCGCAACTTGTTGCTTGACTATGTAAAACAGTGTGAGCAGAAAGGACAATTTGTGATTTCGCAGGTAGAAGGAAGAATAAAAGTGAGTGCGTCCAATTGAAAAATAGAAAAGAGATGAAAAAGATATATTGTTTATGTCTGGCGTGTCTGCTGGTGAGTGTGGTGGCCGCACAGTCGGTAAAAGAATTGTATATATTTCATACGAACGACATGCATAGTCGTATCGAACCCTTTGCCTCTTATTTCCCTGATACGGTACTGGCCGGAAAGGCAGGTGTGTTGCGTCGGGCGGCTTTTGTGAAAGAACAGCGCCGTGAGCACAAAGATATGTTGCTGTTCGATTCTGGTGATTTTTCTCAGGGAAGTCCCTATTATAATTTGTTTAAGGGAGAGGTAGAAATCAAGATGATGAATGAGATGGGGTATGATGCAGGTACGATTGGAAATCATGAGTTTGATTTTGGCCTGGACAATATGGCCCGCTTGTTCAAGATGGCAAGTTTCCCGATTGTATGTGCCAATTATGATGTGGCAGGTACTGTGCTGGAAGGTTTGGTGAAGGAGTATACCGTCATTGAACGCGATGGAATACGTATCGGTGTGTTTGGACTGGGACCGGAGCTTGACGGTCTGGTGGCGCATGCCAATTACGGGAATGTAAAATTTGAAGATCCTGTTTCTGAAGGCCAGCGTGTAGCCGACTTGCTGAAGAACCAGGAACATTGTGACTTGGTGATTTGCCTGTCGCATTTGGGATGGAAAGGTGAACCTTATTCGGATATAGAACTGATAGAGAATACCCGTAACATTGACATTGTATTAGGCGGACATTCTCATTCCTTCTTTGAAGGTCCGGAGTTTTATAAGAATCTTGACGGAATAGAGGTGCCTGTGCAGCAGATGGGAAAAAGTGCGGCATTTGTCGGGCGTATGGTTGTCAAGATGCAGAAAAATTAAAACAGATAGGGTAGAATGAAAAAACGGATTTTGTGGTGTATATTGTGTGCTTGTCTGGTCTCGACTAGTCTCTTTGCGCAAGAGCCTGCGCTCTTGAGCCGGGTACACGACACGGAAGCCTGCCGGAAATGGGTAGACGGGCAGATGGAGAAAATGACGCTGAAACAGAAAGTGGGTCAGTTGTTCATTTATACTCTCCAGCCGGTGACAAACCAATACAGCAAGAATGTTTTGCGAAAGATGGTCGATGACTATGGAGTAGGAGGGCTGTTGTTTACCGGTGGAGAACTTCGGAAGCAGGTGCAGATGACCAACTATGCCCAGGTTCATGCGTTGGTGCCTTTGATGGTGACTTTTGATGGTGAGTGGGGATTGGGAATGCGCTTGAAAGATACCCCTTCTTTTCCCTACAATCGTGTGTTAGGATGTATACAGAATGATTCATTGCTTTATGAATATGGTAAGGAAGTGGCTCGTCAGTGTCGTCTGATAGGTGTGCAGATTAATTTTGCACCGGTAGCCGATGTGGATAACAATCCCAATAATCCGGTAATCAATTTTCGCTCTTTTGGTAGTGGCCCGAAGAGGGTGGCCGAAAAAGTGGCAGCTTATGTAAAAGGATTGGAGGACAATGGCGTGATGGCGGTGTGTAAGCATTTTCCCGGGCATGGAGATACGGAAATTGATTCACACAATGCGTTGCCTGAATTGAACTTTGACCGCGCTCGTCTGGATAGTATCGAGTTGTATCCGTTTAAGAAAGCCATTGAGACAGGAATTGGCGGTGTGATGGTAGGTCATTTGCATGCTCCGAGTTTAGGTGAAGGGCCTGCTTCCATTTCGCAGGAAGTAATTATGCATACACTGATTGATGAATTGCGTTTTCATGGACTGGTGGTAACGGATGCCCTGGAGATGAAAGGCATTGCCGGGCATGATGATGTGTGTGCCCGTGCCTTGATAGCAGGAAACGATGTGGTTTTATCTCCTCGTAATTTGAAAAAAGAAATTGACGGTGTGATGTCGGCGCTTAAAAAAGGTCGTCTGTCGGAAGCTGATATTGACCGGAAATGTCGGAAAGTACTGTCATTTAAATATGCGCTGGGACTTTCTTCCTGGAAAAAAGTGGAAGAAGAAGGACTTGCAGAAAAACTGGTAACGCCGGAGCTTCTGTCGCTTCAGCAGGAATTGTCAAAAGCGGCAGTGACGGTACTGAAGGATTCTTCGTCATTGGTTCCGCTTGATTTATCTGTATCGGGAACGGTGCTGTTGAGTGTCTCTCCTTCCTTGTCGGAAGCTTATCCTTTTTATCATCAGTTGAAGCAGACTTTTCCGGTTGGCTGGCTGCATGCGAATGTAGATTCGTTAGATGCCGTGGAGGCACGTCTGCGCCCGACACAGCGAGTATTGGTGGCCTTACATTCCGATAAAGTGGAACCGTATGCAGCTTTGCTGGAAAAACTGGCCAAAGACAAGCCTTTGGCTTTGATTTGCTTTGGTGATATGAAGATGCTGGAAAAGATTCCGGAAGTGGTCCGCCATGCTTCTACTGTAATATTGGCGCATTCTGATGAGAAGTTTGTGCAGCGTCATGTGGCCGATTTGTTCTTAGACAATGCGTATGCTGACGGACGTTTGTCTATTCCGTTGTCGGGATTGTTTAAGGCGGGGGATGGACTGACTGTCGACCCGGAAGCTCCTCGTCAATATAGTCCGGAGGATGTGGGGATGAATGCTTCGATATTGTCACAGATAGACAGCATTGCAGAAGAAGGTATCCGGCTGAAGGCTTATCCAGGATGCCATGTAATGATTTTGCGGGAAGGTCTTCCGGTCTACAACAAGTGTTTCGGCAGTTATACCTATGAGGGTAAGGAACCGGTCAAGGAAAATAGCTTGTATGACCTGGCCTCTTTGACGAAAGTCACGGCTACGCTGCTGGCAGTGATGAAGCTTTATGATGAGGGAAAATTCGGACTGACCGACCGGGTAGCTGATTATTTGCCTATACTGAAAAAAACGGATAAGTCGCGTATTACGGTCCAGGATTTACTTTTCCATGAATCTGGGTTACCTGCCTATTGGCCTTTCTATGAGGAGGCTGTGGATATGAAGTCTTGCAAAGGAGGATTGTTCCGTAAGAAGCCTGATAAAAATCACACGTTGAAACTGGCCGAGAATGTGTATGCCTGCAATGATTTCCGTTATAATCCGGAGTGGGTATCGCATGTTCCTTCTGCTGAATATCCGCTTCAGGTAGCAGACAGTTTGTTCTTGAGAAGTGATTTCAGTAAGAATATAGTGGAGCAGATTGTAAAGCTTCCTTTGAAGGGGAAGTCCTATCGTTACAGTTGCCTGAACTTTATGCTGCTGAAAGAAATGGTGGAAAAGATAGCGGGTATGCCAATGGATGTGTATTTGGATAGCGTATTCTATGCCCCGATGGGGTTACGTCATACAACCTTCTTGCCCTTGCGTAAATTTCCTAAGGAGCAGATTGTTCCTTCTGTAGAGACTGATTTTCTTCGTGGAGGTAGGTTGCAGGGATTTGTGCAGGATGAGGCGGCTGCTTTTATGGGTGGTGTATCCGGAAATGCCGGTTTGTTTTCTACTACGCAGGATGTGGCAAGAATAGCACAGATGTGGCTGGACAAAGGAATCTGCGGTGACCGGAGATACCTTAGCCGGGCAACTTGTGAGCTTTTCACTACATTGAAGTCGCGTGACAGTCGGCGGGGCTTAGGTTTTGATAAACCCGATGCGGAACATACGGACAACAGTCCTTGTAGTCCAGAAGCACCAGCTTCAGTGTTTGGACATACAGGTTTCACGGGAACTTGCGTGTGGATAGACCCGGATAACGAGCTGATTTTTGTGTTCTTGAGCAACCGGACTTATCCATCTGTCTATGAACCGAATAACCTGGTCCGTTATAACATACGCACGCGGATGCAGCAGGTGATGTATCAGTCTATCCTGTATTGATGCTATTTAGACATGATATAAATTGGATAGAAAATGCAAAGTGGATGTGACAACTGATTGGAAAAAGATTAACTTTGCACTATCAATTTAGGACTAATAATAACTTAACTTTTTTACTACAATGGCTTACGTAATTAGTGACGATTGTATCGCTTGCGGTACTTGTATCGATGAATGCCCGGTTGGAGCAATCTCAGAAGGTGATAAATATTCAATCAATCCGGACGCTTGCACAGAATGTGGAACTTGTGCTGACGTTTGTCCTTCTGAAGCAATTCACTTGGGATAATCGAATCGTCTGTATGACACACAATAAGGGAATTCTTTTTGGAGAATTCCCTTATTTTTTTGTTCTTGAGGAGGCGTGGAAAAACGCACTTGCGTTTGAACTGAAATGCAAGTACGTTTTGATTAAAACGTAAAGGCGTTTTACTTCAAACGCACTTGCGTTTAATTGAAAACGTCCTTGCGTTTTGTGGAAGATGCTAAAGTTGATTGGAAGGGCATAAAAAAAGCAGCCTCAGAGTTATCCGAGACTGCTTTGTCTGTATGTAATTTGTAGCTTATTTATTTCAAGCGAGCTAATGTTTCCTTGATACGGCGCATAGCTTCAACAATGTTTTCGTCAGAAGTTGCGTAGCTCATACGGATGCATTCAGGTGCACCGAAAGAAGTTCCACCTACGCAAGCTACGTGGCCTACTTCCAACAGGTACATAGCCAGATCATCTGCATTATTGATTACACGGTCTCCGTCTTTCTTACCGAAGAAAGAATCACATTTCGGGAAGAGGTAGAAAGCTCCCTGCGGGAAGTTTACTTCGAATCCCGGAATTTCTTTTGCCAGTTTCACAATCAGGTCACGGCGGCGTTCAAATGCCTTGCGCATTTCTTCTACCGGAGCTTGAGTACTAGTGTAAGCGGCTTCAGCTGCTTTCTGTGATACAGAGCATGGACCTGAAGTATATTGTCCCTGCAGTTTGTTTACACCTTTTACAATCCATTCCGGTCCGGCAATGAAACCGATTCTCCATCCGGTCATGGCGTATGCTTTAGACACACCGTTTACAATCACTACGCGGTCTTTGATTTCTGCAAACTGAGCAATGCTCTGATGCTTGCCGATGTAGTTGATGTGTTCGTAAATTTCGTCAGCGATAACGATTACGCGTTCGTGTTTAGCCAATACTTCAGCCAGTCCCTGCAATTCTTCTTTGGTGTATACTGAACCAGTCGGGTTAGACGGAGAGCAAAGAATCAGGGCACGAGTGTTCGGAGTGATAGCTGCTTCCAGCTGAGCAGGAGTAATCTTGAAATCCTGTTCAATACCGGCACGTACAATGACAGGAGTACCTTCTGCCAGTTTCACCATTTCCGGATAGCTCACCCAGTAAGGAGCTGGAACGATTACTTCGTCACCTTTGTTAATCAAAGCCATGATGGTGTTGCAGACAGACTGCTTGGCACCGTTTGCACAGCTGATTTGAGCGGCTGTATATTCCAGACCGTTTTCATTTTTCAATTTTGCCACGATGGCGTTGCGCAAAGCCGGGTATCCGGCAACTGGAGAATAACGAGAGTAGTTTTCGTCAATAGCTTTTTTAGCGGCTTCCTTGATGTGATCCGGTGTATTGAAATCCGGTTCTCCTACGCTCAGATTGATTACGTCAACCCCCTGAGCTTTAAGTTCACTACTTTTCTGTGACATAGCCAATGTAGCTGAAGGCGACAGGCTATTCAAACGATCTGAAAGTTGGTTCATGTTATTGTGTTATTAAAGTTGGAATTTTTTTTGCAAAAGAAGCTAATTTCTTCCATATATAAAAGAAATTAGCTTCTAAAAAGGTTTATTTTCTGTCTCCAAGTATCCGGAGAAGGTAAATGAACAAGTTGATGAAGTCGAGATACAGTGTCAAGGCTCCCATCAGGGCAATCTTCTGTGTGGTTTCGTTGACTTCAATGTCATCGTGCGACAGGAGTTGCTTGATTTTCTGTGAATCGTAGGCCGTCAGTCCCACAAAGAGTAGCACACCGATATAGGAAATAATCATGTCCATCATCGAATTGTGCAGGAACATATTGACCAGCGAAGCGATAATCAGTCCGATGACTCCCATCAGGCAGAGACTGCCGATACGGGTAAGGTCTTTCTTGGTTACATACCCGTAAAGGGCAGTTACTCCGAATGTACCGGCTGTCACGAAGAAAGTGGTAGCAATGGAGCTTAACGTGTAAATCAGGAACAAGACGGACATCGTGACACCGTTCAATACCGAATAGGCGATAAACAGGAGGGTAGCCGTAGTGAAACTGATTTTATGTATACGGGCAGAAAGATACATCACCAGTCCTACTTCAGCAATCAGCAATCCCCAGAACATGATGGAGTTCTGCATGATGGTTTCAATCAGGGTGTACGACTTAGCTACGTACATGGCTACAAAGCCCGTGATGACGAGTGCCAGTGTCATCCACAGATATACGCTGCGGAACAAAGCGGTTTGAGCAGCTTTGCTGGCATAGCTTTTTACTAAGTTATTTGTTTCCATAATCCTTCTTAATTATTTATTGAAATGTAGGGTATGTCCCATTCTTTCTTTCTTGGTGTGCAGGTATCGCTCGTTGTATGGGTTGGGAGTGACTTCGATAGGTACGTTTTCTACAATTTCCAGTCCGTAAGCTTCCAGTCCCACGCGTTTCACCGGATTGTTGGTTAGCAAGCGCATTTTGTGGATACCAATCTCACGCAAAATCTGAGCACCTACTCCGTAGTCGCGTTCGTCGGCCTGATGGCCCAGGCAGATGTTGGCGTCTACCGTATCCATGCCTTCTTCCTGCAACTTGTAGGCTTTCATTTTTTCCATAAGTCCGATGCCACGTCCTTCCTGGTTCAGGTAGATAACGGCTCCTTTTCCCTCTTTTTCAATCTGTTCCATGGCTTTGTGCAACTGGTCGCCGCAATCACAACGCATAGAGCCGAAGATGTCGCCGGTAGCACATGAATTAAAGCTACATGTTCCAGACCGTTGCTTTTCTGACGGAACGGAATCAGACGGAAATGACCATGTTCGGTAGGCATGTCTACTTCCACTCCTTTTTCTACCAGTGATTCCTGTTTCAGGCGGTAAGCGATGAGGTCGGCAATGGAAATCAGTTTAAAACCATATTCGTCTGCCATCTTTTTCAGTTCCGGCAGACGGGCCATGGTGCCGTCTTCGTTCATAACTTCCATCAGGGCAGCAGCAGGATATAAACCGGCCAGGCGTGCCATATCTACGCAGGCTTCTGTATGTCCAGCGCGGCGCAATACACCTTTTTCTTGTGCATATAAGGGGTTGACATGTCCCGGGCGGCCGAATGTTTCCGGTTTGGAAGTAGGATCAGCCAAGGCACGGATGGTTGCGGCACGGTCGGCAGCCGATACACCTGTAGTACATCCCTCCAGTTTATCAATGGTAACGGTAAACGGAGTTCCTAATACAGAAGTATTGTTAGATACCTGATGCGGTAAATCCAGTTCTTCGCAACGTGATATGGTGATAGGGGCGCAAAGTACACCTCTTGCATGTTTCAGCATGAAATTTACTTTTTCCGGGGTAATCAGTTCTGCAGCCACTACCAGGTCGCCTTCATTCTCGCGGTCTTCGTCGTCTACGATGATGACGAATTCTCCTTTGCGGAAATCTTCGATTGCCTCTTCAATTGTATTCAGTTTGATTTTCTCCATAATGATATTGATAGTTTTAGAATGTTTTTTTGATTCTTTCTTGTATGTCGCGGCTATTCTTGACAATGGTTTTCAAATCCTTGTTCAGACGCACGCGATAGCGCCAGATGTTCAGCCAGATAAGCAGTCCGGCCGGAACGATGATTCCAATCAGCAGATTCAACCATCGGTTGTCTGATACGCTCTTGTGAGCCTTTACAGATAAGAACGGATAATTGTTCAATAAGTTCAGCAATACTCCGTCTTTTGTATTGGACATCTCTTCTACGAGCCCTTCCATTTGCAGGCTGATTTCCTTGATGGCATCATCATGCTTGTTGTTGGTGAACACCTGATAATAGTTCGGTGGCCCCAGCAGTTTGTGATTCGCTCCATAAGTTTCGCATTCCTGACACAACTTGTCCAAATCCTGATAGATGCGGGTATAGTCTGGTGTGTGGATAATGACCTCTTTCTTAAAGACATGGCGTGAAACTCTTATTCCAAACAGTTTGCGGAAGAAGTTTACATACACGTCGATGTTGAATACCACAGAGTCCTTATTTGATTTGTAAGTAAGGAAACCGCCTAGCGGAGCCAGTATGATGGTACTCATCCATGTTCCAAGTATAATATTCATTTCTCCACTTTTGGCTACACGCGTAGCTCCGGAGTCGATAATATAGTAAAGTACGAAAATCAATACGGAAATCACTACAGGCATACCCAGTCCTCCTTTACGGATGATGGCTCCTAGTGGAGCACCGATGAAGAAGAAAATGATACAAGCCAGTGAAAGAGTGATTTTTTTATGCCAGTCCGACTGATGACGGCGGATATTGTTGTCGGCATCTCGGGTCATATAACTCTTCATGCTCCAGTCTGACATGAGCGAAGACAGACGTGTTTCGGTCGAATTCAGTGTCTTCAACTTTTGGGCAGAGGTCATACCGTTCAAGATACTGTCTGTATTAATAATGGCGAGATGTTCTTTCTCAATCTTTGTAGAGTCTGTTTTTGTGAGTACCGGTTTCCGATAGGCCGTTTTCATGGCATCTGAATACATGGCACGTCCCACGCTGTCGGCATACATGTTGAGGGAGTCGATAGCCAGGGAGATTTCATTCATGTTCTTTATGTCTGAGCGTTGGTTCAGAAAATTGCCGTCCACCATCTCAAAATTGGTGTCAAAGGCAATCAGGGTATGTTTTTCCTTGAACGTTTCCCGACGATAA
>ENA-ORKV01002537-ORKV01002537.1-human-gut-metagenome-genome-assembly--contig:-NODE-2537-length-10740-cov-2.350089_pt1 | contig 10740 bp, 9 predicted proteins | sample MGYA00243058_ERZ508805 | MGnify/ENA primary metagenome ERZ508805 (study PRJEB26277, sample SAMN04329770) | human gut metagenome | biome: human-associated habitat | host: Homo sapiens | place: USA... | reverse complement strand
AATGCATGTGAAGGCTATGTATTTATTTAAAGAATATTTGCTGGTTGGGGGAATGCCACAGGCATTAAAAGCTTATAAAAATGGGAATAAAGATTTTTACGCGGCAGATGTGGAAAAAAGAGATATTCTTGAACTCTATCGTGATGATATTAGGAAAGCGGCTAAAAGATACAATTCAAGGGTATCTGCCCTATTTGAAAATATTCCAGGATATTTATCCACACGCGAAAAAAGGGTTGTTTTATCTGAATTAGGAGAATCTAATCGTAGTTTTGACAGGTATGATGAGCCTTTATTTTGGCTAGACGATTCTATGATTTGTAATTTATGTTATAAATGCACAGACCCAAATGTAGGATTTGCGTTAAATAAGGATGATTCTTATGTGAAATGCTACATGGGCGATACAGGATTATTAGTGAGTTTGGCATTTAGTGAAAATGAGTTGAGTTCTTCAAGATTGTATCAACAAATCATGAATGATAAATTATCTTTGAATAAAGGTATGTTGTATGAAAATATGATTGCGCAAATGATTACTTCTATGGGAAAAAAGCTTTATTTTTATACAAAGTATAATAAGGAAAAACATAGAAATGATATTGAAATTGATTTCTTATTATCAAATGAGAGTAAAACAAATCTAAAAGTATTTCCAATCGAAGTAAAATCTTCAAAGAATTATTCAGCTACGTCTTTAGATAAATTTAAAGATTTATTTGGTAAGAAAATCGCAACACCATATATTGTTCATCCAAAGAATCTAGCAAGGAAAGATAATATAATTTGTATTCCGCCATATATGATATGTGCAGCATTTAGTGATGCTTTAGAATAGGGGCAAAAGATTCTATTCTTTTTTCATGTTTTACGTTACATCGAGCCTATTTTGAATTAAAATAGAAGTAGATAGTGCAGTGTACAAAAGTGAGGTGATGGTGTATATAATATGCTGCATCATGACTTTAAGGAAAAGACAAATAATAATTCTTACAAAAACTTAATAATTTTGGTAAAATGTCTACAACAACGAGTCTTCTTACGGGATATAAATCCAGTTGTAGAAGGCTCGATTTTTGTATATTAGGAGGTACCCTTATGATAATTACAATTACACGTGAATTTGGAAGTGGCGGAAGAACCATTGCCAAGAAATTAGCTGAAAAATTAGGCTATGCTTATTATGATTATGAAATTGTGCAACAAATTGCGCAAGAAAGTGGCTTTGCGAAAGAGTATATTGAAGAAAATGGGGAAGATGCATCAAGCACAAGTACATTTGGTTTTATTTGGAATAATTATGGATATAACTTATCGGATGAACTCTATATTGCACAAAGAAATGTAATTTGTGAATTGGCCGATAAAGGAAACTGCGTTATTGTAGGAAGATGTTCAGACTATATTCTTCGTGATCGTAAAGACGTATTGAATGTATTTATTCATGGGGATATGCCGGAAAAAATACAGCGCATCACAGATTTATATAATGTAGAAAAGCAGAAAGCTGTCAAAATGATGGAGGATACAGATAAAAGGCGCAAGACAAATTATAATTTTTACACAGATCAGAACTGGGGAAAAGCCAGCAATTACACACTGTGCCTGAACAGCTCACAGCTTGGATATGACAGATGTGAGATGATAATTATGGAATGTGTGAAATAAAAACAGATTATGTTTTTTATTCAAATTGACTGAGTGGAAGAGTCCTTTTTCTATGTAGTGTATCTGTAAAATAAAAGAGGCAGATATATAAAAAGGAATAAACCAGCTTGTATCATTCAGGTAAGAGTTAAGTGATGGAAGCATTTCAGATAATAATAGTTACTTTGCGCATTTTGTGTTATAATTGAGATTAACAGGAAATGATAAATATCTGCAAAATGAATGTTTATCAGGAACTTACCGGAGGACATTTTAGTTAAGACGTAATAGATTTCGGACTTTGTAAAATGCAAAAGGGAGATCAATGATATGAGAAAAAAAACAGTTCAAACAAGCAGTACCAAAAGCAATACCAAAAGCAATGCAAAGAGTAATACAAAGAGCAATGCAAGAAACAGCGTAAAAAACAGCGTAAAAAGCAGTGCAAAAAACAGTCCTCAAAAAGCTGTTAAGACTGTTGCTCCAACAGTAGAGAATGTTTCTGTTAAGCAAGCCGTAATTATTCAGGAGCCATCTGTTGAACAGAATGAACAGAACATTCCAACGAGACAGCCTGATCTGGGACCGCGAAGAAGTGTAGCCTTCATTGGATCAGAATGTTATCCATTTGTTAAGACCGGCGGATTGGGAGATGTAATGTCTGCCCTGCCAAAGAGTCTGGCAAAATTAAACATTGATGTTAAGGTCATTATTCCAAGATACAAATGTATTCCTCAGAAATTTCAGGAAAAGATGGAATACAGGGGTTCCTTTGATATGAATCTCTGCTCTGATGGAAAGCAGTATTATGTGGGAATTATGGAATATCAGGAGGATGGGGTTGTCTATGATTTTATAGATAATGATGAGTTCTTCTCCTGGGGAAATCCATATACGAATCTCATAGATGACATTCCGAAATTCTGTTATTTTGCAAAAGCTGCCCTTGCTGCCCTTAATTATCTGAACTGGACTCCTGATGTAGTACATTGTCATGACTGGCAGGCAGCTTTAGTACCACTTTATCTGAGAACCTGTTTTCAGGATACAGATGTAGGACGTGCAATTTCAGTACTCACAATACATAATCTGAAGTTCCAGGGTATTTATGACAGAAAAAAGATTCAATACTGGTCAGGACTTCCTGATTATGTATTTAATAAGGACTGCATGATCCAGAACTGGCTGGATGCCAATATGTTAAAGGGTGGCATCGCTTACAGCAATAAAGTTACAACTGTAAGTAACACCTATGCCTGGGAGATTCAGACAGAGGAATATGGAGAGGGACTTGCAGAGCATTTAAGATATCACAACAATAAGATTCTGGGAATTGTGAATGGTATTGATACGGATATCTGGAATCCTGCAACTGATAAGCTGTTAGCTGCTGATTATGATGAGAAGTCAGCGATAAAGAATAAAAAGGTTAATAAAAAAGCTCTTCAGGAATCTCTGGGGCTGGATGTAGATGAGCATAAGATGGTAATCGGACTTATTTCACGTCTCACCAACCAGAAAGGTCTTGATCTTGTAAATGACGTAATCCCGGGAATTATGGATGAACATACGCAGGTGGTTGTTCTTGGTACTGGTGATTCTCAGTATGAAAATACATTCCGCTATTATGAAAACAAATATAAAGGCAATTTCTGTGCATATATTGCTTACAATGAAAATGTGGCTCACAATATTTATGCAGGATGTGATGCACTTCTGGTTCCATCAAGATTTGAACCATGTGGACTTACACAGCTTATAGCCATGAGATATGGTGCAGTTCCGATTGTAAGAGAGACCGGAGGACTCAAAGATACGGTTCAGCCTTATAATATGTTTGAAAATACAGGAAACGGTTTTACATTTGACAGATATGAAAGCGGGCTGCTTTACGATGCGATCAACAGAGCAAAGACGCTCTATTTCGAGAACAGAAAATCCTGGGATGATATGGTGATCCGCGATATGAATAAAGATGTTTCCTGGGAAAAGAGTGCAAAACAGTACAAAGATATGTATGTAGGATTAACACCAAGAGATTAGAGCAGAGAATGTGCTCTGGCGTATATTTCGAAAATGATATACTGGTCTTTCCAAATGGCTACGCAATGCGTAACAAATTGAGACAAAATCTGGTTGATAAACCAGATAAAAGTGATATACTGAATGCATAAGAAAAGAAACCGTGTGGAATTACAGTTTTGTTTTCACACGGTTTTTTAGAAAATGAGAGTTAGATATTACTAACATGAACACTGGCAGTTTTTTTGAAAATGAAAAAGAGGACGGATTTCTATGAGAATATTGATTTATGGTGCAGGTGTGATTGGATCCTTGTATGCGGTCTTATTTGCAGAAACTGGTTATGATACGAGTATTTATGCCAGAGGTAAAAGACTTGAGTTTTTAAAGAAAAATGGACTGCTTTATAAGAAAAACCAGAACATAAGGCGGGCAGAAGCCACGATTCTTGGAGAATTGTCAGATAATGATGCTTACGATTTTATTTTGCTAACTGTCAGGGAAAATCAGCTATATGAAGCACTTGCTGAATTAAAAAATAATAAAAGCAATATAATTGTTACAATGGTAAATTCATTGGACAGTTATAAAAAATGGGAAGATATTGTTGGAAAAGGGAGAATATTGCCTGCTTTTCCAGGAGCGGGCGGAAGTATAAATAATGATGGTATCCTTGATGCAGCACTCACTCCAAGAATGATTCAGCCGACAACATTTGCAGAAATATCAGGAAATAAATCCGAAAAGACAAAGCAGTTTTCAAAGATATTGAGGCATGCTCATATACCATATCAGAAAGTAGTGGATATGCATATGTGGCAATTATGTCATCTTGCCATGGTGGTGCCGATTGCAGATGCATATTACGAAGCAGATTGCCCGGAAAGAGCGGGAAAAGACTGGAAGATTATGAAGAAAACAGCAAAAAAATTGAAAAGAAATTTTAGCTTTTTGCGAAAACAGGCAGGTAGGCTGTCACCTTGTAAAATGAATATTTTTCGTTTTTTACCACTGCCAATTATGACGATTATGCTTGCTGTTACATTCGAAAGTAGCTTTGGAGATAAATTTATGTATCAACATGCCAGGAAGGCACCAGATGAAATGAGGGAGCTGCATAAGCAATTTTATGCTTATATGAAAAAACTAAAGGAGGCCAGATATGAAATTTTATGAAAGTGGAGACAGTAGTAAACCAGTGATATTTTTATTTCCTGGTACCTGTTGCCTGTATAGCAGCTTTGATCATGTACTGGATGGATTACATTCTTATTTTTACACGATAACAGTTTCTTATGATGGATTTGATCCAAATGAGAAAACAGAATTTTATTCAATGGAAGATGAATGCGAAAAGATTGAGCAGGAAATCAAGAAAAAGTATTGTGGAAGAATTAAAGCAGCGTATGGATGTTCTCTTGGTGGAAGTTTTGTATCCCTTTTGATTCAGCGAAAAAGAATTCATATAGATCATGGCATCATTGGGAGCAGTGATATGGATGAAGCTGGTCAGTTTATGGCGAAAATTCAGTCATCTGTAGTTGTGCCGATTATGTATAAAATGGTGCATACTGGTAAATTGCCTAAATTTATGCAAAAGAAAATAAATGAAGCAGATAAATCAAAGAAAGAAATGATTGATGGATTTTTAAATATGTTCGGCATTGAGCAGGGAGGAAATCCATGGATTACGAAACAGAGTGTTTATAATCAGTTTTATTCGGATCTGATTACGCCGCTGCCGGATGCGATCGATCCGGCGGGCACCGAGATCCACATTTTATATGCCTTAAAGATGGGAGAAAAATACCGGGCGCGTTATCACAGGCATTTTGCGCACCCGGTACTGCATGAACTGGACATGCAGCATGAGGAGCTTCTTGCAGTACATCCGAAGGAATGGGTGGAGCTGATAGAGGATATATGCAGACAGAAGTAATACGGAGGAAGAACAGCAATGGAAAAAATTGTGGTAAAAGTGGATGGCATGCAGTGCGGAATGTGCGAGGCACATGTGAATGAGGCAGTGAGAGCTGCGTTTCCGGTGAAGAAGGTAACCTCTTCCCATGCAAAAGGGGAGACTGTCATTCTGACCGAACAGGACATCGATGATGCAAAGTTAAAGGAAGTCATTGACAAGACCGGCTATGAGATGGGAACTGTGACGAGAGAACCTTATGAAAAGAAGGGACTTTTTTCCGCATTCCGTCATGAAAAGTAAGAAAAAGGATGTCTGGATAGAGCGCCCTGTCTGGGATATTCCGTTTGATGAATAGGTGCGAAGGTGTGAAACCGGAGCTTTATTTATGAGGAATCCCGGGCAGGGCGTATTTTATGAGTTGTTGTTTGTTATGGTATTCCTATTCTGACGAGGAGGGCAGTCATGCCGTACACAGGAAAAGGGAGAGGGACGATGGAGACTTACCGGAATGAGGAGCAGATGCAGTGTCTGGCGAAGAGCGAAGGATGCAGTACGCTTCCGGTCAGCCTGTATCTGGCGGACCGCGTCAGCATTACCGGGGCGCAGGCGGCGCTTGCGGTGATGCTTTCGATGTCGCTGGTCGGATCGCTGGCAAAGCTTGAAGTATTTTCCGAAAATACCCGTCAGATGAAGATGACGACGGAGTAGCGGTGCAGTAAGGGAAGGAACGGTCTTATCCGGTCAACAATCCGCAATGAGAAAAAGTATCATCATCCGGGGTTGCAATCTTCTTTTAGAATCGTTATAATGACGACAGTTAGACACAACTAACTACAGTGTAAATCATTTTAGGACTTCTTACAGGTGCGGAGCTGCTGAATCCGTTTCCTGCCGGAAAACAGCTGCACCGGGACGCGTTCCATCCTATGTAACGAACGCGGACCGGTGTGTTTTCCGGGAGCCGGAGTCCGGATGGATCAAAGAATCAGATGATTGAAAAGATCAGAGAATCAGATGATCAGATGGAAGGAGAACGAAGCATGAATTTTTTGGAGATTGAAAAGGTAATCGGAAGAGAGATACTGGATTCCAGAGGCAATCCTACCGTTGAGGCGGAGGTTACACTTGCGGATGGCACCGTGGGAAGAGGCATGGCACCGTCAGGCGCTTCGACGGGAGAGTTTGAGGCACTGGAGCTTCGTGATGGAGATAAAGCGAGATACCTTGGAAAGGGTGTCACAAAAGCAGTGGAGAATATCAACACGGTCATTAACGATACAATCTGCGGCATGGATGCAAGCGATATTTACGCGCTGGATGCGGCAATGATTGCAGCGGATGGAACAAAGGACAAGTCAAAGCTTGGAGCAAATGCCATCCTTGCCGTATCGATTGCGGCGGCAAGAGCGGCGGCGATCGCGCAGGATATCCCGCTGTACCGTTTCCTTGGCGGAATTTCCGGAAACAGACTTCCGGTTCCGATGATGAACATCTTAAACGGCGGCGCACATGCAGCCAACACCGTGGATGTGCAGGAGTTTATGATCATGCCGGTCGGTGCGGGAAGCTTTAAGGAGGCGCTCCGCTGGTGTGCAGAGGTATTTCATGCACTGGCAGCGCTGTTAAAGAGCAAAGGGCTTGCAACTTCCGTCGGCGATGAGGGTGGTTTTGCACCGGATCTCGCCAGCGATGAGGAAGCGATCGAGTACATTTTACAGGCAGTGAAAAATGCGGGCTATGAGCCGGGCAAAGATTTCATGATTGCCATGGATGCGGCGTCCTCCGAGTGGAAAGGTACAAAGAAGGGTGAGTACATATTGCCGAAGGCAGGTACAAAGTTTACTTCCGAGGAGTTGATTGAGCACTGGAAGAAGCTGGTGGAGAAGTATCCGATTATTTCCATCGAGGATGCGTTGGATGAGGAGGACTGGGAAGGATGGCAGAAGCTGACGAAGGAGCTGGGCGATAAGGTGCAGCTTGTCGGCGACGATCTTTTTGTAACGAACACCGAGCGTCTCAAGAAGGGAATTGACAGTGGCTGCGGAAATGCAATCCTGATTAAATTAAATCAGATCGGCTCTGTGTCAGAGACACTGGAGGCAATCAAGATGGCACATAAGGCAGGCTATACGGCAATTTCCTCTCACCGCTCCGGCGAGACCGAGGACACGACGATCGCAGATCTTGCGGTGGCATTAAACACCTGCCAGATCAAGACCGGCGCACCGAGCAGAACCGAGCGTGTGGCAAAGTACAACCAGCTGCTGCGCATCGAGGAGGAGCTGGGCGATGCTGCGGTATATCCCGGCATGGCGGCCTTCAATGTGAAGCGCTGATCTTAGGGAGTGAGCCCGGATCGGGATAGCGGATCGTTTTTGGACTTGGCATGGTAGCTTTCAATGCAAAGCGCTGGTCTTAGGGAGTGAGCCCGGATCGGGATAGCGGATCGTTTCGGGACTTGCCGTGGCGGCAGTGCAGACAGCCACAGTGCAGAAAGAAAAGAAGTCTGCAGGAAAAATAAAACTTTGAAAAGGGAAATGTACGGACAGCCGACGCATTCTGCGCCGGCTGCTTTTTCTGCCTGCCAGGTGCAAATTTTTTACAGTCTATCGGATGCAATTTTTTTACAGTTTGATAGAAGACCTGTTTTTGGCGTTTTTCGGGTCAATGGAAGTACGGAGGAGCTTGTCAGTCTTATTGCGGGTCCGCAGAAGGAAAAAAGACTTACGGGACCCGAAAATGCCATTGCAAGAGGGAAAAAGAAACGAAAAATCAGCTCTTGCGGGTCTGGGAGGAAGAAAAAGCTGTGCCAGACCCGAAAAAGCAGAAAAAACGGGTCTGGAAAGTTGATTTTCACGAATCAGACCCGAGCAGGAGGAAAATAAGTTTACATAACGCAAAAAAATATGCTATTGCGGGTCTGAGAGAGAAAAAAAGCCGTGTCAGAAAAGAGACAAAGGAGTTTGCTGAAAAACAGGAGCTGGAATTTTCAGATGCACCGTCTATGGATGAGAGCACAGAACCGGAAGATTTACAGCAGGCAACGGATAGCGTGAGCGGTGCAGGGGATGAATGGGAATTAGAAGAAAAAGAGCAGGAAGATGACAGCGAACAAGGAGACATCCATGTATGATGTAATTGTGATCGGTGGAGGTGCTGCGGGTATGATGGCGGCAATTGCGGCGGCGAGAGAAAAAGCATCCGTTCTGATCTTAGAACATATGGAACTCTGCGGAAAGAAAATCCTTTCTACAGGAAATGGAAGATGTAATTATACGAATAAAATGCAGGGCATCGAATATTACAGAGGCGATGACCCTGCCTTTGTATTGCCGGCACTCGAATCGTTTGGATGTGAGCAGACAATCCGTTTTTTTCAGAGTATCGGGATCGAACCAAAGGAAAAGAACGGCTATGTCTATCCAAGAAGCATGCAGGCGGCTTCCGTACGGGAAGCACTTTTGTTAGAACTTCGCAGACAGAGGGTAAAAATCGAATTAGGATGTGGAATCCGACAGATCTTACCGAAAAAAGGAAGTTATGAAATTTGCACAAAAAATGGCAATTTTCATGCAAAAACCTGCATTTTAGCGACCGGAGGAAATTCGGCAAAATATACAGGAAGTGACGGAAGCGGATTCCTATATTTAGGACCACTTTCTCATCATGTCATAGATTTAGTGCCTGCACTCACCGGTTTGCAGGCAAAACCACCATTTCCTAAGAACCTTGCAGGAATCCGTGCAGAAGCCGGAGTAAAACTCTTTGTGGAAAATGCACAAATTGCATCGGACTTTGGAGAGGTTCAGATGACCGCAGAGGGAATCTCAGGGATTCCGGTATTTCAGGTCAGCCGGTTTGCCGCAAAGGCACTTGCAAAAGGGAAAAAAGTGTGTGCAGAGGTGGATTTTTTTCCGGAATATGATTCTTTAAACGAATTAGAAGAGTATCTGACCGGGCGAATGAACGGGATGAGAGATCGGACGATCCGTGAGGCATTAGAGGGACTGTTAGCAGACAAGCTGATCGATACCGCACTAAAAGAGATCGGTCTTTCTTCTAAGAAGCAGGCAGGCGACTGTACAAAACAGGAGGTTAAAGTACTTGCTAAGTATTTAAAACAGTTCACTTGTGAAATTATGAGCACACGCAAATTTGAACAGTCACAGGCAACTGCCGGAGGGGTGGCAACGCAGGAGATCTGTGCTAACACAATGGAGTCCAAATTATGTCCGGGACTCTTTTTTGCGGGTGAAGTGATCGATATTGATGGAATGTGCGGAGGCTATAATCTGCAATGGGCATGGACAAGCGGCTATGTTGCAGGAACGTCCGCGGCGAAAAAAGCAAGGCAGTCAGAGTCAGGAAAGGGACAGAAATGATTCGGATACAGCAGTTAAAAATGCCCTTATCTCATAAGAGGGAAGATATCATAAAAAAAGCAGCAAAACGCTGCAAGATTAAACCGGAACAGATATTAAATTTAGAAATTGTCAGACGATCGGTGGATGCCAGAAAGAAAAGTGAGGTCTGCTATGTTTATACCATAGACCTTACGGTCGAAAATGAAATCGGAATTCTGAAGAAAGTTAACGATAAAAACATTATGTTGACTAATCGAAAGAAATATCAATTTCCAAAGGCAGAAGTTTCACAAAAAGAAACAAAATATCGCCCGGTGATCATTGGCGCCGGTCCGGCAGGACTTTTTTGTGCCTATGAACTGACGAAAGCCGGTTATGCTCCGATCTTATTAGAACGTGGAAAACGTGTGGAGGAGCGTACCGAAGATGTGAAGCGTTTCTGGGAGAGCGGCGTGTTAGACACAGGATCGAATGTGCAGTTTGGAGAAGGCGGAGCCGGTACTTTTTCCGATGGAAAGCTGAATACATTGGTCAAAGACCGTTTTGGACGAAGCCGTCATGTCTTAGAGACTTTTGTGGAATTTGGGGCAGATGCAGCGATTTTATATGATGCAAAACCACATATCGGAACGGATGTTTTAAGTCAGGTGATCGCAAATATGCGAGCCTATTTATTAGAGCACGGGGCAGAGATCCGTTTTTCGACACAGGTTACGGATTTTTTAGTGGAAGATCAGAGATTGCAGGCAATCCGGTTAAATCATGACGAATGGATGAACATCGATG
>ENA-ORKV01002529-ORKV01002529.1-human-gut-metagenome-genome-assembly--contig:-NODE-2529-length-10769-cov-3.056678_pt1 | contig 10769 bp, 10 predicted proteins | sample MGYA00243058_ERZ508805 | MGnify/ENA primary metagenome ERZ508805 (study PRJEB26277, sample SAMN04329770) | human gut metagenome | biome: human-associated habitat | host: Homo sapiens | place: USA... | reverse complement strand
CACGGTTTCGTCAGATATCCTGAGGCAAAAATCTATATTAATTTTCCTCGGACATAAGAAATAGTATGGGCGCAATCCAATAATCGGTGTGCGAAGTTTGAGTTTAATGAAAATAAGAACGTCTCCGAGTTGTTTTGCTCGGAGGCGTTCTTTGAAAATATCGTTTTCACAGACTTATTCGGTACGTTCCTTTCCCCAGAAGAACAGAGCTACAGTTCCCGGACCGGTATGACTTCCGATCGTGGTACCGATATAATTGATCTCAACATGTCCCTTTAAATGTGGAAATGTCTGCTCAACCTTGTCGGCAACGGTTTTGGCATCTTCATAGCAGTCGGAGTGGGAGATAAAACATTTATCGGCATAATCCAGACCGTTCTCTGCATTTTCTTTCATACGTTCCACAATCGCTGCGATGACCTTTTTCTTGCTGCGGATCTTGTAGCGCGGGATCAGATGACCGGTGTTGTTGACATTTAATAAAGGGCAGATTCCAAGAACGGTTCCGACAGCACCGGAGGTCTTGGAGATACGTCCTCCTTTCACATAGAAGGAAAGGTCCGTAGAAAAGAACCAGTGCTGGGCGTTTAGGCGGTGATCCAGCGCAAACCGGCGAACCTCATCAATATCCTTTCCCTCATCGCGCAGATCGGCAAGCTTATCCATCAGCAGTCCGTAGCCGGAAGAAGCGGATAAAGAATCGACAACATATATTTTACGATCCGGAAATTCTTCGCGGAGAATTTCGGCAGCAATGTTAGCGGAATTGATCGAGCCGGAGATACCGGAGGAAAGGGTCAGATGGAGAATATCAAGACCCTGCTCCAGAAATTTGCGGAAATAGGATTCATATTCGTCTGCATTGACCTGGGATGTTTTGGTGTCCGAACCGGTTGCCATACGGTGATAGAAATCCTTGAAATCCATGGATTGTCCCAGATCATCTGCGTAAGCGGTTCCGTCCAGCTCGTAGTGAAAACAGATATAAGAAATATTGCGTGCTTCAAACTGTTCCTTGGAAAGATCAGCCGTTGAGCAGCAACTTAAAATATATTGATCCATATTGACCTCCTTTAATGCGTGATTTATGCATAATTACATAAATTATACCATGAATTCATCAATCATACAAATAACTTCTGTGTATCCTGCCATAGGCGGAAAGTATCAGTGGCAGCATTGACAGTGACATTTTGTATAGTTATACTTCTATAGGCGTAATTAGTCATTTTTATATCATGAAAGAAAAGAGGTTGTTGCCAAGTGGCAAAGAAGGGGTTCAATCTTGCGGAATTTCTGCCGCAGAGGCAGATGTCGGAGGCGTTCATCAATTCATTTTTTCTGGCATTGTCCGGTGGATTTCAGGACGCATATACATATAACTGCAGGGACGAGGTTTTTTCGAATGCACAGACGGGAAATGTTGTTCTTATGAGTCAGCATTTTATGGAAGGAAGGTGGTACGAAGGGCTGCGTTATCTGTTGCCACTTCTCGCGTTTGCGGCAGGAGTGCTTCTTGCGGAAAATGTTCAGTACCGTTACCGGAATGCAAAGCGGATTCATTGGAGACAGGGAATTTTGCTGGCAGAGATTGTGATATTGGCAGTGGTCGGTTTTATACCGCAGACGTATAATATGGCGGCGACAATATTAGTTTCCTTTGCCTGTGCCATGCAGGTGCAGTCGTTTCGGAAGGTCGGTGGATATTCGTATGCAAGCACGATGTGTATCGGTAATCTGCGGAGCGGTATGGCGGCGTTATCTTTATATGCAAGGGAACATAAGAAGGAGCAGCTTCGACAGATGGGATATTATTTTGGTGTGATCGCGACATTTGCGATTGGAGCCGGTATTGGAGGAATTACTTCCTCGTATTACGGTATTCATGTGATCTGGATTTCCTGTGTTCTTTTGGTGGTCAGCTTTGTATTGATGTCTCTGGAAAAGCTGAAATAGAAGTCGTTGTTGTGGAAAAGCAACAAATAGTAAGCGTGTTTATATAAAATATGTCATATATGTGTCAGATGAAATTGGTCATAATGTGCAGTTTGTTGGTTTTTTTTGAGAAAAAAAGAAAAAAATAGATGAAATTCACAAAACGGATCAATTGGCTGGGTGTTATCTTGACAATTGATATTCGATCAACTAAAATAAGTTTCGAAAATTGTTATATTAAACAACAAAATGCCTATCATTAAAATACCGATGGAGAAGAGATGAGATTTATCAGATTCAGTCTGGTATATCAGGGTGAGGGGCATAAATGTTAGGAGGCAAAACGATGAGAAGTAAGACAATCAAGAAAGCGATTGCTAGAGTAGCCGCTGCAGCAATGGTAATCACATCAATCGTTCCTGCATAACCGGCTCAGGCAGCGGTTAAGGCAAAGAAGCTCACAGTAAAGACAAAGAAGATCGTTCTTTACAAGGGCGCAGCTGCAGGTTATGGTTCAAAGCAGCTTAAGGTAACTGTAAAGCCTAAGAAGGCAAAGGTTACATACAAGATCAACAAGAAGAAAGTAGCTTCTGTATCTAAGAAGGGTCTTGTAAAGGCTAAGAAGCCGGGTAACGCTAAGATCACAATCAAGTCTGGCAGCAAGAAAGTTGTTGTAAAGGTTGTTGTTAAGAAGATCAAGAAGAAAGTAACAAAGGTTACAGCAACAAAGAACATTACAGTTAATGTTGGTGCAAAGAAGAAGATCAAGACATCTGTAAAGCCTAAGAAGGCTACACTCAAGGCTCTTGCATTCACATCAAATGCAAAGAAGATCGCTAAGGTTAACGCTAAGGGTGTTATCACAGGTATCAAGGCCGGTAATGCTAAGATCACTGTAAAGGCAGTGGACGGAAGCAAGAAGAAAGCAACTGTTGCAGTTCTTGTCACAGGTGCAGCTATCGCATCTAATCCTGCAATTACAACAGGTCCTTCCGTAACAACAGCTCCTACAGTAGCGCCTACAGCTACAGTAGCTCCTACCACTGTTCCTACCGTTGTGCCTACAGAGGCTCCAACAACAGCCCCAACTGAGGCACCTACTGAGGCTCCGACGGCAGCTCCTACTGAGGCACCGGTTGAGACAATCGCTCCTGTTGTTAAGGATAATGGTGATCTGAGTTATGATCTTCCGGCTCTTGCAGAGGGATCTTCTTACAAGGTAAGCTTTGGAGAGGGTAACAATGCTGAGATTACAGCAGGCGCTGTTGCAGCAATCGAGACAATCCGCGACAGATTCGAGGCTAGTGCCCAGAAGGATGCTGTTAAGGCAGCGGAGTCATTCGTATCAAAGGCATATGACAACAAGGCATTCGGTGGATTTGTTGTAAACAAGGAAGCTGGTAAGGATACAGCAGTTGTTTCTTACAACGGTAAGGATTACAATCTGACTGTTAAGGCTGATGGAGATGTTGCAAAGGTTGCTGTAGAGGGTGAGTTCTCTCTGACAGTTAAGGGTGCAAACGGAGCTTATACAGTAAGCGATCTTAAGGTTGGTACTGTAGAGGGTAATGGCACATATGCAGCTACCGTAGCCGTTGCAGAGGATGGAACCGTTACAGCTACTATCACAGGCGCAGCAGGTGCCTGCACAGTGACTGTTAAGAATGGTAATGTAACATTGGATATCGCAAAGGCAGTTCAGGAGAAGTACGGATTCGTTATCTCAAAGTAATATCCAAGCGTAATAAGTAAACATGACAGGATCGTTACGTTTGTAACGATCCTGTTTTCATGAAATGATGATTGTTAAACTTCGAAATGGGGATAGAATATGGTGAGGGTTAGCAGAAAAGCAGGATGTATTCTTTTGGTGATTGCATTGCTTTGTCAGTTTAATGCTGCTTCGTCGGTCAGCCATGCCGGTAAGAAAGCTCTTTGGCTTAATACTACTAAAAAGACGATCACAGAAGGAAAAAGCTTCCGGCTGAAGGCAAAAGGCAAAGCGGCAAAGGGCAGATTAAAGTGGCGCAGCAGTAATAAGAAGATCGCTTCTGTTACAGCGAAGGGCAAGGTGACAGCCAAGAAGACCGGAAAGGTGAAAATAACGGTTCAGTCTGTAAAGAAGCCATCGCTAAAGGCTGTTTGTACCGTGACGGTGAAAAAGAAAAAGATGGCTGTACCGACGGAAAGCAGTAAGCCGGATTCGTCTGCAGCACCGGTGCCGATATCAACGTCACCGGCGCCAGCGACAGCAGGTGTATCGTCAGCACCACAGGTGACACAGGAGCCGCCTGCTCCGACAGCAACCGTGTCACCGGTACCGGCAGATCCTTCCACCCTGGTGGTTTCAACCAGTCTGGTTGAAAAGGATGGTATGACGATGACTGCCTATCTGATCAATAAGCAATATTATGGGAATATTACTGTTTGCTTAAATGGAAAGACGTATACCAAGAAAACAAGTGGAAGAAATCTTTTGTTCACGCTTGCGACCGGGGCAACCGGTGGCACTCCGGAGGTGAATCACGATGGCACGATCCGTGTCAGCAGGGAAAGTACCGATCTGGAGTACTGGACAGTAGAGGATCTGGAACTTCAGAAGACATATTATCTGAAGGGCGATCTGCAGAATACCATAGATCCTTCTGTGGCAGACTGTGGAGTTGTTTATGTTCAGGGGGATGTTCGTTCTGATGTGCAAATATATACAAATGAACAGTAGGAAAGGGAAGTTATGAAACGCAGATTAACAGGATTAATAATTGGAATAGCGGCTTTTGCCTTAAGTGCTGTCAGTGTACAGGCAGGGGAGATCAATGCAAATGAGCAGAGTCTGATCTCTGCGGTGTCCCAGTCGTTTTCTTATAACGGTGCCACATATGTTGTGAAGAGCTCCTATATTGGGCAGGGACAGGCAAAGCTTGCGCAGGACGGTGTAGATCTTTCGGCGGCACAGGCACAGGGATACATTTCACAGTTCCATGGAAGTTATCAGGAGCTGGTACAGGAAGGATATTGTGATCTGATCTCAGAGGCACCGGCATCCGGTAATGATACAGCAACGCCGGAACCGGAGCATTCCAAGAAGGAAGAGGCGAAGAATAAGCTTTTATTAAAGACAATCTTAGGAAAGCCGGGGACAAAGTCTGACGACAGCAAAAGTGATAAGACAGAGACACAGCAGATGGATGCTCAGACTGCCACGGCCACACCGGCAGCGGATCAGTCTTCTACCGGTGTGAATAACTGGGGTAAGGAAGAGGATCTTGGCAATTCCATCGGCTTTGAGGATGTGGACAGAGAGCAGGCAAAGCAGGGCAAAGTGACGATCTCAGGAAATGGATCAGCTTTTACTGTTCAGAATAACAATACCGATTCTAAAGACGACAACAGTAAAGCACAGGATGTGAAGGATAACTTTTTAAGTAAGATTGTTCATATTTCATTATGGAAAATTCTTTTCTGGGTGATTTCAGGAATTTCAGTTGCAGCAATTGCTGCTGTCGTATATTATATTGTTATGATCAAGCGCCAGCACAAAAAGAACCGCAGACTTCGTGGAATTATTGCAGCAGGAGTAGGTGTTTCTGCTGGTGGATGGACGCTTCTTCTGATGGTTGCATTGGGATTATATTTTGGAGCATACAATAATAATTCCATTCAGCGCCAGTTGATGGAGAGTGACTATTTCCTCGGGGTGACTCAGATGATCCGCGAAACGGCACAGGGACAGCTTGAGGAAGCAGGCTATGATGGAAAGATTGCCTCTGAGGTTTATACATTGTCCAGTGTATATATTGAGGAGAAGCAGTATATCAGCAAGGTTCTTGCCGGAGAAAACGATGCTGCTGTTTCAACAGATGGCATTGAAAATGCCCTGAAAACTGAGGTGACAGGCAAGAGTGATGAGAGTAATCAGCAGATGATTGAGACGCTGAAGGATACCTATGAGAACATGCTTCAGTTCAAGCTGGGCAGAGTGATCTATGAGAGTCGCACATCATTCCTTGGATGGTTTTATCTGACCTGTATTGTCAGCATTATTATGCTGTTAGTATTTTTTATACTTGCATGCAGATTGTATGGTTATCCGCATAAGGCGGCACGCATTATGTGCATTTCCATTCTGATATCATCCTGTCTTGTTGCAGGAGGTGCAGTGCTTGCAAAATTATTAAAGGTGACCGCAAAGATTGAGGCAACGCCGGTATATTATCTGCAGTTCTTACAGAAATATGCTGCGTGGAGCATCAATGTACTGATGTATGTGGGATGTCTTGGTATTCTTGTTGCGATCGCGCTGATGATATGGAAACGTTATCTGCATACGATCTATGCAGAGTAGGGAGGGAGATTTCATGGAAACCGGGTTTTATGACATACATACGCATATCTTACCAGGAGTAGACGACGGTTCCAAAAGTCCGGATGAATCAAAGCATATGCTTCAGATGGCATATGATCAGGGAGTACGCCATATTGTGGCAACACCACATTTCTCTGTGAAGGGAGATAATCATCCGGTAGATGAACTCAAAGAAAAACTTGCCCTGCTTCAGAAGCAGGCGGATGAAATTGATCATTCCTTTACTGTTTCGCTTGGTAATGAACTGTTAAACGGTCCGGGTATGGTGGAGGAGCTGCAGAAGGGTCGTGCATTGACGATGGCTGGAACACGCTATATTCTGGTAGAATTTCTTCCATCTGACAAGTATCAGGTGCTTTACCATTCACTGCATGAGTACATTATGGCCGGATATATTCCGATCATTGCTCATATGGAACGCTATGAAGCACTGTATAAGAACTATGACCATATCGAGGAGCTTGCCAAGATGGGATGTTATTTCCAGATGAATACGGAAAGTATTGTGGGTGGCTTTTTACAGCGGAGAGCTGCTTACCATCGCCGGTTGATTCTGGATGGCTACATCCAGTTTATGGGAAGTGACTGTCATGGAATGGATTATCGTAAGCCGCTGATGAAAGATGCTCTTCGATATTTCGGGCAGAATCCGGATGCAGAACGCATTCTTCAAAAGATTCTGAACAAATATCCGGAGACAATGCTGTCTGACAAATATATTGATTAATCGGGAGATTAGAAAGATAAGAGGGAATCTATGGAAAAACAGCAAGATGAAGAAATCGAAATTGATTTATTAGAACTTTTTGGGGTAGTGCGCGCCAGATGGTTCAGCATACTGATGACAGGTATCATCCTTGCAGCAGTAGCCGGGATCGGAACCATGTTTCTGATCACGCCGAAGTATCAGTCCACTTCAAAGCTTTATATCGTAGGACAGACATCGGCACTCACATCACTGACCGATCTGCAGGCGGGAGCCCAGTTGACACAGGATTATATGGTGCTCGTACAGAGCCGTCCGGTGTTGGAGACTGTGATTGACAATCTCAGACTGGATATGGAATATGAGACACTCAAGGGTATGGTATCACTGAATAATCAGTCCGATACACGTATTCTTGATATTACCGTGACAGCAGATGATCCATATATGGCAAAGGAGATCGTGGACGAGATCAGCGAGGTATCTGTATCCAGAATCGCAGCAATCATGAATGTGGATGAGCCGACAACAGTAGAGTACGGTCATCTGGAGAACAGTCCAAGCAGTCCGAATACCAAGAAGAATATTGCTATCGGCGGTCTTTTAGGTCTCGTGGCAAGTGCCGGCTTTATCGTGCTGATGTATCTGTTAAATGATACGATCTGCAGCGAGGATGACGTTGAGAAGTATCTTGGTCTGAATAATCTGGGTGTCATTCCGATCGAGGAGGGCGCAATGGAACAGATGATGAAGGATAAGAGAAAACGTAAAGGTCATTCCGGTGGAATTTGGAATCGTCTTCTGTTAGGACAGCGTTCCAGGAAAGGAAATGGGTGAGAAGGTTGGCAAAGGTAAAGTTTGAAGGACGAAAGAAGTTAGATTATCGTGTCGATGAGGCATATAAATCACTTCGTACCAATGTCCAGTTCAGTGGATCAGGCGTTCAGGTAATTGATTTTACAAGCTGTACGCCAAACGAGGGTAAAAGTAGTGTGGCGTTCAATCTTGCCGTATCCTTTGCGGAGAGTGGCAAACGTGTTATCATGATCGATGCCGACATGAGAAAGTCTGTGCTGGCAGGACGATATAAGGTCGGAAGTGTGGATGCCGGACTTGCTCATTATTTATCCGGACAAAAGACGCTTGATGAAGTATGTCTGAATACAGATATCGATGGGATGGATATTATTTTTTCCGGTCCGTTTGTGCCAAATCCGGCAGAGCTTTTAGAGAGTACACATTTTCATGATCTGATTAAATACTGCAGAGAGAATTATGATTATGTGCTGATCGATACGCCGCCTCTTGGCTCTGTCATCGACAGTGCGATTGTTGCCAAGGAGTGTGACGGAGCAATCATTGTAGTTGAGGCAGATGCAATCAGTTATCATTTCGTACAGAATGTTAAGAACCAGCTTGCAAAAAGCGAGGTTAAGATTCTCGGAACAGTGCTTAACAAGGTTCCGATGGGTGGAGGAAAGTACGGATATGGTAAATATGGCTACGGCAAATACGGTTATGGAAAGTATGGTTATGGGAAGTACGGTCAGTATGGGCAATATGGGGAGTATGGTTCATATGGTCATGAAGATAAGTAAGATTCCCATAGCGTTGCGTACGATAGGGGGATATACAGCAGGATAATAAATTCTGCGTAAGTGGCAGATGTGCTGTGTGTGACAATTAAAGTGGGAGGTGTGATCACATGTATGTGAGAAGAGAAAAAAGCTGGCTGAAACATTTGGATTTCGGTATATTGGATGTCATCAGCATTATTGTGGCATTTTATATTGGATATGTCTGCCGGCATGGTGCTGACAGCGGTATGGCAAACTATTATGTCAGACTGCTTTGTATCCTGATTGTATTGGATATTTGTGTATCCTTGATCAGATCCAGTCATACCGCAATCGTGCGGAGAAGCTATCTTCGGGAGATGTTAGAGTCTGTGACACATTGTGTGTCGATTGACGGTATGGCGTTATTCTTGTTGTTCCTGATGCAGGAGACAGGAATTTATTCCAGAGAGAGTCTTCTGATTTATTTTGTATTACATGTTATTTTTACATATATTCTGCGCTGTGTGCGCAAGCATATGCTTCGAAAGAAGATGACATGCAATCCGAATGTCGAGCAGATGCTGATCTTTACGAACCGTGATGGGGCTGAGCAGTGCGTCCGTGAGCTTTCACAAGACGAATACAGAAATTATCAGGCCATCGGTGTTGTGCTGATGGATGATATTTATGAATCTGCGGATCAGACTGCTGCAGTGTCCGGAGCTGATCAGGATGCATTAAAGGTTATGCAGGAAGCGGCGGCAACAGAAGAGATCGAGGGAGTGCCGGTTGTTTCCGATTACCATGGTGTCAGAGATTATCTGATGGAGCATGTGGTAGACAGCGTATTTTTGAATGTGCAGCTTGACAGCCGGAAAAGCCGCCGTCTGAATCATGAACTGATCCGTGCCGGTGTTACGGTTCATATAAATCTGGTTCGTGTGCCGGATGATATTCCAAACCGCACAGTGGAGCGTCTGGGCAATTACACGGTTCTTACAACAGGTCTTCATCTGGCGAGTGCGCGTCAGGTAATGATGAAACGTTTGTTGGATATTGCAGGTGGGCTGGTGGGAAGCCTTCTCACCGTGCTTATCAGCATTTTCATTGGACCGGTGATCTATCTGCAGTCTCCGGGACCAATTTTCTTTAAACAGACCCGTGTTGGTAAGAATGGTCGTACCTTTGAAATTTATAAGTTCCGTTCTATGTATATGGACGCAGAGGAACGTAAGAAAGAGCTGATGAAAGAGAATGAGATGGATGGTCTGATGTTTAAGATGAAGGACGATCCGCGAATCATTCCAATTGGAAAGTTTATCCGTAAGTATTCCATTGATGAGCTGCCGCAGTTTTTCAATGTACTGAAGGGAGATATGAGTATTGTTGGTACAAGACCGCCGACAGTGGATGAGTACGAGCAGTATCATGTACACCATAAGGGACGTCTCGCCTCCAAACCGGGTATCACCGGACTTTGGCAGGTCAGTGGTCGCAATCAGATCACGGATTTCGAGGAAATCGTGGAGCTTGATACAGATTACATTATGAAGTGGTCTGTCAGCGAGGATATCCGTATTATCCTTAAAACAGTGCGTCTGGTTGTTGCAGGAGACGGCGAATAATGATATGTTAATAAGAGTATGTGAGTCTTGTTTGGGATTGCTGGAGAATACCACATGCTCTTTTCTTTAATGTATGGGAAAAGGAAAATGCCGGTTATGAGCAGACGATGTTCAGAAATGGGGAATGATGATGCGAGAGAGCAGAAAAGTTTTATTTATTGAGGATGATGATACACTTGCGATGGGGACATCATACGCTCTGTCGAGCGAGGGGATTGATGTGACGCGTGTGTCTGACTGTGCCGGTGCGAAGACGTGCTGGAGAAGACAGGGGGATCAGTTTGATCTGGTGCTTTTGGATGTGATGTTGCCTGACGGTGATGGCTTTGCCCTATGTGAGTGGTTCAAGGGAGAGAGAGAGGATATCCCGGTGATCTTTTTGACGGCACTGGAGGATGAGGGCAATGTGGTTCATGGACTGCAGTATGGTGACGATTATGTAACGAAGCCGTTTCGGACGAAGGAACTGATTGCAAGGATCTACGCAAACACCAGGAAAGCAGGTCGGGAGAAATTAGTGCCGGTACAAAAGGAGACGGGGACATTCAATGGAGGATATAACAATGGAGAGCTTCGTC
>ENA-ORKV01002525-ORKV01002525.1-human-gut-metagenome-genome-assembly--contig:-NODE-2525-length-10782-cov-3.408874_pt1 | contig 10782 bp, 8 predicted proteins | sample MGYA00243058_ERZ508805 | MGnify/ENA primary metagenome ERZ508805 (study PRJEB26277, sample SAMN04329770) | human gut metagenome | biome: human-associated habitat | host: Homo sapiens | place: USA... | reverse complement strand
ATCTATCGGTGAAAAATCCGTGGCGCATGTCCCCGGATTTTTCGGATTTTTATTGAAATCGGGCTTCGCCCGAAAAGCCTTATAGACTTTTGCAACAGTCTGAGGATATGCCGTTTTTCGGGCATGTCCTTTTTTTGTGTCGTCAAAAACGTGTGAAATCGCGAGAAAAAACGCAAATTCCGGAGAAAATCACATTTTTTCGAAAAAACTCTTGCATTTTTTCTCTTTATATAATAAAATAAAGAAGTCAAATGTGACATGGCGCCGTTGGTGAAGTGGTTAACACGCTAGTTTGTGGCACTAGTATGCAAGGGTTCGATTCCCTTACGACGCCCCATATTGATATTTACGTACAATTTGTGCGATTTAAGTAAAGATTCATAATACTCCTTGTATTATGGATTTTTTTCTTTGCGGTATGATAAAATAGAATTAAATATAATTTTGTCTGAAGATTAAAATTTGATGAGTTAATAATAAATCCAAAATATTGGATAAAGAATATGTAGGTGATGAAATGAAGATAACTGATTTGCAAAATTTTATTAAAGAAAGAGATTATAAACTAGAACTAAAAGAAAAATATCATTAGAGTTAATAATTGGGAAGGAATAGGAAAAATACTTTTGAATGAGATAAAATAAAGACTATTCTATCTATTAATTAATGATTATTTAATGACAAATTTTAGTTTGTCTATACATTGTGTAAAGTGTAGTTAATTCTACACTTTTATCTTTATTCATTTTGTATTTTTGGTATACTGATGTTAAGAATAGAGGTGAAGTTGGTATATGAATGATGACAATAAGAATAAAGAAAAAGAAGATTTTCATGAACAAGAAGTTACTAAAGAAGTTGAAAAAATAGAAGATATTGAAATGATTGAGGAAAGTAGAAAAGAAAATAGTGTTGAAGATGATGTAGAAAAAGATGACATTATAGGGCAAGAAGAAGCGATTAAAACAAAAGAGAAAAATAATAAAAAGAAAAAAATAGTAATTATATCTTTAGTTATTTTAATAGTTCTTATTTTAGCTACTTGGATTTTATTATCATGGAAGAAAAATAGTAATAAAGAAAAGATAAGAGATGAAGTATATAAAGAAGAAAAATTGACAGAAAAAGAAATAGAGAAGAAAATTAAAAAATATGGAGATGCTCTTGAAAAAGTTATTTCTGCTACATATTCAAAAGAAAATAGAATTTTAACTTATGAAGAGGCAATTAAAAATATTAATAATGATGATGATATTAATTGCAATGTTCATGAAATATATAATGATTTAAAAGTGTATTTGAATGAGTGCTCTTTGAATGGAAGAAAGACGAAGTATTCTTATGGAAAAATACAAAATATAATTGATGATAAAACTATGATTGTTGTTTATGCAAATAAAAATAAAAATGAGGCAACGTTAATTAGACCAACTGATATTTCTAACTATGATACTTATGTAGTTAAATGTGATGGAGAGTATTCTAATGCAGTTTTGTTAAAAAATACTGTGTATGTATTTTATCAAGATGCTAACAACTTGGTACAAATGAAGAATTATGTTACTAATGAGAAAATACTTAGTAATATTGAATATAATAGTATTTTGCCGTTTGAATTTAATGATAGTTATAATACAGAATATGTAGCTGTTAATAAGAATAATAAATGGAAAATTTATAATATTAATACAAATAAAACCGTTACATCTGATGAATATGATACAATATCGGCTAATTCAACTATGGGTCCATCATTTTATGTTGTTCCTGTTAAAGGTACTAATATAATAGCTTGTAGAGATAAAAAGTGTGGATTGATTAATTATACAACTGGTAAGGAAATAATTCCGTTTATATATTCAAATATTCGTAATAATGGAAATTACTTAATGGCAAGTTATGATAATTCAGATAATGGAGTAGTTTATGATTTAGATGGAAATAAAATACTTGCAAATCAATATAATAAAATTTATGGTGTTACTAGCGGAGGATATTTGTTAGTTAATAAGAATGATACTATTTTGCTTGTTAATACTAATGGAAATGTTATATATAATTTTGGAAGTTCTTTAGGACTTGGTAAGATTAATTATATTATGGAATATAATCGAAGTTTGATTTTTCAATTTCATAAGACAAATGATTTAGAAAAATGTGTTGAATATAATTATAATTTGAATACTAAAACTGGTAATGTTGTAGATACCCTATGTGGTGGTATAGATAGTTAATATTTTTACTTTAAATTATTATTAGTTATGATATAATTATCAAAGGTGGAAGTATGAATAAAAAGAAAAAAACTAATAAATATAAAATTACAGTTCGTAAATTTTTTGGACATTTACATGTTGTTAATAAACATAGATTTAAAGTGTTTTGCTTGTGTTGCAGAGCTGGAGAAGTTTGGAGAGGTTTAACTCATGACTTATCAAAGTATTCATTTACAGAATTTTTAGAAGGTGCTAGATATTTTGTGGGTAACCGTAGTCCAATTACAGTTTGTAGGGAAGTAAATGGATATTCTGAAGCTCGATTACATCATAAGGGTAGAAACAAACACCATTATGAATACTGGCATGATGATGATGCACCTTTAAAAAATCCTATTATGCCTTATAAATATTTTGTTGAAATGGTATGTGATATGTTGGCAGCAGGTATGACTTATAAAGGCAAAAAATGGACACAAGAGTATCAACTTAATTATTGGATGAGAAAACGTGAAAAAGCTGATATTAACCCTGCTTTAGATTTTTTACTTACTAAAATTTTTACTGATGTAAGTTCTGATGGGGTTAAGAAAGTAATAACCAAAAAAAACTTAAAAAGATTATATAAAAAATACGTTGGATAACTTTAAAGTTATCTTTTTTTGACGCTATGCTTAATAAGTGTTATAATATGTAGCTAATGTGAGGGGGAAGTATAGTGGAAAATGTGAATGAGGTAATTAATAAAGGAATACCAGTTGATGCACAAGTTGCATTGTTAGGATCTGATATTTTAAAATTGTGTGGTAATAAAAAAGAAATAAAGGCATCATTTGATAAAGAAATGTATGCGTTAATAGAATTTTTAGAAGATAAAGTGGATTACTATCCAGATATACAAATATTTCAGACTTTAGGTATTGTTCAAGATGATAATAGTATTAATAAGATGTTATGTTATTCAACGGAGTCTATTCTTACAACACTTATTCATAATCTTAATATGAGTGATGGTCGCTATGGTGATGTTTTAAATGGAAATGATTTAGTTGACTTTTTATCAGATGAAGAAGTTGGTTGTAAAAAGGCTATTTCTAATTTAAGAAAAGTAGTTACAGATAAAAAACTAGCTAAAAATTATCCAATGTTATATCAAAGTTATGTTGGTGCTTTTGAACTCAAGAAAAGTATACAAAGACTTAAAAGTATGCTTAATGGGTTTACTCTTTCTTATGGACAAAAAAGAAAGTTAAGAGAAGATTTGTTAGAGCAGGTTGGGAGTGAAGAAAACTTAGAGAGACTTTTAAAACAAGCTGATGAGGAATTAAACCCTAAAAAGTATGCTAATGCATGTGCTGATTTATTTACGTATATGGTTGATAATTTCAGGGAAATTATGGAATTTTTACATCAACATCCAATTGATTTGTCATCACTAACGGATGAAGAGGTTAGTAAGTTTGAATTATATGTTGCTCATAAATATTTACAATATGCAGAAAGTGTTGATTTAGAATATAAACAGAGATATTTATATTATGTTTCTAATTATTTTTCAGAACTTGGTAATAATGTAAGTGAAGATTTAGAAATAGTAGTTGATGAATATAAATCGGATTTAGCTGGTATTTCGGATCGCGAAGGTTATGTTGTTACTCCTAAGTCATTACAAGAAAGATATAAACAATTGTTAATTAGTTATCCAGAATTAAAAACAGTAACGCTTAGTTGGGTTGATTTTTCTACTATGAATCCTAGTGAAGTAGAAGAATTTATGGATAATTATTTGAAAGATCTGTCGGCTAATTGGGAAATGATACCTAATGGTAAAAGTTTGGATGAGGCTTTTACAGCTAGTGTTTCAAAGAAAACTGAAGGAATGAGTGAAGAAGAAAGGGAAAAATATAGAGAACATTTAACAGATCTTTATTTAGAGAAAAAAACATTTCATGAATCGTTGGATCCTTTTTGTACACTTCAAGGTTTGGGAACTTTTGATGGATATGTAGCCTATGTTCATTCTAATGGTAAAATAGTTTTAGAAAAATATTTTGATAATGCAAGTACTGGTCGTGTGTCTACAGGAGACGCAATATATATTATGGATTCGGGAGACTTTCATAGATTATCACAGTTAAGTAAAAGAGAATTAATCGAAAGTGGACAATGTAAGAGAGTAATTCATCGTGGTAATTGGCAAAGTAGAGTTTTGGAAGAAATAAAAACCGGTGATGGTAAAGCAAATATTTCTAAAGACTATAAAGAATTAGTTAAAACTGGAGCAATAGATGGTTTTAATACTAATGAATAATCTATTTATGTAAAGCGTAAGAAAACTTGCGTTTTATTTTTATAAAATGTTAGCACTCTATGTTGACAAGTGCTAAAAAATAGCGTATAATATATACTGGAAGAGGTGATAGAATATGTATAATAATTATCAAGAAGAACAAGACGAAAATGTATTAGAAAAATATGGTCGTGATATAACTGAAGCTGCAAAAAAAGGCAAAATTGATCCAGTTATTGGTAGAGATGAAGAAATACGTAGTATCACTAGAGTATTATCAAGAAAAACAAAAAACAATCCGGTTTTAATAGGTGAACCAGGTGTTGGTAAAACAGCAATAGTTGAAGGACTTGCTTTAAGAATTATTAAAGGGGATGTTCCTTCTAGTTTAAAGAATAAAACTATATGGGAGTTAGATATGGCTGCTTTAGTAGCTGGTGCTAAATATCGTGGTGAGTTTGAGGAACGTTTAAAGAAAGTGTTAAACGAAGTTAAAAAAAGCGAAGGCGATATAATCATGTTTATTGATGAAATACATATGATTGTTGGTACTGGTAGAACTGAAGGAGCAATGGATACTTCTAATATTTTAAAACCTATGCTTGCTCGTGGTGAAATTCATGTTATTGGTGCAACTACTTTAAATGAGTATCGTCAATATATTGAAAAAGATGGAGCGCTAGAAAGACGTTTCCAAAAGATTAAAGTGTCTGAGCCTACAGTTGAAGATACTATTACGATTTTACGTGGCTTGAAAGAAAGATTTGAAATACATCATGGTGTTTCTATTCAAGATAAGGCTTTAGTTTCTGCTGCTACCTTATCTAATCGTTATATTACAGATCGTTATTTGCCAGATAAAGCAATCGATTTAGTAGATGAAGCTTGTGCAACTATTAGAGTACAAATGGATTCAGTTCCAGTTGACTTGGATAATTTAACTCATAAGATTATGCGCTTACAAATAGAAAGAGAAGCTATAAAGAAGGAAAAAGATGAAATTTCTAAGAAACGTAGAGAAGAAATAGATGCTGAAGTTGAAAAACTACAAGTAAAAGAAAAAGAATTAACTGAAGCTTGGAATAAAGAAAAGAACTTGAATAGTGATATTAAGAAGAAAAAGGCTGAAATAGAAGAAGCTAAGTTTGAACTTGATCAAGCTGAAAATAAATATGACTTGGAAAGAGCGGCAGTACTTAGACATGGTGAAATTCCAAAACTTGAAAAAGAATTGGAAGAGTTAAATAATACAGAAAAAAATAAAATATTAAGTGATACTGTTACTAGTGATGATATAGCAGGTGTTATTGCTAAATGGACTAATATTCCAGTTGCAAAACTTGTAAGTAGTGAAAAGGAGAAGCTTTTATCATTAGATGAAAACATGAAAAAACGTGTTATGGGTCAAGATAAGGCTATAAAACTTGTAAGTGATGCAATTATTAAATCACGTGCTGGTATAAAAGATCCTAATAGACCAATTGCGTCATTTATGTTTTTAGGACCAACTGGTGTTGGTAAAACAGAAATAGCTAGAACTTTAGCTTATGAGTTATTTGATGATGAGTCTCATATGATTAGAATTGATATGAGTGAATATATGGAGAAGTTTAGTGTGTCTAGATTAATTGGTTCTCCTCCAGGATATGTTGGATATGAAGAAGGTGGACAATTAACAGAAGCTGTTAGACGTAATCCATATAGTATAGTTTTATTTGATGAAATTGAAAAAGCTCATCCAGAAGTTTTAAACTTACTTTTACAAGTACTAGATGATGGTAGAATTACTGATTCTAATGGTCGTACAGTTGACTTTAAAAATACAATTATTATAATGACATCTAATTTAGGTAGTGAACATATTTTAAATGGAGATTCTTCTAAAGTAATGGATGAAGTCAGAAGTTATTTCAGACCAGAGTTCATTAACAGAATTGATGAGATTATTGTATTTGATCCATTGTCAAAAGAAGCAATTAACTCTATACTTGATAAAATACTTGCTGATATTGAAAAACGTTTAAGTGACGTTAATATAAAAATAGCTTTAAGTGATAAAGCAAGAAGCCAATTAATAGAAGAAGGTTATGATATTAATTATGGAGCTAGACCTTTAAAAAGATTAGTAAGTCGTACTATTGAGACGCTGCTTGCTAGAATGATAATTGAAGGTAGGGTTAAACCTAATAATACAGTTTTTGTTGATTATAAAAATGATCAATATGTTCTTCAAACGGAGGATAAGTAATTATCCTTCTTTTTTTTGTGTAAAATTGTATTTTTGTATGTTATAATTTTTTTAGAGTAGGATGTGATATGATGAAGAAGTTTGTTCTAGCTTTAATTATTTCATTATGTTTAGTTTTGCCAGTGAGTGTAAATGCATCGGAGTTAGAGAAGAGTTTTGAGACTAGTTTTGATTTACCTGATTTTTATAGTGATATTTATTCTATGACTAGTTATGATGATTCTGGTAATGTAGATGGATATATTATTTATGGTGCTTCTTTTATTAAGTATGATTTAAATAATAAGGTTGTTTGGAACAAAACAAATTTTATCCCAGATGATTTGAAAACTACTAGAGAATCAAACTTTGTCTCATTAGAAAAAATAAATCTTGATACTAATGAAGTTCTTTGGCAAAAAAAGATTTCTGGTTATATTTATAATTACTTTTATAGTTATGATAACTCTGGAAATGTTGATGGTTATTTAATTCATTTTTATACTGGATCTATAGATTCTAATTTAGATTTAGGTCAATATATAGTTAAATATGATTTAGATGGCAATATAATTTGGACTAAAAAGAGTGAGGATAATAATTACGTTTTGTTTGCTAAAGATTCAGATGGTAATTGGTATAAGTATAGTACTGATTTAGACAATGCGGCTTATTATTGTGATATATATAATCTGTCAACTAATGAAAAAATTAAAAAAATCTTTATTTCTGCCAAATGGTTACCAGAATATTTAATTATAAGAAATAAAGATGATTCTGAGTCTTTGTTTGTGATTGGAAAGTCAGATAATAACATTGAAATTTCACGATATACATTAACTGGTGAGGAACTTTTTAAAAGAGAAGTTGATTTTGATACTATGTCTTACTTTTCATATTCAATTAATAGTAGAAATATTTCTGGCGAGTATGATGGTGTTATTCTTTTAAATAGTTCTAGTTATTCTGGTTATTCTATTCTTAAGATTGACTATGACGGTAATTTGATATGGAAAAAGGAACTTTCGTATGAGCCTTCTTTTATAGCTGAAAGTTATGATGAAACTGGTGAATTTAACGGATATATTGTTACTGGATATGATAGAGTTAATAAAAAGGGATATATTACTAAGTTTACTTATCCTAAGAAAGTGATTGAAAGTAAGAGTAGTGATGTTGAAGTTATTAGTGATGCTTATCCTGGTAAGACTGTTACAGTTAAAGCTAAAGAGAAAACTGGCTATGTAGTTAAGAGAATTGTTGTTAAAGATAGTTCTGGTAAGGAGATAGAAGTTGGTAGTGACGGAACATTTATAATGCCTGATGATGATGTTAGTATTGAAGTTGTTTATGAGAAAAAGATGGAAAACATAATTACTAATCCTGATACAGTTTCGGCAATTGGTGCTGTTTTATTCTTAATAATGACTGTAGTGTCTGGGACACTTATGGTTAAAAATAATAGAAAGGTTTAGAAAAAAAATTATGAATACTTTAAAGAAAATATTTGTCGTTTTATTATCAATTATTTCAGTTTGTTTTATGATAGTGTTTATGTTATCTTTTTCAGTACATGAGGTTGTTATTAAACAGGCGAGAAATATAGTTACTGAAGAAGTTAAAAAAGAAGTACTTAAAGATTTAATAATATTGCTTGTTATGCGGAGACTAATGCTTTAATTCAAAAATATATTGATTTATTAGTATCTGGTATTTCTGGTAAGGATGTTTGGGATGATGTTGATATTACTAGTGATATAGTTAATTTTATTGATAATAATAGAGATTTATTGAAAGAAAAATTAGGTGTAACAGATCAACAATTAGATGAATTTAAAAATAGTGAAGATTTAAAAAAAGCTAATGAATATTTTAAAGAAAACGTTGTACAAGCAGTTAGTGATAATACTAAAGAAACGGTGACTATATTTAGAGTATATAGTGATTTGGTTTCAACTAATTCAAAAATTATATTTGCTTTTTTGATTATAGTTTTGACTGGTATTATTGCTTTACTTCAAAAATCTTTTGCAAAAACAATTAAAACATTTGGAATAAATTTAGTTATTGGTGCAATTTTTACTATATTATTTGTAGTTGCATTAAACTTTATAGTTGCATCTGTTATAGATTTATCAATTACAGTTGATTATAGTACTGGACTGATATATGGAATATTAGCACTTGTTATTGGAATAGTATCTATAGTTATTGGTAATATTTATAAGAAAAAAGTATCCTAGGATACTTTTTTTGTCAATTTTGTGTAAAGTTTTACATATGTTATACTTAGTACTTTTAATTATTGAGTATTTGTGCTATAGTTTATGTTCTTCACTTTTTAAGGAGGGATTTTATGAGATTATATAAAGACATATGTAATACTTTAGCAAAAGTTACTACTTTAGAAGAAAAATATATTGTTTTATTATTAACAAGTTTGATTGTTATAATAGTTTTTCGTATTTTAAAAGCGCTTGGTAAAAAAATAATACAAAAAGTGACAACTGGTAGGAAAGAATTTGTTTCTAATCAAACTTATCAAGTTATTTTAAATACTTTAGAAATATTAGTATTTATACTTTTATTTGATGATTATATTAAAGGATTAATTACTCTTATTAGTGTTATTTCAGCAGCAATGACTATTGCTTTAAGGGACTTTATACTTAATTTTTTCTGTGGAATTTATATTAAGTTTAAAAAACCTTTTAAAGTAGAAGATCGTATACAAATAGAAGATATAAAGGGAGATGTTATGAGTATTTCGACATTTAGTTTTGAAATACTTGAAGTATCTAATAAAGAAGATAATGGACAGTCTACAGGTATAGTAATTCATTATCCTAATTCTACTATTGTTTCAAAGCCAGTTAAAAATATTAATAAGGGATTTAAATATATTTGGAATGAGATGACTATTAAAGTTTGTCTAGATTGTGATTTGGCTAACAATAAAAAAGAAATATACAAAATAGTTAATGGTTTGGATACAGTTAAAAGTATACCTAAAAAGATGAAAAATTTAATAAATGATGTTAATACAACTAATAGAATTTATTTTAATAAATTTGAACCAATTATATATACTAGAATTGTTGATGATCATATAGAACTTATACTTAGATATTTAATGCATCCTAAGAAAGCTAGATATATAGAAAGTGTAATTTGGAATAAAATTTATTTAGCTTATAAAGATGAAAAAATTAATCTTTATGTTAAGGATTAATTTTTTCTTTTTCGAGAAATATTTTTCTATTATTATAAAGATCTTTGTTAGTGGGATTTTTTTCTATTGCTAAGTTGATGAAATAAATGGCATAATTAAATTTATTCTGATAGTAGTTTGATATTGCTAGTAAGTTATAGATGGTATCGTCCCAACAAAATATTTCATTAATATATGTTTTTTGATGGTACTTGATAGTTAGGGCTTTTAAACAATATTTTTCAACGTCTAAATAGTTCTCTTCATTATAAGCAAGAATGGCTCTTTCGACATATGGTTCTCTTAAATAGGGAGTTTCTATTATTGCTTTTTCTAACCAGGTTTTGGCTTCTTTATAATTGTTTAGGTTTTGGTAACTTCTAGCAATAAAACGCATAGAGGCTGAACGTTCATCTTTCCAATTTGCTGTTTTTAATTTGAGATGTTTTTTTAGAGTTTTGATACATTTTTTCCAATAACCATGGTACATATACTCTCTACCTAGATAGTGCATATTCCGATCATTATTTGGATCTTCTTTTACGGATAGTTCTAGAAGAGAAAGGTAACTTTTTCTACTTTTTGTTTCATCTGGATAATGATTTAGAATAATTGAATCAATTATTAGGACATTTTCATTTCCATTATATTCTAGGATTTCATGAACGGGATTTTTCCATTTATACCCTGATAATTTGTGAATTTTTTCGGTATAAAAACTAACTAATGGATTATTATTTTCATCTAATTTCCAATTATAAGTGTATTTTATTCTTGTTGTGTTTTTTTGCCAAACTTTTTCTAATTTTTCTCGCCAACCTTTTTGAAATACTTCATC
>ENA-ORKV01002522-ORKV01002522.1-human-gut-metagenome-genome-assembly--contig:-NODE-2522-length-10796-cov-2.808471_pt1 | contig 10796 bp, 3 predicted proteins | sample MGYA00243058_ERZ508805 | MGnify/ENA primary metagenome ERZ508805 (study PRJEB26277, sample SAMN04329770) | human gut metagenome | biome: human-associated habitat | host: Homo sapiens | place: USA... | reverse complement strand
AAACACCTGAATATCAACATTACCGATACAGGCAAGGGCAACAACCGGCGTTGGCAAGCCACAGGCGGACAGCGAGGAACGAGCGAATTCCGCCGGACGGTTTCGACATGGCAGCACTAGAAAATTGCTGCCCTCAGTCAAGCCTGCGGGGCGATGTTGCAGATTTCCATGAAGAATCCTCTAAATCCATTGACAAAACGGTAAAAATGGATTATAATTGTAAAGGCAGTCCGACAAAAAACAGATTTTCTGCTTCCTTGCCATAGAACTGCCGCACAAAATCTGCGGACGTGTTCCCATGTTTGAACAAGGACACGCCCTGAAAAGATCGAATTTTGGTATGAGGTGCAGCAATGAAAGTTCGCAGAAAGAAAAATCCCCACAATACAAAACTCTGGATCAATACCATGATCGGTGTCCTTTGCGGATTTATCGTGGTAGTATTTATCATCGTACTTCTGACACAGACCGGCAAGCCGAAAGTGGAACAGCAGCTTTCTCCGGCGGCAAATGCACAGGCTCCGGTTGCTACACAGACGGAAGCCCCCACAGAGGCTCCCACCGAACCGCCTGCCCTGCTGACATATCCCACACCGGCAGACAACCTCACAGAACTGACCGCTTCGAATATCTCCAGCGAACATGCTGTGCTGCTGGACGTGGAAAACAACACCGTTCTGGCACAGCGGGATCCGGACGCACGCATTTATCCGGCATCGATGACAAAGATCATGACGCTTTTGGTGGCGGCGGAACATATCGAAAACATGGACGATACATTTACCATGACTTACGAGATCATTGCCCCGCTGATCGAAGCGGAAGCTTCCCGTGCCGGCTTTGAAGAGGGTGAAACCGTTTCCCTGAAAGATCTGATGTACGGGATCGCATTGCCCTCCGGTGCAGATGCTACCACCGCGATCGCCATTTATCTCTGCGGCTCTGAGGACGAATTCGTCAAGCTGATGAACGAAAAGGTGGAGGAGCTGGGGCTGAAAAATACCCACTTCACCAACGCCAGCGGACTTTACGACCCCAACCACTACAGCACTGCCACGGATATTGCCATGCTGATGTCTGCGGTCATGGAAAATGATACCTGCCGCGAAATTCTGGGCACTTATCAGTACACCACCACTGCCACAGAGCAGCACCCGGAAGGCATTCTGCTGGAGAGCACCATGTACAGCCGCATGTACGGCAACGAAGTCACCGGCATTTCCATTGATGCCGGAAAAACTGGCTACACTGATGAGGCAGGCAACTGTCTGGTCAGCTACGCCACTGACACCGAGGGCAAGCATTTTATCGCTGTCACCGCCAAAGCTCCCACTTATTGGAGAGCCGTATTCGATACCTTTGCAATCTATGGTCTGATCCACAACGGCTATCCTATGCCGACAGACCTAAGCCCAGTGGAAACCGATGAAAACGGTTCTGCCGTGGACCCTACAGGCACATTCACCGATACTACTGATACTGCTGTGCCGGCAGCATAACCGAAACAGCAGCTTTCACAGGAAAGGAGGCTGGTTCCACGCTATGAGCAAACGGAAACAAAGACACATGAGTCCCGCCGGCTTTCTCCTTGCGTTGGTGCTCCTGATTGTCGGGATCTTCGCACTGGACGCATTTTACCGCGTTTTCTTGCAGAATGTTCCCGAAAATATTGTGGGCGTGGGCGGATTTGCTTCTACGCCGTCCGCCTCCGACACTCCTTCCGCAGGAGAGGAAAACGCTGACACCACTGAAGCAACACAACCCAGCGGAACGGTACTACAGCTGACCGCAGCCGATGAGGCAAACGGCTCTCTGATTCTGGTAGATGCCGCACATCCCTATGCCGGTGCACAGGCATGGACAGACTTTTCCGCCGTGACGGACACCAACGTCAAGCCCAGAGATACTTCCCTGCAAATGCAGTCGGAAATCACGGAGCCGCTGTGCAGTCTGTTCGATGCATACGCCGCTGCAAACGGCTATGCCAATCTACAGGTTTACAGCACGCTGGACACCACGCTGAGCAGCACCTCCATTTATACCAATGTTCTCCCTGACCGCAGCAGCGGCTACGGCTTTGACATTGGTCTGATCACCAGCACCGGCGAAGTTGTTCCCTACATCACCAAACGCAATGAGTGGATGGTGACGAACTCGTGGGAATACGGCTTCATTCTGCGGTATCCCAATGACAAGACAGAAACCACCGGCACACCCTACGCCCCGCACCACTTCCGGTATGTGGGCAAGATTCATGCGGCGATCATGCACGAAAACAACTTCTGTCTGGAGGAATACCTGGACTATCTCCGGAATTACACCATGGAATCCGGCGGGCTGGCATATTCTGACGGCGTACAATCTTACACGATCTACTACGTTCCCGCAGATGCCAGCGGCACCACAACGGTTTCCCTGCCGGAAAATGCGGTCTACACCGTTTCCGGTGACAACAGCAGCGGCTTTATCATCACCCTGACAAACGGAGCTGTCACGCCGGACAGCGGTTCTACAGAACCGGCATCTGAAACCGGCACTACAACCGCCGCTTATTAAAACAACGTGAAACAACAAAAATCCGCCTGAAGAAAACACTTCAGGCGGATTTTTTTATATAGGGCAGTACCGCACAAAGATTGTGCGACAGATGCGTCGTCAAATTTTTCGTCAGATTGCCTAAAAATTCCGCAGGCATACTGCCGTATGGCAAGGGATTTCTGGGCAATATGACGGAAAATTTGCAAGCAGATGGCGTGCAAAGTCGCCAGACGCTCTTTGTGCGGTATTGCCATATGGCAATGCTTCGGTCAGTTTTTCAGAACGTCGCTCCATGTTGCCTTGATTCCGGCTCCATGCATTGCAATGTACAGCAGCAAATAGTAGAGATCCTGCGAATCCAGTTTGTTGTCATTGTTGATGTCCATCATCAGGATCAGCCAGCGGTTGACGGTCGGATCCTCGTGGAAAACCACGTCCTTTTCGCCCACAGCTGTTCTCGCAATATACAGCAGCAGTTCGAAAACGTCCTGCGAGTCCACCTCGCCGTCCATGTTGGCATCACCACGGGTACGCGGCAAAATAATTGGCTTGGTCGTCGCAGTGGCAGTTGTGGTGGTGGCTGCGGTGGTGTTGGTGGTAATTCCGGAACTGGTGGCAGTACTGGTTTCCGACGTGGTTTCCGCACTCGTCGTTGCTTCCGTCGTCAGAATGGGAATCGTAGACGTTGCGGTGCTTTCCGTGGTTTCCGTGGTACTGCTCTCTGTTGTAGTCGTCGTTGTTGTTTCTGTCGTAGTAGTTGTTGTGGTGGTCGTGGTGGTCGTTTCTTGCGTAGTTGTAAAAGTCGTAGTTGTGGTGGTCGTCGTAGTCGTGGTTTCTGTCATGGTTGTGGTAGTCGTCGTCGTTGTTGTGGTAGTTGTCGTTGTCGTTGTGGCAGAAGTCGTAGTGGTTGTGGTAGTAGTAGTCGTCGTTGTTGTTGTCGTGGTAGTCGTTGTCTTTTTGGTGAATGTTTCTTCCGTGGTAGTTGTCGCAGTCGTGGTAGTCGTGACCGGCTTCTTGGTGAACGTTTCCTCGATGGTAGTCGTCATAGTCGTTGTCGTGGTGATCGGCTTTTTCGTAAACGTTTCATCGGTGGTTGTCGCTGCCGTAGTCGACTCCGTGGTTTTCGCAGTGGTGCTTTCCGTAGTCGTCAGCGAGGTAGTCATTTCTGTGGTAGTAGTGGTAGTAGTTGCAGTCGTTTCTGCGGTGGTGGTTGTCATTTCCGTCGTAGTATCGGTGGTTGTTTCTGTGGTAGTCGCAGTGGTTTCTGTGGTGGTCGTTTCTGTGGTAGTAGTTTCGGTGGTGGTTTCCGTTGTGGTGGTGGTTGTTGTCGTAGTCGTCGTCGTTGTGGTTTCCGTTGTTGTGACCGGCTTTTCCTTGGCAGAAACGACAATGGTGCCGATCGCGGTTTCATAGTTGGAGCCGTCCGCGGGAACGAACTTCCATTGCAGCTGGTTTCTGCCGGCTTTGAACGTGCTCGGCGTGTCTGCCGTCCACATCAGTATGCCCTCGGTATTGGCAGTGTCCAGCCGTATCGGCGGCACGTCATCTCCTTCGGTATATTCCGCGGAATCGTCCCATATCACAGTCACCTTGGGCACCGCTTTTTCAATGACAAATTCCAGCGATACGCTGCCCGACCAGAGAGAGCCCTCTGCCCCGCTGACCAGAATCGTTCCTCTGCCGGCATTGAGATTGTTCTCATAGGAAAGCGTGTAATCCGTGCCCTGTTTCAGCTCGTTGCCTCCTGCAACTACGATCACGTCCGGTGTCAGCGGTTCGCCGGTGTAGAAAATGTCCTTCTCATTTTCCAGCGTCACATCGACGATGTTCATGGGAATGTCTTGCAGCTGCACAGTGAAAGATGCAGTCACATTGGGATTTCCTGTGTTATAAGTATAAGTGATATTTTGCAGCGGATCTGTTATATAAACCTTTGTGCCGCTGCATTCGGCATTGTTCCACGTCTGTACAAGGTCTAACCGGAACCCGCTCCACTGCGTCGGTTCCAGATACAGATCTTTTCCGTTGCAGGACGGCTTTTTCTGAACCACACAATTTTGCAGATCGCAGACAGTCATCGGTGCCTGCTCCGACAGGTTCAGTGCCAGCAGCGGATTGCTTACTGCGTAAAGCATATCCAGCTGATGCAGATTGGTCAGCATCAGCCAGCCCAGCTGGTTACCGCTGCAATCCAGTTCTTCCAGAGCCTGCTGATTGTTGTTGTTCAGAGAATTCAGCTGATTTTCCGCACAGTTCAGCACACGCAGTGAAACCGTTCCCCATGTGAAGCCTGTCAGCTGATTCTTGCGGCAGTCCACTTCCTTCAGTGCCGTACAGCGGGACAAATCCAAGGTTGTCAGCTGGTTGTTGTCACAAATCAGCTTTTCCAGCTGTAGGTTGGACAGATACAGAGAAGTCAGCTCGTTCTCCCCGCAGTCCAGCAATTGCAGTTCCGGCAGAACATTGACGTTCAGGCTTTGCAGATGCAAGCCGCGGCAGTGCAGCTCTGTCAGCCGATAGAAGTCCGTCAGGTTCAGTTCCCGCAGTGCGGTATTGCTACAGTCCAGCACCTCCAATTTCTCGGAAATTCCGGACAGATCGGAGATCGAATTTCCTGCACACTTCAGCTGCACCAGATTCGGGAAGTAAGAAAGCCCCGTCAGGTCGGCAATGCCGCAGTTCGAAATGTCCAGCTGTGTTACCGCTTTCTGCTCGGAAATTTGCAGCATGCCGTCCCCGTTTTTGTCCAGAGATTGCAGCACATAGGAACGAAGCACATCGTCCGGAAAATGCTCTGCATCAATGGCAACGGCATCTTCTTCCATGACTGTGGGGATCCATGTGAACGATACCGTCCGGCTGGCATCATTGGCATCGATCTGGTACGCATAGCGTATCTCCTGCGAACGGTCGTTCACTGTCAGCACATTCTCCGTACAGGTGGCATTCTGCCACATATCCGGCTGCACCTTTGACGGCTGGAAACCGTCTGCAAGGACAGACAGATCTACCTGTCCCATGGCGTTGAACGGTATGCTTCGGGTATTGTCGATCACTTCCACCCGCTGTAATTTTGACAGACCAGTCACGTCCAGTGCGATCAGATGATTCTCCATGCACAGCAGTGTTTCCAGCTGTTTCTGTGCCGAAACGTCCAGTGTGGTCAGCTGGTTGCCGGAGCAGTCCAGCGTTTGCAGCTGTGTCAGTGTGCCCAGTTCCAGCACAGTCAGCTGATTGCCCTCGCACGCCAGTTTCGTCAGTTCCGTCAATTTGGAGAGTTCCAACGCCGTCAGCTGGTTCGATGCACAGCTGAGTTCCTTCAGCAATGTATTGGCAGAGCAATCCAGCGTGGTCAGCTGGTTATTGTTGCAGTTCAGCTTTTCCAGCTGCCCCAGCGTCCGCAGGGGAATTGTTGTCAGCTTATTATTGGAGCAGTCCAGCGTTTGCAGTGCTGTAAAGTACTCCACGCCGGTCAGGTCGGCGATCTCGTTGACCGAAACGTCCAGTTCTGTGACTTGTTTCAGTTCCGACCGGGAAAGCAGTCCGTCACTGTCGGTGTCATACCGGACAACGATACGGCGGAAATTTTCGTCCGGAAAATGCTCTGCATCAATGGGCACACCCGTTTCCTCTGCTGCCTGCGGCACCAGTGTAAATGTGATTACACTGTCCGGATCATCTGCCTGCACCTGATACTGATATGACACACTCCAGCCGGGGTCTGTGACATAGATACCGCCTGCACCTGCCTCACCATTGGTAATGCTGCCCTGTACCACGCGGGACGGCTGAAAGTTCTCCGCCAGATCTGCAAAGCGGATCCGGTTCAGGCTGTCCATTGCAACAGTACATTTGTTGCGTGCCGCACTCAGCTTTTGCAGTGTCACGCCATCAGCTGCTTGCAGTGCAGTCAGCTGATTGTTGATGCACACCAGCGATTCCAGATTCGGCAGCGACTCGGTTTTCAGCACGGTCAGCTGGTTGTTGGAACAATTCAGTGTAGCCAGTTCCGGACACTGTTCCACCGCCAGTGCCGGAATCTGGTTGCTGGCACAGTTCAGGGATCTCAGTACGGAAAGAGCTGATAAGTCTAAAGCAGTCAGCTTATTCATGGAACAATTCAGCGTGGTCAGTTGGGACAGTCCGCCCAGTTCCAGCGAAGTCAGCTGATTCAGCGAACAGTTCAATGTCGTCAGTTCCGGCGAATTCGTCAGATCCAGCGTTTTCAGGCGGCACTGGGCACAGTAGAGCACTTGCAGATGAGAAAGAGAAGCAACAGAGAGTTCCTGCAATGTGCTGTTGCTGGAGCAGCGGAGTTCCTCCAGAAGGCTGTTCTCCGGCAGTACCAGCGAGGAGAGATTATTACTGGAACAGTTCAGCGTTTTCAGTTGAGAAAGCGTTGTCAGATCCAGCTTCCGCAGATTGTTGGCGGAGCAGTCCAGCGTTTCCAGCCGGACAAAATACTGGATTCCGGTCAGATCCCAGATAGACTTCCCGCCGATGAGCATTTCTGTTACGGCAAACAGTTCCCCGCGGGAAAGGCTGCCGTCGGCATTGGTGTCCAGTCCCTGTACATAGCTGCGGAATGCACTGTCCGGAAAATGTACTGCATCAACAGGCAGCAGCGGTTCCTCTGGCTGTAGGGTAAACTGCACCGTCTGGGTTCTGGCGGCATCGAGATAATAGGTATAGGTCACCGGCTGGCTAAGGTCTGCCACCGTCAGAACACCGTCCTGCACCGTGCCGTTTGTCCAGTTCTCTGCCTGCTCTGCGGAGAAGCCGGACAGTTGGGACAAGTCCAGCTGTCCCAGAATATCCGGCGAGATCGCAGCCACGTTTCCATCAGCAGACACTGTGCCGTCTGCCAGTTTCGTGCCGTCGATTTGCAGGGCACAGAGTTGGTTGTCCGCACAGAACAGCTCTTGCAGGTTGCTCTGCCTGCTCAGTTCCAGAGAGGTCAGCTGGTTTTGTTTGCAGGAGAGCACCTCCAGCGAGGATTCTTCCGGCAGCAGCAGTTCTTTCAGCCCGCAGCCGTCACAGGACAGCATCTTCAAAGCGGAAAATCCGGAAACGTCCAGTCGTTCTAAAGAAATTCCGCTGCACTGCAAATTCTCCAGCCAGCACAGCTGTTCCATTCCGGTAAGGTCTGTGATGCCGCTGTCTGCGGAAATCGTCAGGGTCTTGGCTGCCTGTAGTTCCGCCAGCGAGAGCCAGCTGTTTCCGTCAGTGTCAAAGCTGTCGCGGACAAGGCTCCGGAATGCTGCGTCCGGAAAATGCTCCTCGTTCAGCTGCAAATAACACGCTTCGTCCGGCTGCAATGTCAGGGTGAACGTTGCCACCGGCACTGCCTGCTGGCTGTCCAGCCGGTAGCCATAAGACACACGTTCGGTGTCTGCCGGAATTTGCAGTACATTGGCGGCATCTTCCTTCACAGAAGCGTTCTCCCAGCCGGTGATGCGGTCTTGTTCCAGTTCCGGCAGATTGTTCAGGTCATAGCTGTACGCTCCCGCCTGTTCCGGCTGCGGCACAATGGCACGCTGATTGCCGGCAGTTTCCAGTATTTCCAGCGTCAGTCCGGTGGTGTCCAGTTCCACCAGCTGGTTCTGGGAACAGTCCAGTTCGCGGAGAGCAGAACACTCCGACAGGAACAGGGACGGCAGGGCATTTTCCGAGCAGTCCAGTTTCTGAAGAAGGGCATTGTATACGTCCAGTTCTGTCAGCTGGTTGCCGGAGCAGTCCACTTCCTCCAGCTTGGCATTCTGGGAAAAGTTCAGTGTAGTCAGCTGGTTATTGGAACAGTTTACAGTCTGCAAATTGGAATTCGCAGAAACGTCCAGCGTAGTCAGCTGATTGCCGGAGCAGTCCACAGTCCGCAAATTGGAATTTGCAGAAATATCCAGTGCTGCCAGCTGATTGCCGGAACAGTCCAGCGTTCCCAAAAGGGCGTAGGAATCCAGCGACAACTCTGTCAGAGCACAGTCACTACAGTCCAACATCACCAAAAAGGAAAACGCACCGTTTTTCTCCGGCAGTTTCAGTGCAGACAAATCCGGATTCGCAGAGCAATTCAGCTGCAACAGCTGTGCAGCACCGGAAATATCCAATGCCGACAACGTGTTTCCGGAACAATCCAGCTGCTGCAATTTGGAAAAGACATCGATCCCCGTCAGATCGGCAATGCCCTGCTGGGATACATTCAGATCAACGACTTCGCTGCATTCCGTCGCGGACAGCATGTTGTCACCGTCGCTGTCCAGCTGTTCGGAAATGTAGTTCCGGAACTGCTCGTCCGGAAATCGTTCTGCCGAAATGGCGATCTCCTCCCCCGCCGCCGCATCTGCTGCAAATGCCGGCAGCGGCAGGCTGGTCACAGCCATCATGCCCGCCAGTAAAAAGCTAAGGCAACGGTATCGATTCGTGTTTGGGTTCTGCACAAACATCGCTTCCTCTCTATGCAGGCAGCCCCACGCCGAACCTACCTGACAGACTGACATGACGCTGCTTTCAGAGCCTCCGGAAAGCACTTCCGGAGGCGTTTTTTTATCTAAAGTCATACATTAATATTATAGCACAAATGCCACAAAAAGTCAAACATATTTTTCCATTTTTCGGATTGCAAATTTGATTTCTATTTCGTTGCTAAATTGCCAAAAACGCAAGTATTTGAGGAAAAATTCTGTAAGACAGCCGGTGCTTTCGTCATTCCTCACAAAAACAACGTTGTCATTTTTTACAAAAAAGCTATTGACAAGAGGAATAAAATCGATTATAATGTAAGAAATATCGTATGTATACTCATGCACTGAAAGGGGCTTATTCTTATGAGATCAAATTGGAGAAAAACTATTGCAGGCATCGTTGCCATTGCGGCACTGATCCCCTGCTGTCTGGGCACGACCGCTTATGCAGCACCTCAGAGTGCCGCCGACACGGTGATCTCGGCAGTGATGCCGGAACTGGAAGAACCGATGCCGTCCAGTCAGGTCGATGCACAGATTGCAGCAGATGTGAAAGCAGCGATCAGCGGTACTGCCGGCGGTCTGGAAACCATTCCCACACCGAATTATGCGGAAGATTCCGACGTTGAGATTCCGGACGGCAAGCCGACACAGGACGGCAAGCTGTACTACAAAATCGTATCGAAAAAGGCACAGATCACCGGCTGTGCACCGGGCACCACCGATCTGGCGATTCCGGATACCATTTCTGACGAAGAGGACGAAGAAGATTATCCGGTAACCTTTATCGCTGCGGCTGCATTCTACGGCAACAAGGAATTGCAGACCGTCACCATGCCGGACGGTATGGTGGGCATCGGTGCAAACGCATTTCTGGGCTGCACCAATCTGACCAGTGTCAGCATGCCGGACAGCGTGGCTTCCATTAACGGCAGTGCGTTCTGCTCCTGCTCCAACCTGACAGATATCAAACTGCCGGCAAGCCTGTACTTTGTCGGCAACGATGCATTCTCTTACTGTGCATCTCTGGAATCCATCACGATTCCCGGAAATCTGACTTCCATCGGCTCTACCATGTTTGCAAACTGTGCAAAGCTGAAAACTGTCGTTCTGGAAGAAGGCGTACAGAGCATCGGTTCCAATGCATTCTACGGCTGTACAAGTCTGGACACTGTACAGTTTCCGGAGAGTTCCTGCACCAGAATCAACGCAAATGCCTTTACTTATTCCGGTCTGTCTTCTATCGAACTGCCGGACAGTGTGACTAATGTTGCAACAGCAGCATTCAGCCACTGCCAGAATCTGAAAACTGTCAAGCTGTCCTCCGGCATGACTTCTCTGCGAAAGGACACCTTTGCATACAGCGGTCTGGAAAGCATTGAAATTCCGGACAGCATCACCACGATCAAATCCGGCGTATTCGCTTATTGCAGCAACTTGAAATCCGTAACACTGCCGCAGACACTGAAGCAGATGGACGAGATCGTATTCTACAGCTGCGGTTCTCTGGAAAGCATTGTCCTGCCGGATTCTCTGACCAAGATCAGCGACAACCTGTTCTATCGCTGCACCAGCCTGAATGATGTCAAGTTCGGAGCAAATGTTAACTCGATCGGTGCTTCTGCATTCTACGGCTGCACCAGTCTGACAGAAGTCAACATTCCGGATACCGTCACCAAACTGGGACAGAGTGCCTTTGCAGAGTGCACCAATGTTACCAAAGTTACCATTCCGGACTCTGTGACCGATCTCAGCAAGTGGACATTCTACAACAACACCAACCTGACCGATGTCACCATC
>ENA-ORKV01002521-ORKV01002521.1-human-gut-metagenome-genome-assembly--contig:-NODE-2521-length-10803-cov-2.153086_pt1 | contig 10803 bp, 10 predicted proteins | sample MGYA00243058_ERZ508805 | MGnify/ENA primary metagenome ERZ508805 (study PRJEB26277, sample SAMN04329770) | human gut metagenome | biome: human-associated habitat | host: Homo sapiens | place: USA... | reverse complement strand
TGCGGCGAGGATCTCTTCTGCTGTAGTAAGCGCCGGATAAATGGTCACTTCGCATCCGCGCTCATTTAAGGAACGTGCGATGTTGTTCTTTGCGCCAAGATCCAGAAGTGCAACTTTAAAGCCTTCTCCTTTTAAAACTGATTTTTCAGAGCAGGTTACCTTTTCTACAACTTTTCCGGTATTATACGCTTTTAATTTTGGAATAATTTCATCGAGGTGATAATTTTCGTTGGTCGTGATCATACCGTTCATGGTACCTTTTTCACGAAGAATTTTGGTGAGAGCACGAGTATCGATTCCGGCGATTCCGGGAATATCGAACTTTTTCAGGAAATTCTGAATGGTGTCCTGGCAACGGAAGTTGCTGGGGAGACGGGATAATTCTCTTACAATATAGCCATCCGGCCAGGGTCTTAAGGACTCCTGATCATCATAACAAATTCCATAGTTTCCAATAAGAGGATACGTCATACATACTGCCTGTCCCGCATAGGATGGGTCAGTCAGCACTTCGAGATATCCAGTCATGGATGTATTAAATACGATTTCACTGATCACTTCTTTTTGTGAACCAATGCTGGTTCCGGTAAAGACATGCCCGTCTTCTAAGATTAGAAAAGCTTTCATCATTCCACCGTTTTCCTTTCTTTTTCGTTCGGTTTTGAGTTTGTATGAAATATGCATCTCATACTTTAATCTTTCAGATTCTATCACAACCAGGGAAACATTTCAACTATTTTTGTCGAATTACGGAAATTTCTTTTCTGGAATACTTTTGAAGTGTGTATTGGGCATAAAATGTCCTGTCGGAATTATTTTCTTTTCTGGAAAAATAAAAATACCCTGACGGAAAGTTTTCACACTTCCCATCAGGGCAATCCGAATTGGTCCACCGGACCAATTCTTGATACGCAAAGCGAAAAAATAATGCAGGAGATGGGACTTGAACCCACACGATCTTGCGACCACAGGCACCTGAAGCCTGCGCGTCTGCCAATTCCGCCACTCCTGCATTTCTTGTCTTGCGGCTCTCATGTGCCGTTCAACAAAACATATATTACCAGATGATTCCGAATCTGTCAACAGCTTTTTTTTCAAATTTTTTCAAAAAATTTCAAATTTTCTTTTTTGCCCCGAAAAGCCCGCCATCCGCAGGGCTTTTCGGGAGATCCTGCATCACCTGGACTCCCGGCAGGAAATTGCCGTCAGCAGCGCAAGTCCGAAGAAAATACAGAAATCAGAAACATTGAACACAAGTCTGCGGAACTTCTCCGGTCCAAACCGGAAGCTGACATAGTCGGTCACGTAACCTCTCTTATGCCGGTCATACCAGTTCGACATGCCGCCGCCAATCGTAAGCGCAAGCCCAAGCTTCTTCGCCTTACACTTACGTCTGCCCGCCAGCGCTCCGAGACGCGCCCACAGTCCGGACAGCAAAAAGAAGGTGAGAATTTCCACCTTCTTCGTGCTGTCCGCGAAGCCGCCGCCCGCTACGCCGCGGTTATGACATTTCCGCAGGACAATATGTCCTTTGCAGACCGGGATCTGCTCATTTTCCTTTAACTCCTCTTCTGCCTTCTTTTTCAGGCATCCGTCTGCAAGGAAAACCGCTCCCGGCAGCAGGGTCCAGATCATTCCTCTTCCGGTACCTCTGCTTCTTTTTCAGGCTCTTCTTCCGGCGCTGCTGCTTCGGTTTCTTCTGCTTTTTCTTCCGGTTCTACGTGTACAAACTCGGCATCCTCCGGCTCTTCTTCCTTCTCCGGCATAGCAGCACCGCAGCGCATGCAGAAAGCTGCATCTTTCGGAACACTTGCGCCGCAGGCCGGGCATACGATGCGGCCTCTCTTGTTTGCCACATCTTCCCTGCAGTCTGCAATCTCTTTTTCCAGATCGGTGATATCTTTGCAGATGCCGGCAAGATTCTCGTCGAATGCTTCGCCGTTCAGATAGCGGTTGTAGATGATCTGTCCGATATCCTGGTAATTCTTCTCAATCTGATCCTCGAGCGCATGCTGACGGGTGCGGATCTTCTGAATTTCTACGAATTCATCTGTTTTCTTTCCCACAGTATCCACTGTTTTTTTCAGTGTTTTACTTAAATTTCCAAAAAAATCCTCTGCCATAGTTAAAACCCTCTCTTTCTTATCTCTTATTTCAAGAAAACGCCAGTTTCACGTCTGCTCCGCTGTGTTTTCCAGTTACCTTATTTCTGCTCTAACTTTGGAACTTCCTGACCGCGCAGGAGAATCGTCGGCCCGCCGGTCTTTTCAATATAGTCTTTTGTGATGATAACCTCTCCGATGCTGCTGTCCTTTGGAATCTCATACATGATATCCAGCATGAAATCCTCGATGATCGAACGGAGTGCTCTCGCACCGGTATCTTTTTCCAGCGCTTTTCTTGCAATAGAGCGAAGTGCATCATCATCAAATTCCAGTTTCACCTCGTCGAGTTCGAGCAGTCTCTTATACTGCTTCAGGATCGCATTTTTCGGTTCTTTTAAGATCTCGACCAGCATATCCTCATTGAGACTCTCCAGCGTAAATACGATCGGCAGACGGCCAAGGAACTCCGGCACCATACCGAAAGTCCGAAGGTCTTCTAAGGTCACCTGTGACAGCAGGTTCTTATCCCCATCATACTTGTCCTTCAGATCCGCCTGGAAGCCAATGGAAGCTGTCTTGTTCAGACGCTCCTTGATGATGTCCGTCAGATCCGGGAAGGCACCGCCGCAGATAAAGAGAATGTTTCTGGTATTGACGGTCTCGAGCGGAACCATCGCATTTTTGCTGTTGGCTCCCACCGGAACTTCGATGTCGCTGCCCTCGAGGAGCTTCAGCATTCCCTGCTGTACGGCTTCTCCGCTGACGTCTCTCTGGTTTGTATTTTTCTTTTTCGCAATCTTGTCGATCTCGTCAATGAAGATGATACCGTGCTCCGCGCGCTCCACATCGTTGTCTGCGGCCGCTAAAAGCTTAGATACCACGCTTTCAATATCATCACCGATATAACCCGCTTCGGTAAGGGATGTGGCGTCCGTGATGGCAAGCGGCACATCTAAGAGGCGTGCCAGTGTCTGCACCAGATACGTTTTTCCGGAACCGGTCGGTCCGAGCATCAGAATGTTGCTCTTCTGCAGTTCGATGTCGGAGGATGCACCGGAAAGCACTCGTTTGTAATGGTTGTAAACAGCAACGGAGAGCACTTTTTTCGCCTCATCCTGTCCGATTACGTAGTCATCCAGAAATGCTTTGATTTCCTTTGGTTTGATCAGGTTGATCTCGTCGGTATTCTGCTCGCCGTACAGATCCTCAAACTCTTCCTGAATGATCTCCGAGCAGATTGCCACGCAGTCATCACAGATGTATGCCCCGTCCGGGCCTGCGATCAGCTTGCGTACCTGGTCTTCTGTCTTTCCGCAGAAAGAGCAGCGGATCTTGGTATCATTCCCTTTTATAGCCATCGTTTTCTTCCTTTCAACATATTACAACTAAACCTTATCGCCGGATAAGGCAAAAGGTGCCACAAAAGCCTCATTGCCGGAACTACGCTTTTGGACACCTTTCCTCTCTTATCGGTTCGTAATTACATTATCAATCAGACCGTATGCTTTTGCTTCCTCTGCGGACATGTAGTTGTCACGCTCGGTATCGATCTCAATCTGTTCCAGCGGTTTTCCTGTATTTGCCGCCAGAATTTCATTTAATTTCCGTTTGGTTTTCAGAATCTGTTCTGCAACGATTTTGATCTCGGTTGCCTGACCCTGTGCACCGCCGGATGGCTGATGAATCATGATTTCAGAGTTTGGCAGAGCCATTCTCTTTCCTTTGGTACCGCCGGCAAGAAGGAATGCTCCCATGCTGGCAGCCATACCGATACAGATCGTGGATACATCACATTTGATGTACTGCATCGTATCGTAGATAGCAAGTCCTGCGCTTACAGAACCTCCCGGACTGTTGATATACATGTGGATATCTTTTCCCGGATCTTCAGACTCCAGGAACAGAAGCTGTGCAACGATCAGGTTTGCCGATACGTCGGTAACTTCCTCTCCCAGAAAAATAATACGGTCGTTCAGCAGTCTTGAATAAATATCGTAACTTCTCTCTCCCCTGCTTGTCTGCTCGATGACATAAGGTACAAAACTCATTCAATTGCCTCTCTTTCCGAGGTCTTACGCCTCTTTTGCGCTGTCGGCCATGAGAGTTACTGCTTCCTGAACAGCGAGATCTTTCTTCATCTGCTCTTTCTCATATTCGCCAACGAGCTCTTTGAATTTATCCAGCTCCATTTTGTACATTTCAGCCATTTTAGCCAGCTCTTCGTCCAGCTTCTCATCGCTGATCTGGATGTTTTCTGCTTCTGCAACTTTCTCAAGTACCAGTCTGCTCTCGATTCTCTTAACAGCCTGCGGTTTCATCTGCTCTTTTAAGGAATCAACGGTAGCGCCTGTAAACTGCATGTACTGCTCCATGGACAGACCCTGGGACTGGATTCTTCTTGCGAAATCGTCAACCATGTTCTCTACCTGCGTATCGATCATAGCTTCCGGAATCTCCATTGTTGCGTTCTCTACTGCTTTATCTACAACAGCGTTCTCTTTTTCCGTCTTAGCCTGCTCTTCTTTTTTCTTGGTCAGGTTGTCTTTGATTTCTTTTTTGTACTCATCCAGAGTATCGAACTCGGAAACGTCTTTTGCGAAGTCGTCATCAAGTGCCGGAAGCTCTTTTGCTTCGATTTTGTGGATGGTGCATTTGAATACTGCTGCTTTTCCAGCAAGCTCTTCTGCCTGATAATCCTCTGGGAAAGTAACGTTTACTTCCTTCTCCTCTTCCAGAGCTGCGCCAACGAGCTGCTCTTCGAATCCCGGAATGAAGGAATGGGAGCCAAGGGTCAGCGGATAATCTTTTCCAGCGCCGCCGTCGAACGGAACGCCGTCTACAGAACCTTCGAAGTCAAGTGTAACGGTATCTCCGTCTGCTGCCGGACGATCCTCTACATTGATGGTTCTTGCATTTTTCTCCTGCTCTTTTTTCAGCTCAGCTTCTACTTCTTCATCTGTAACGGTTGTGTCAGCTTTTGCTACTTCCAGACCTTTGTACTCGCCAAGGGTAACTTCCGGTTTTACTGCTACAGTTGCGGTAAAGATGAAAGCTTTGCCTTTTTCGATCTGCTCTACGTTGATCTCCGGACGGGATACGATGTCCAGTTTGCTCTCTTCTGCTGCTTTGGAATACTCTTCCGGAACAAGGCTGTTTACAGCATCCTCATAGAATACTGCCGGGCCATACATTTTTTCTACCATAGCTCTCGGAACTTTTCCTTTACGGAAGCCCGGAACGCTGATGTTCTTTTTCTGTTTCTGGTAAGCTTTCTCCAGTGCTTTTTCTAATTCTTCAGCCGGAACCTCAATGGTAAGTTTGGCCATATTCTTTTCTAAATTTTCGACCTGTACACTCATTTTATCAATTTCCTCCTTGATTTATCTGAAAAGCGGCAGAAAACCTGCACACCTCTCCATTCTACAGTCATTTATCGAGTATAGCATACTCTTTTCAAAAACGCCAGTGATTTTTTTATATTTCTGTGGTTTTTAGGCTTTTTTTAGCAATGAAATACGATTTTTTCCGCCATTTCTTTTGCTTTGTCCTCTCCCTGCAGAACACGGATCAGCTCCAGTGCGAAGTCAGTGGCTGCTCCCATGCCGCGGCCGGTGGTCACATTTTTGTCGGTGACTGCCGGTACATCGAGTACGTTTGCGCCTGCCAGCTTTTCTTCAAATCCCGGGAAGCAGACAGCGTTTTTATCTTTTAAGATGCCCATCACACCAAGGATGCTCGGCGCTGCGCAGATGGCTGCCAGTTTCTTTTCCTGATCGTCATAGGAACGGATCAGCGCTGCGAGCGTCTCGTTTCCGGCCAGATTTAATGTACCCGGCATTCCGCCCGGAAGTACCAGCATGTCTCCGTCATCAAACTCTCCCTCTTCGATGGTTTCATCTGCAAGAATGGTGATTTTGTGGGATCCTGTTACTTCTTTTCTTCCCATAATAGAAACGGTGCATACGTCTTCTCCGGCTCTGCGCAGCAGATCCACCGGGGTCAGTGCCTCAATCTCTTCACATCCCTCTGCCAGAAATACATAAATCTTTGCCATGGTTTTGTCCTCCTGTGTTGTATGATCAGTCTCGTGTGTTTTGTCACGTGATATTCTCTGCTTTTCTTTGTAACAAACCGCCGCTATTATACCACATTTTTCCGCAGAATGCTTGCATTTCATAAAAATTTCAGGACTTTTTTCGCAAAAAGCCGGATTTCGCTTAACATCACGGGAAAAGCATGGTAAACTCTTGAAAAAAGCAGTGACGCAATCACGAGAAGGAGTCTCTTTTATGGAAATCGAACGCAAATACCTTCTGGATCAGCTTCCGGAAAATCTTACAAGCTATCCATGTAAAAAAATCGAGCAGGGCTATCTTTCCACCGAACCGGTTGTCCGCATCCGCCGCTCTGACGACGAATATTATCTGACCTACAAGTCAAAAGGGCTGATGGTGCGTGAAGAGTATAATCAAAAACACGCTATCTGCTGCCGCTTACCGGAACGGATCTGACGATCGAGCTCGATGTCTTTGATGCACCGTATGAAGGCCTTTACCTCGCAGAGGTGGAGTTTCCGGACGAAGCATCCGCAAACGCCTTTGTTCCTCCGGTATGGTTTGGAAAGGATGTAACCTATTCTTCCGATTATCACAACAGTACGCTCAGTAAAGGAAAAAAACTATAAATTACCAGAAAAAATCCCGGTGCCTTTTCCACGGCTGCCGGGATTTTTCCGCTCGTTTGTTTTTTTACTCTTTTTTGTGCTTGCTTTTTGCTTGTTTTGGTTTGTTTTTTTGTGCATACATTCTTTATTTTGCTGCTTTCACATTAGCGTCATTCTGTCAAAGCGGCGGTGCTGCTCCTTCTAATCCACTCCCTTTGATTTCCGGATGCAGGCTCGTGTTGCATCAATAACAGCACTTCTCAGTTTCTCCCGCTCCAGTACGGCAACCGCTTCGATGGTGGTTCCGCCTGGCGAGCAGACCATGTCTTTTAATTCTCCCGGGTGCATTCCTGTCTCGAGAAGCATTTTGGCGCTTCCAAGGACAGACTGTGCAGCAAATTCATATGCCTGTTTTCTCGGCATTCCTTCAGCTACGGCCGCATCTGCAAGAGCCTCCAGGAAAAGAAATACGTACGCCGGCGAGCTTCCGCTGACACCTGTGACGGTATCCATCAGATACTCCGGAACAACTTCTGCGCGGCCAAAGCTTTTCAGGAGGGTTAAAACGAGCTGCAGCTCTTCCTCCGTCACAAGATCATTGGCACAGACGCCGGTCATTCCTTCTCCGACGAGTGCTGGTGTGTTTGGCATGGTGCGAATTAACTTTGTTGGTTTTCCGATTTCTGTACCCAGCCATTGTAAAGACTTACCGGGAAGAATCGATACGATAATCTTCTCGGGTGAGATGAAGTTTTTGACGAGGTTTATTATATTTTTTATTTGGTTTGGCTTTACTGCCAGGAATACAAGATCGGATCCGGCTACGACCGCTTCGTTATCCATAGTCGCCTGGACTCCAAACTGGTTGGTCAAGCGTTCCACACTTTTCTCCGTGCGGACCGATACCAGAATGTCATCTGCAGATACAACTCCTTTTTGGATCATTCCGCCAATCATGGCACTCGCCATGTTGCCGCCGCCGATAAAACCTACTTTCATGTCTGTTCGCCTCCGTATGCCTGTGTTGTAAAAAATATATGCGACACCCATAGTATGCAACAAAATTTACTTTTTTGCAATACTTTTTCTCTATTTTTCTTCTTTTCTTTTACAATTTTCTTTATTTTTTTCGAATGAAATGTCGCTGTTTGTCGACGAATGTCGAAAAGTGTCTTTTTCTGTCTTTTTTCGCTTTTCTATTCCGCCGGAATCAGCCTTTGGCGGCGGCCTCTTCGGCGTATTTTGTTGTCACGAGTGTCTTGTACGGTGCCTTTTTCTCCAGCTCTCCCGCCTGCTCCAGAATCTCCTGCAGAAGATCAAAACTTTCTTCCTCAAAGATCAGATTTTCTTTCCACGTATCCTGCTCATAGTAGCGGCGCACGATCGCGGTGATGGTTTCCAGCTCGGTTTCTGCAAACTGCGGCGCAATCACTTCTGCAATCTCCTCCGGTGTGTGCGTCTGCACGAAGTCCATTCCCTTCTGCAGTGCCTTCGTGAATTTTTCTACGGTTGCGCCGTGCGTTTTCAGATAACTCTGTTTGACACTGTACGACGTATATGGCACATACCCGGATTCCGTTCCGACCGATGCCACGACATAGCCGTCGCCCTTCTGCTCGAGCAGTGTCGCGGACGGTTCAAATTCAATCGTATAATCCCCCTGTCCGCCGGAGAACGCGGCAGCTGTGGAACCAAAATCGATGCTCTGGTTGATGTTTACGTCTTTTTTATCAATCCCTTTCTGCGCCAGAACATACTCAAAGACCATTTCCGGCATACCGCCTTTTCTTCCCCCTAATACCTCTTTGTTTTTCAATTTCTCCCAGGTAAACGAATTGTCTTTCTCTCTTCCCACAACAAAGTTTCCCGCCCGCTGCGTCAGCTGCGCGAAGTTCACAACCGGGTCTGCGGTTCCCTCGAGGTACGCGTAGACGGTTGCCTCCGCCCCCATAAACCCGATATCCGCCTCGCCGGAAATCATCGCCGTCAGCACTTTATCTGCACCAAATCCTGTTATCAGCATCAGATCAATGCCCTCTTCCGCGAAATACCCCTCCTCAATTGCCACATACTGCGGGGCGTAAAAAATGGAGTGGGCAACCTCATTTAATGTCACCTGCTCCACTTTTTCTTTTGTCTCATCTTTTGCCCCGCATCCCGCCAGCGTCACTGCCGCCATTGCCAGTACAAGCGCACCTGTCAGCCATTTTCCTTTCATCAACAGATTCTCCTGTTTTTTCATTCTAACCTTAGAATATGATTTCCCGGTAAAAATGCGTGCAAAAAACGAAGGAGAAATGTTCGAATTTCGTTTCTCCTTCGTTTCTTATTTCTTCTCTTGTTTTTCTTTTGCCTTCTGTTCTTCTTTCGTCCGGATTTTGTCTTCGTACATTTTCTTTTCATTCTACAATCTACCTTATCGCTCCGTCAACACATTTAGGCTTCCTTTTCCGAAATTTTCTATTTTGAAAAACAAATTGAGGATCTCCGCAAAATTTGTTATAGTAAGGGTAATTCAAACAGTTACAAAGGAGGCTATTATGAAAATAAAATCAGTTGCTGTTCTGGGCGCCGGAGCGGTTGGGTCTTATGTGATCTGGGGGCTTTCGGAGAAAAAGGACATCCGGCTCGGCGTTATCGCGTCCGGGGAACGGGCGAAGCGTCTGAAAAACAAAGGATGCAAAATTAACGATACGGTTTATCACCCGGAGGTATGGACACCGGAAGAGGCACACGGCGTGGATTTTCTGATCGTCTCGCTCAAATACGGCGCACTGCCGGGGGCTCTTGACAATATTACTGCCGTTACCGGCGAGAATACTGTGATCATGAGTCTGATGAACGGCGTGGACAGTGAGGAGATCATCGCGCAAAAAGTCGGTGCGGAGCATCTGCTTCATGCTGTTATCAAAGTAGCTTCTCATAAAGAGAATGACGGCTACGTTTTCAACCCTGAGGCGACGCTCGGCATCATTTTCGGCGAAGTTTCGGCTCCGTACGACAGTGAGCGTGTGCAGGCTGTTCTGGATCTGTTCTCCGGCACAGGGCTGCATTACCGGGCAACCGATTGTATTTTAGAGGAAATATGGAGCAAATTCCGGCTGAATGTCTGCAATAACCTGCCGCAGGCTATTCTCGGTGCCGGGGTCGGCTGCTACCGCGACAGTGTGCATATGAAGGCGATCAGCGACGGACTCCGCGCAGAACTGATAGCGATTGCGGAGGCAAAGGGAATTGATATCAGCAAGGCGGATGTCTCCTCGGGACGCGGAAGTGCGGTTCCGCCGACGGCGCGCTACTCGACGCTCCAGGATCTCGATGCGGGACGCCATACGGAAATTGATATGTTCTCGGGTGCGCTGATCCGCATGGGAAAAGAGCTTGGAATTCCAACGCCTTACAATGAATTTACGTACCATATGATCAAAGCACTGGAAGAGAAAAACGACGGACGGTTTGACTACAGCGGAAGCGAAGAACCGCTCTGGGCGAAATAGATACGATAGGAGAATCTCACGATGAAAGAAATCAAATGGGCTGTACTCGGATGCGGTGTGATTGCAAATGAAATGGCGGTCGCACTGCAGAAAAACGGAAAGAATATTTACGCGGTCGGCAACCGGACCCATGAGAAGGCGGCTGCTTTTGCGGAGAAATATGGAATTGGAAAAGTTTACGATGATTTCCATGAGATGTTTACCGATCCGGAGGTCGATGTCATTTATATCACGACGCCGCACAACACGCATCTTGGCTTTATGAAAGAGGCGATTGCCAATGGAAAACACATTCTCGTTGAGAAATCGATTACGCTGAACAGCGACGAGCTCGACGAGGCCATAGCGCTTGCAAAAGAAAAAGGTGTCATCATCGGAGAGGCAATGACGATTTACCATATGCCGATCTACAAAGAGCTGAAAAAAATTCTCGACTCCGGCCGTCTCGGCAGAGTCAATCTGATCACGATGAACTTCGGCAGTTTCAAAGAGTACAACATGAAGAACCGCTTCTTCAACCGGAATCTCGCAGGCGGCG
>ENA-ORKV01002518-ORKV01002518.1-human-gut-metagenome-genome-assembly--contig:-NODE-2518-length-10815-cov-2.642298_pt1 | contig 10815 bp, 7 predicted proteins | sample MGYA00243058_ERZ508805 | MGnify/ENA primary metagenome ERZ508805 (study PRJEB26277, sample SAMN04329770) | human gut metagenome | biome: human-associated habitat | host: Homo sapiens | place: USA... | reverse complement strand
TTTGCTGCAAGTCTGTTTCCAAGTTTGTAATACCAATACCATGAATATATACCACAGGTTATAAATGATAATACGATAAACTGCACTAATCCTGCCGTACTCTGACCGTCACCTTCGCAAGCGATATTTACATCATGTGCCATTTTATATAGAAAATAGTAACCATAAATGCCACAAGTTATAAGGTTAAGAAGTATGTATGAAATCAATCCTCTGTCGTCTTTTAATTTCTCTCCGTTATAATATCCCTGCCCTGAATTTGGATTCGAACCATTAAAACTCTGACGCACCTCATTGATTGCACTTCCCAATTCTTTTTCAGTAGAATTAAACATATCATTTGCAGCCTTTGAAAACGACTCCGCCGATGAAAACTGCGTCCCACAATATGGACAAAACTTTGTATTATCAGGAATCGGTTTTCCGCAATTTTTACAATACATATCATTCCTCCTCATTTTCATTTTTTGATTATTTTTAAAATTTGAAATATAATATTATGCTGTGGTTCAAAAACCACAATATCATTATTTCCAGCTATCATTCTATACAGATATACTGCACAAAATAACAACAAAACAAAACCTATAAACACTTTATATATTACTGCATTTATTTTGTTTCTCATAAGAAAGACACAAACCATGCACGGTGGAAAAATAAATAATGGATGATAATAGAATGCCTTTTTAAAATCAAATCTCAGACAGGCTAACCATGCTCTCGACATACCACAGCCTGCACAGGATACTCCCGTGATAAATTTAATCGGGCAGGTTATCCCAAAACATTCCAAAAAAATATATAAAATAACAACTGCCACAATAGCTGAAATCATTCCTCTTTTTTCTTTGATTAAACTTTTTATCATCATTGCCATACCAGCCCAAATCAGTATTTATTAATCAACATTTTACATTATATGTTACTATCTGTTATATTTTGTAATTTTTAGCAAATATTTTGTAACTTTTGACACTTTCACATCAGTAAGCAGGATTTGCAAATCCCATAATATGTGCTCTCTTAAAATCTGAACGATACCAATATGAAGATGATTTATAATATGTATATATTTTTACTTTCCTTGTGGCATTAGTCCCAATGCCTGTATTTCCCTCTGCCATTGTCAATGAATTTCCATTTACTGCTATCACTATGCCTGTATGATCTGGTGTTATATCTTCATCATTATCAATCGCCGCAAAATCCCCAACATTTGGTGTGTAATCATTTACTGTTGAATTTTTATTCATGCTTACACCTGTTCCTGAATTATACCATGACGCAAAACTGTGGTATCTTCCTAATGCATTATAATCTTTAGCCCACAATGATGTAGACGCATATTTTGGTACTATTGAATTTATCTTACTATTTGAATATCCTGCATTTGCCATTGCCGTTCTTGCAATATAATCGGCATAGATAACGCAATATGGTGTAAGATAACTTGCTCCATACCATTTCTGATAAAAGCGTCCCGCTGTTCCCACTGAAGTAACCGCAAGATTGTATATATTCTGTTGAACATTTCCATTTGGGGCAGACGGCTGTTGGATTTGCGGATTTTGTGACACCGTTGACTGCTGCTTGGATTTCAGATTATTTTCAACATCACTGCTTAACGCAAACGCATACTTATAACCGCCTGATACCGGATATTTTATCTGTGTATAATTCCCTTTAGTTCCTAATATCATAACATTATCATTTTTTGCGACATAACCATAATATTTTCCACCGTTTCTTCTGTATGTATTAAATCTGCCATTTGATTTATATGTACTTCCACCGGTAGCCGTCAAAATCCTGTTAGTAGCAATATATCCCGTTTTTGTCCTGTTTTTTGCAATCGGATATGTCACTTTTGAATACTTTCCGGTAACAGTAATAACTTTAATCTCATCGGTCGCATATATCCAACCATATCCTCTTGTTAATGCAGTATTAGAATACACTCTCGTATTAGAGGTATTTATCGTATAACATTTTCTGGTTGCTGCTCCCGCTTTTTTTGTATTTGTCCCTGCTATAAAAGAACCTGCCAAAATAATAAGTGCAAAACAAATAAATTTTAAATTTTCTCTCATAAACTTCTTCATAAAAACCACCTGCCCTTTCTTTTTTTATAAGAATATATCACGCTCTTTTGCATATCATATAAGCATTTCCGGTCTTTTTATATATTCTTACTGACCTTTTGTTTGTTAGCGTTAAGGATAGCCGCAATCCGGCTTACTGCCTGCTCATATAAAATAAAGACTTTGCCTACCAATTCCTTAACTTGAATTTAGTATAACAAAGTCTTTATATAAAAATTTATAATGCTCTTTTTATCAAAAATAATGTAACTTTTGACAACTCTTTTATTTAATTTTTACTTTTTTTACCGAGCTCCACGCACCCGTATATGTCTTTCCGCCTATCTTTGCAACTTCTCTTATTCTAAAATAAAAAGTTTTCTTTCTCTTAAGCCCTTTTCCTGTCCACTTTCCGTTTTTCAGGTAAGGATATGTCTTTGATGACATTGATTTTTTAAACTTTGAATTATTTGCTGCCTGTATCTGGCATTTAACATTATTATATTTTTGTTTCTTCCATGTACAATTTATTTTTCCTCCGGATAAAGCCTTTACTTTAAATTTTGAAACCTTTCCCGGCAATACGGTAACTTTTACATTCTTCTCCTTACCATAATATTCGTCTGTCTCATCAACAATTATGGTTATCGTCGCTTTTCCGCATCCTTTTATACTGACAAGACCATCTCTGCTTACTGTCACAACTTTTTTATTTGAACATAAATAAGTAACCTCTCCGGTGCCGGTCACTCCTTCATCAATATAAAACTTTGAGTTTCCTATATGCTTAGTCACCGAACTCTTTGCATAAATCTGAGCATCCTCTTTGTCATCATCCGGACTTTCCGTCGGAGTCTGCGTCGGTGGTACAGTTATTTTAGCCGTAGGTATCGGTGTCGCTGTAGGACTTTTGGTCGGCATCACCGTAGGTGTAGGGCTTGGTGTTGCCGTAGGACTTGGTGTCGGCTTTACTGTTGGTGTTGGACTTGGCGTTGCCGTAGGTGTCGGACTTGGACTTGCTGTTATTGCCGGTGATGTTGTGGCACAAGTCGGTGTTTTTGTTGGCACAGATGGTGTTTCTGTTGCAACACCTGTTGGCATATCATTTGCATTTGTATTATATTTATTCATCCCTGTTACAGTGAAATATACTTTTATAATATCGCCTTTTTTAACAGGGCAGACACCCAGACCATCAATAGATGTTTTTTTGCTGTCAACAAGTGTTAAACAATCATCCTTAATTGGTCCATTATATTGGTTTACAATATTGTATCTGTAAGAATTTGTGTCTCTTTGACCTGCGAAGCACCATCCTCCCTCAGCATTTATTTTGTAGCTTTTAGCTCCGACTGTAACATAAGTAGGCACAAGTTTAAAATCATAATTTAAGGCTCCTTTGTATAAATTCGTTGAAAGTATCATAATAAATATATCATCAGTATCATTTTCTGCTTCATAACTTATAGAATAATTTCCATCACCTATAACATCAACATTTTTGTCTGCCCATGATTGCCCGTTCCAATTGTTATCTGCTACATAGTTAAATCCAACATTAAATCTATCCATATTACCCTTTACGGCATCTGTTACCGTCCCATCTGATGCGACTGTTCCAGCATAACTCCAGAGATTAGATGAGGAAAGATTTATATGTAAAGCAGGACGCACAGCTACAGTTGCATCGTACACAATATTAAAGTAGTAGAAGCCGTAGTAATCCACAACTGAAGCATAATAAGCCGAGCCGCCCGGCGTTCGCAGCCGCCAATATCCATTGCCTGAATATGAAATATCCGTAGTTGTCATTGCCCCGCATTGTTTTGCATATTCTGTGTTAATTGCTTCCCTTGTCTTACTTGCAGTTCCAAAATCACTGTTAAACCCATATAATATATTGCTTGCCTCAGAAACTGACAACAGGTACACTTTATCCTCTGTATTATTTGCTCCTATCGTTACATTATATGAATTATCCTCATTTACCACATAAGTTGTCTTTATAGCATCCTGCTCTGCCACAGAAAACGCATTGTCTAAAAAATTATCACTTGTAAAACTTTTTTTATCCTTATTTACTGACGCACCATATCCATTAAGCCAGCTTCTTATTGTACTGTTTTCCCATGTAACTTCTGTATAAGTTTCATTATATGCCTTTGCATCAAGATTTTGGTCTGCAATTATAAACGCATCATCACCGTTTACTGACAGCACACGCCACTTTATCGGCTGCTTTGCATCATTCTCATCTGCTACCCCGTCTCCGTTTGTATCGTTCTGCCAATAATTTCCGAAATATATACAGTCCCATGTCGATACTCCGCTGCTGTCCGTTGTGGGATTGTTCAAACCATAATTCTGAACATTTTCCTTAGCCATTGTAGGAATATATGATATATTTCCGAAAGCCATAGAACATACCAAAACTGATACTAATAATTTTTTAATTCTATTAATTTTCATATTATAGCACCTCATTTCTAAAAAAAATTCAAATAAAAAAATATCTGCTAAAACAGTTCTACTTTCTTATTTTAACAGATATTTTTCCTTATAAATTACGATGTAATTATTATCAATTTTTTTGTAAAATAAAGCAGGATTTTGTAATATTTTTAACAATGTCAGACTTAAGCCATTATCTAAATTCCCATATTTTTATCCAACATATTTTTTGATATAGTACAATCCTCTTTTTCCATATTTACTGCTCACATATGAACTCCATGTATAAGTCGTTACTTTTATAGTATTTTTTCCGTCTGAATTTGCATCAGTTACCGTAAAACCTGAATCCGTAACAGCTATTATTGACATTGAATGTTTACTCTGACCTATTCTGTTACTTGTTCTGATGTGAGCACCTACACCTGCGGCAGTTACGGCAGCTTTCATTTTCTGTGCCGTTAATTTTCCCGGTGCAACACGACCTGATACATCTTTAAACTTTCCCGTTGCACTCTTATCATGGCATCCGTACAATTTATATGCTATATATCTTGCATATCCGCAGCACTGGCTTCCTGCCATATAAACCTTTTTTCCGTTTACTTTTGCATAATAACTGTTTGTATATTTGCCACCAATCCTGTAATCAGTCATTGCTACTCCATTAACTGTAAGCAGATTTCCTGAAATGCTGTATGTACTTGTATTTGTCTGTGTGGTATTATTGTTGCTGTTGACATTGTTGTTTACATTGTTATTTCCTGCTCCACCTTTCAGATAATTATTAACATCTGAAGTAGTTGCAAAAGCATACTTAAATCCTCCTAAAACCGGATATTTTATCTGTGTATAACCACCTCTTGTGCCTAATACCATAACTCTGTCATTTGCTGAAACATAACCATAGTAACTGCCGCCATCTCTTTTATATGTATTAAATTTTCCACGGGATGTGTATGTTGTTCCACCTGTTGCCGTAAGTATCGCACCTGTTGAAATATATCCTGTCTTTGTTCTGTTACCTGCCGGATATGATACCTTGGAATATCTTCCTGTTACCGTAATAACTGTTACCTAATCGGTTGGATATATCCATCCATATCCTCTGGTTAATCCTGTATTTAAATACACTCTGGTATTTGAAGTATTAATCGTATAACATTTTCTGGTTGCTGCTCCTGCCTTTTTTACATTAGTTCCTATAGCAAATGAACCTGCTAAAATAATAAGTGCCAAACAAATAAATTTTAAATTTTCTCTCATAAACTTCTTCATAAAAAACACCTGTCCTTTCTTTTTAATAAAAAAATATCATGTCATTTTGCATATTATATAAGCCTTGCTATGCGTAGCTGCTATACCCTTACCTCTTGTTGGTATCAACGGTATTCTCAATCCGCTTCGCTGTTTGCTCATATAAAATAAAGACTTTGCTTACCAATCCTTTATCTTGATTTAAGTATAACAAAGTCTTTTAATAATTTATTTAATTGTATTTTTTAGCAATATTAATGTAACTTTTAGCACTTATTATTTATTGCTTGTTTTATTATAATTATTGTTTTTCTTCTTGACTCTCCTAAAAAAATAACGCTTGTTTTAAACCCTATGTATTATTCTATAACAAATTTTTCCTTTGCCGGATATGTTATTGCATATTCAAATGCAATCTCTTTAACAGACAACGGTTTAACTTTTATATCCCATGTGCATTTGCCTGTAGCTTCATCAAGTACAACATCGTCAATTCTGTTCAACATAACTTCTACTCCATCCACCTGTGAAACCGGTATCCTGTCATAAAGTCGAAGTGCTATTGTGCATTGCAGATTATTTGTGACCTCAAATATATATTTATATCTTCTTATTATTTTTCCCTGCAGCTTTTTGCTGCTCACTTCATCTGCCACTTTCCTGCTGTTGATTTTTACTCCTTTAACTCTGCCTAAATCAATCTTTAAATTTTCTGCCTTGTCAACATTCAGGAAACATCTGCGTACATAATCAGAATCAAGATATATGTCAAGCCAGCCTGAAATCAAATCATATTCTTTCAAACCTTTAACATCAACATAAAAATATTCATTTTGTCCTTTTCTTGGAATTGCAAAATAATTTTTAAATGTTTCTATTTTTTTCTGCCAGACCGCAACCTCATTTTCACATTTTGGAAGTAATGTCATTTTCCACGGTAATTCAAATTCATGTAATATATCAGAATTGTTTTCTCTTACATTTACCGGAGTCATTTCAAGCATATCTTCTTTAATTCCATGCCCCCTTCTTCTTTCCCCGGAGTCATTTGCCGGTAATGCCGTCATTCCCTCCTGCTTATCCACACCAAAATCATCAGTATATAGACTGAATGTATCTCCTGAATCTTGCATTTTCTTTATATATTGCGTATCTAATGCATCTTCAAGAAGATTATACTCATATGTATTAATTCCACTTGATAAAGTAATTTTTACATTATCAAACCTTTCATCAGACTTTTGATTATTAATTTTTGCAAACATAGTCATTGTGGCATACTGTTCATCTGATTTAACATCAATTTTATAATATGGCTCCCATGAAATTCCAAATGTTTCATATCCAATTTCTATGAAATATTCTCCTCCAGGTTCAGCTATCATATCCAATATTAACATCCGTTTTCCTGCATACTTATCAGAACAATCGCTACATTCATCTTCATCATCCATGTTATGAGCAAGTTTATTTATACTATTCACCAGTTGATTTGCTTCATCCAAAAGGTTAGCATACATTTTTTCAATTTTGTCACACTCTTCCTGCGTTTTATCTGTAAAATCAGACTCTAAAATATCTTTCTGCATTTTCTTAACCAGCTCATATCGGCTAAACAAATTATTTTGTTTTTGCTTCCTTGCCAATTCTTCATCACTTGGCAGCCCGGCTGGCTGTTTCATACACCTTACTTCCGATTTAGAATAACAAAGCAAACCTTTTGAAGTTCTTACATTAACATTTCTCGTAGCATCACTTAATTCGATAAGGACATTTGTTCTCTGATTTTTTGGCACAAACTTTCCCCTTTTCAAAATTTTAGCTCTATTTCTGAAAATTTTCACATCCGCATATTCCATCTCAACAATGCAATCACTGTCATTAATAAGGTAATCCGTACTGCCCCAATTGGGTACTCCCATTCCCATATCCATTTCATATTCAGGCATTAACCCTGTTTTTACAGCGTCATATTCTTTATCTAAAATTTTCACCGGAGTTTCAACCTCTGTATTGCCCTCATCTTCTATGTCTAATTCCTCATCAATAAATGGATTTACTGTATCCTCGTCATCATCATTATCGTTGTCACCTTTAAACTCCATTATTCCGGCACAATATGGACACTTAAGAAACTGTTCCGCATTGTAAAAATGTCCCTTTTTACATCTTCTTAAATTCATGTTGTTTATCCTCCTTGTATCTTGTAAGCTAACTATCCATCCGAGTTTTACCTTTGCGTAAAAAAAGTAAAGACTTTGTATATTAAACTATTATTCCTAATTTAATATAACAAAGTCTTTTTTTTAAATATTTAATTGTAACTTTTGTCAATAAAAATGTAATTTTTAGCACATAATATAATTATATTTTCAAATATCCAAACAAAAATATTACAATTTTTAATTATCTAATATTTAAATTTACTAAAGCATATGTTCCTGATAATCCCGCATATTCTGATGCTATCTGACAATCTATTTTTAACTGTGATACACCACTTACATCTATTGTCACATTCTTAGGTATCATTTTTGCTTTTAAATCAGTATATTGTGCTAATAATTTTCCATCTCCATATATCAATAATATACAATCGTCTTTATATTTATCATCACAATGACCATATGTAAATGATAACATATTACATTTATTGTCTAAATTATATATTACGGAATTGCTATTTCCATTGCTACTGCTATATATATTATATACCACTGAATTCTGATACATATATCCCGCCATCTGTACTGATTTATTATATTCCACTGCCCCACATGTTTGATATGGTTCTGATATATCTACCACTCTTGTTCCAGTAGATATACTCACTGGCTCACTTGAATTTTTCTCATGAAATTTTATATTTGACAATCCATATGTTCCTGACAATCCCGCATATCCTGATGCTATTTGACAGTCTATTTTTAACTGTGATACACCACTTACATCTATTGTCACATTCTGTGGCATCATTTCTGCTTTCAAATCAGTATATTGTGCTAATAATTTTCCATCTCCATATACCAATAATATACAATCATCTCTATACTTTCCATCATAATGACCGTATGTAAATGATAATTTATCATATTTATTATCTAAATTATATAATACATAGTTACTATTTCCATTGCTACTGCTATATATGTTATAAACCACTGAATTTTGGTAAACATATCCTGCCATCTGCAACGACTTATTATATTCCGCTACCCCATATGTTTGATATGGTTCTAGTTCTGTATCATTTGTTTTTTCATTTTCTTGTGGTTTATTCGTAGGCTCTGGTTCTCGTGTTGGTTCCACCGTAGGCTCTGGTTTATGTGTTGATTGTGGTTTTTCTGTCGGTACTGTAACAATTTTGCTTCTAACCACTTTTACACTACATCTATAATTTTTATTTTTATATTTAGCAACAACAGCAGTATTGCCTACATTCTTTGCCATAATTTTTCCATTTTTTACTACTGCTACACGCTTATTCAAACTACGCCATTTTACTTTTTTTGTTGCTGCTCCAATCAATCTTACTTTTATCGTCTTTCCTTTTTTCAATGTAACAGACTTTTTACTTAATGTTATATGCTTTTTTGCATCAACATTTTTCAAATTTAAGTTTCCAAATAATATAGAAACCATACAAACAACAACTAATATATTTAATTTGATACTTTTCTTCATATAATTCATATCCTCTCTTTCTCTTTTATAAATTACTTTATTCAATATAAAAAACTTTACTTCAACAAAAATCTTGTTTACTAAATTTTTATCTTAGATTTCAAATATTTATACTTTCTTAAAAGCTAATACTTATAAATACAAACTCTTTTCATTATAATCAATATAAGACAATATCATCTCCACGAAAAATGCCCTCACAGAAAACAGTTCCATCTTTCGATACGAAATAATATCAACATATTTATAATTTCGTTCCGCATGATTCACAGTAGCCGTCTCTCCATGATTTGTCACCAAGTACTCTACCACATGAAGAACAAAATTTTGGTTTTACCGAATTTTTTGCAGCAGTTACATTTGATATTTTTCGTTCTGACGAATTCATCGACATCATATTCGCTTTGTATTCTGAATCTAAATCTAAATATCTCCTTATGTCATAATATACCCTTACCAAAAAACACCCTATTAAAAATAAATATAATAATGTCCATATAGGTTTTCCATACATTTCCTGTCTCCATACCCTTAATACTGATTTTTCTTGTACATATGCATCAAATACAATCATAATGCTAATAAATCCACCAAAAGCCGCCGGAAACTTTAACCATGCAGGTCCATAATCTTTCTTGTGCTGTGGATTAAATATCTTCTTTTCATATTCTTTTTTAGTCATTGAAATTCCCTCCTTAACTTCTGTAAAATCATTAAGTTAAACAGATATTCTCAATCCGCTCTGCTACTTAATCATAACACTATTACTGTTTTGCCTAATATACTTACATAAAATAATAAATAAAGACTCTGTTTACTATATCCTTGTTTTAAATTTAGTATAACAAAGTCTTTTTTAAAAAATATTTAATTGTAACTTTTGTCAATAAAAATGTAATTTTTAGCAATTATATTTTTTATCTATCATTGCAAAATTTTATTCGTCTGTTCCTATTAAAACTTTTTTTCCTTCAAATGCAAATCCATAATGTCTGATATTTTCTTTTTTCACTCCCGCTTTTAACAGCTCTGTATCATATTTCTTTTCTTCTATCTGTTGCAATGCAGATTTTACCGTTTCTTCTAGTGATTTTTCCATCGAATGATTGATAACTTTAAATTCAAGTATCAATCCCGGTAAATTGCTATTTTCTGTATCTCTCGGTATCATCATTACATCGTATCGTCCAAAACCACTCTCTTTATTTGACTTTATTATATAGTCTTCTCTTTTATCGACCATAAGTCCAAGTACAAATCCATGGTAAAAACGCGATGACTTTCTAGTCATCGCATACAAGTTTGAACTATCGTTCAAACTTAAGCCATTAGCTACTCC
>ENA-ORKV01002517-ORKV01002517.1-human-gut-metagenome-genome-assembly--contig:-NODE-2517-length-10816-cov-3.851848_pt1 | contig 10816 bp, 7 predicted proteins | sample MGYA00243058_ERZ508805 | MGnify/ENA primary metagenome ERZ508805 (study PRJEB26277, sample SAMN04329770) | human gut metagenome | biome: human-associated habitat | host: Homo sapiens | place: USA... | reverse complement strand
ATTAACGACGATCTCACGATACGCATCGAGTCGCACCCGTTGTAAATCGCCGGCCGGCACAACAAACACCTCGGTATCAGTCTTAAAACAAAAATCCCTGCTCCGGTTCTTTCGATAAACCTCGGCGAAGATATGTAACCCAATAAAGGGCAAACATAGACATGGATAAAAAACATTGTCTATAATAAATTTATTAGTAACAATGTCATTAGTAATAATATTATTACTTATCTTTACATCAAAATAATATGTGAAGATGATGGAGAATAAGCCTTTTATATTTGGTGTTGCAACATCGGGCGATAATTTTACCGACCGAGAGAAAGAAACGGAACGTTTATTACTCAATTTCCGGCATGGTGTAAATACAGTGCTGATTTCACCTCGCCGTTGGGGTAAGACTTCATTGGTACAGAAAGCGTGTGGTTTGGCTCAATCCGATAAATTGAAAGTTGTGTATCTCGATATTTTCTCTTGTCGTAACGACAAGGATTTCTATACCGCATTTGCGGCTGCCATTCTCAAACAAACATCTTCGAAATTAGATGAATGGTTGGAAAATACCAAGCTATTCCTTTCTCGTATCAGTCCTAAAATCTCAATAGGTACAGATCCGATGACAGATTTTTCCATTTCGCTCGAAATGAATCCCAAGAGCCACGATGTCGATGATATTTTACAACTTCCGGAAAGAATAGCACAGAAGAAAGGTTGTAATATTGTCGTGTGTATCGACGAGTTTCAGCAGATTGCCGAGTTCAAGGATTCTAAAACATTTCAGAAGCGGCTGCGCTCTGTATGGCAACTACAAAAATCGGTATCCTATTGTCTGTTCGGCAGTAAAAAGCATTTGATGAATGAACTGTTCGAGAAAAAGAGCCTGCCGTTTTACAAGTTCGGCGATGCCATTTATTTACAGAAAATAGGTACAACAGATTGGATAGATTACATACACAGGCGATTTGAAGTTACGGGCAAGCAGATTTCAAAAGAGTTGGCCGAAAGGATATGTCAAAGGGTGGGTAACCATTCGTCTTACGTACAGCAGTTAGCATGGTTGGTATGGATTCATACGGACAAAACTGCTACCGAGCAGGATTTTGAGGCGGCATATCAGGATATCATCGACCAGAATACTCCATTATTCGAAAAACAGACCGAAAGCCTTACTACTTATCAAATGAATTTCCTGCGAGCTGTCATAGACGGGGTTCATAGTGAGTTTACTACACAAGAGGTTCTACAAAAATATCAACTTGGTTCATCGGCAAATGTCAGTATAATAAAACGAGCATTAGTAAAAAAAGAACTTATAGAAATCGAGAAACGTCAAGTTGTTATTCCCGACCCGGTGATGAAAGTGTGGCTAAAAAAGAAATTGGGAATATAATATCACATATTATAGGATTTCATCTAAAATTCTATAAATATATCTAATCTTAAAAATAAAATTGGAAGCCATTTCATCATGACCTCCAATTTTATTCCATTAGAAAAAGCTCTTTTTACTATTCTTCCACATGTAACGTATGCCCCATGCGCTTCTCTTTGGTCAGCAGATAGCGACGGTTGTACTCGTTGGGTGTAACTTCGATAGGCACGTTTTCGACAATTTCCAGTCCGTATGCCTCTAAACCGATTCTCTTTACCGGGTTATTCGTCATCAATCGTAACTTACGGACGCCTATATCCCTTAAAATACTCGCCCCGACACCATAATCCCGTTCATCGGCTTTAAATCCAAGATGCAAATTGGCATCCACTGTATCGAGACCGCCCTCTTGCAAACGATAGGCTCGGATTTTATTCATCAACCCTATACCCCGGCCTTCTTGATTCATATAAACAATGACACCTTTTCCTTCGGATTCGACCGCCTGCATGGCTTTATGCAACTGCTCCCCGCAATCGCAACGCATCGACCCGAAAATATCACCCGTCATACACGAGGAATGAACCCGAACCAATATCGGTTCATCGGGTTCCCAAGATCCCTTTATCAAAGCAATATGTTCCAACCCATTGGAAAGCTGACGGAACGGAATCAACCGGAAATGTCCGTACTCCGTAGGCATATCCACCTCGTCTCCACGTTCTACCATCGACTCTTGTTTCAGGCGATAAGCGATCAAATCACGTATGGCGATAATCTTTATACCGAACTTTTCGGCTACCTTAGCCAACTGTGGCAATCGAGCCATTGTACCGTCTTCATTCAAAATTTCGATCAATGCGGCTGCGGGATATAAGCCGGCCAAACGTGCCAAATCGACCGCAGCCTCCGTATGTCCGGCTCTTTTCAAAACTCCTTTATCTTGGGCATAAAGAGGATTTATATGTCCGGGACGCCCGAATGTCTCGGGCGTCGAAGAAGGATCGGCCAAAGCCCGTATCGTAGCCGCCCTGTCGTGGCTCGAAACACCTGTCGTACAGCCCTCCAATTTATCGATGGTTACTGTAAAAGGCGTACCCAACATAGAGGTATTGTGATTCACCTGACGGTATAAATTCAATTCTTCACAACGCTGCATGGTAATGGGAGCACACAAAACTCCTCGGCCGTTAGCCAACATAAAATTTACCTTCTCTGGGGTAATGGCTTCTGCGGCGATGATAAAATCGCCTTCATTCTCACGATCCTCATCATCGACCACAATCAGAAATTTACCCTGTCTGAAATCTTCGACAGCATCTTCTATCGAACTTAAAATCGTATCTTTACTCATATCTATACAGTTTTATTTTCTTCAATTCTATCGCTCTCCTCTTTCTCCAACTGTACGCACAACTCTTCATTCGTGTGAACGATAGCTTCCACTTCATTCCGCAACAGTCGTTGCTGCCGTGAACCTATCCAATACAACAACAAGCCTATCGGGAAAAGAGCCGCCAATACATAACCCCATTTCACCGATGGAGCCGGACGATAAACCCACAAGTTACGCAAAACAGGATAATCCATCAGCTTACTAATCACCATCTGACTATGGCTGTTCGAGACGTAATCGACCAGTTCGTTAATTTGGTTTCCCAATGCAATTATATCCGATTTGTTATATCCGTACAGACAATATTTCCAATAAGACTGACGCTTCCGTCCCACCTTATCAAGGAACCGCTGACAAGAATCAGACAAACGATGAGCCCTTTCAATGGCTTCCATCGGATTCATATCCTCGATAATCACCTCTTTCAAAACAACCTTACGCAATTCTTGGCGACCGATCAATTTTCTGAAAAAATTGACATACACGTCGGGGTTAAACACGGCCGAATCTTTCACCGCCTTATAGGTCAAAAATATACCCAATGGTAGAAGCACCGCAGAACTGAGCCACATACCTTCCCACACTTCCCAACGTCCGTCCCTTGCCAACTTATAACCGCTGTTATCGATAATATAATAAAAGATAAACATAAATACCGACACCACCACCGGCATTCCCAATCCCCCTTTGCGGATAATAGCCCCTAACGGAGCCCCTATGAAAAAGAAAATGATACAGGCAAACGAAAGCGTAAACTTTTTGTACATCTCGATCTGGTGACGCCTGATGACTTTATTTTCATCGCCCATCGTATAGCTGCGAAATTCATAATCCGATTTATATCGTCCGGCTCTTGCCACGGCACGGTCCAAATACAACTGCTTGCGTTGGAGGCTACCGCCGTCGAACAAACTATCGAGATTCAACTCCGCAGCCTCGGCGACAGCCTTCTGCTCGCGTATCGAATCCTCTTTCGAAACATGCATGCCCGGACGGTCGTATAAAGCAAAATAACCCGATACTTTCAAGCTATTGGCATAATTATTTCCGATACTATCTACCCGATAAGTCATCGAGTCGATAGAAGATTGCAATGCCGCCAAGTCTTTTCCTATGTATTGGTTCTGCATGATACCATCGTCCATTCGGTTGAAATTGGCATCGAATGCAATCATAATCTCCTTCAACGAGAAAGTCTCCCGTCGATAGGGAATATTGCTGGTGCTCGTCCTTTGGTCTCTGAGATTTTCAAAAGATTCCCCACTATATAACGTTAAGAAAAGATGTTCCTTGTCATCGGTCATTTTCAACTTCCCGGAATCGGCTAAAATAATCATGGCATTATCGAATCCGGCCGACATATCATAAATCATGACATCATAAAGCATACCCGTTTTATGATCTTTCTTTTTCACATAAAGGTTATACCCGCTAATCTGATCATAAAATACACCTTCGGGAATATCGAGTTCGGGAGATTTTTGCCGCATGGAATAAAGCAATGTCCACATCTTTACCTGAGATTTCGGCAAAACATTATTCTGGAAAAAGAAAGCCCCGATAGCGACAAATATAAGAAAAATAACCAGCGGCCGCATGATTTGGAGCAAAGAAATACCCGCCGCCTTTATCGCTAATAATTCCAACCGTTCTCCCAAATTACCGAAAGTCATCAACGACGCTAACAAAATAGCCAACGGCAAAGCCATAGGAACCATTGTCACAGCGGCATAGAAAAACAACTCGGCCAATACGGACATTTCCAATCCCTTCCCCACCATCTCATCGACATACCTCCACAGGAATTGCATCAACACGATGAAAAGGCAGATGAAGAATGTCATCAGAAACAGGGGCAAGAAACTTTTCAGAATAAACCTGTATAGTCGTTTGATATAGAACATTCTTTCGCCGGTTATCAGAATGCAAAAGTAGCGCAAAAAAATGAATTTCCGAACAGCCGATAACGATTATTGCGGAAGAACGCTAAATTAAAACTTCCCCTTCAACTTCTTCAAGAAAAGTCATACACCCAATTTACGACGGAGTGTCTCTATCTGGTGGTCCCATAAACCACGGCTGTCCGCCATCTCGTCGGGATATGCGAAATCGGTAATAACCAGCATAGTCGCCCCGGTTAATTCCGAAGAAGATATGCGAAGTTCAAAAAAACTTTTCTCATCTTCATCGTCCGACCAATGAAACCGAATATAACTCCCGCTACGCACAGCTATCTGATGAGCCTGCTGAGAAGACTTATTCCAAAAAAAAGTAAATAATTTCTCTTCGTTTTGCACATCGTCGGCAAACCAATCGGCCAATCCGTTCTTCGTTCCTATATACGACCACAACAAAGTTGGAGAAACACTTTTTAAATCATACTCTACAATAAACTTTTCCTTATTCATAAATCTCTCAATATTATAGTATTTCCCGCTTAATTTCGATTAAAGTTCTTTCTTTTTAGGGGCTAATATATAGATATTATTTTTATCTTACATAGCAAAACAAGAAAAAATAAATATAAAAAGAAAATTCGGGATATTTTTATATAATATTTACCCTAAATTGCAATCTTGATATTACATTTTATTACTACATTTGCAATGTCTAAATAACACATAAACCAATCCGACTATGAATTTAATGGAACGAATGGTAGAACAAGCCCGAGCAAACAAACAGCGTATTGTTTTACCCGAAGGAACGGAAGAACGTACTTTACAAGCAGCCGACCGAATATTGGCCGACAACATCGCCGATATTATACTCATCGGGGAACCGTCTGAAATTATGGAACTTGCCGATCGGTACAAGCTAAAACACATCGACAAGGCGACTCTGGTAAATCCTGCAAACCACGAAAAAAAAGAAACATATACTCAACTTCTATATGAGCTAAGAAAAGCCAAAGGCGTAACCCTCGAAAAAGCAGAAAAGATGGTCGAAGACCCTCTTTTCCTCGGTTGCCTCATGATTAAAAACGGAGATGCCGACGGCGAAGTTGCCGGAGCTCGTAACACGACAGGTAATGTGTTACGGTCGGCTTTTCAAATTATCAAAACCGCTCCCGGCGTAAAGGTCGTTTCGGGAGCATTCCTCATGTTCGTCCCCGATCGTTCATACGGAGAAGACGGATTGATGGTTTTCGCCGATTGTGCCGTATTACCAAACCCGACAGCTTCGGAACTCGCCCAAATAGCTGTATCCACTGCGAAAACAGCCCGAGATATCGCTAACATCGATCCACGTATCGCCATGTTGAGTTTCTCGTCAAAAGGCAGTGCCAGCCATGAAATGGTCGATAAAGTAGTGGAGGCTACCCGACTGGCCAAAGAGATGGAACCTTTTCTAAAAATCGATGGAGAGTTGCAAACCGACGCAGCGATTGTTCCTGCCGTAGGAGCAAGCAAAGCTCCAGGTAGCGAGATTGCCGGACATGCGAATGTACTGGTATTCCCTTCGCTCGAAGTAGGCAACATCGCTTATAAACTGGTTCAAAGGTTAGCTCATGCCGAAGCCGTGGGTCCCATTCTTCAAGGAATCGCCGCACCGGTCAACGATCTTTCCAGAGGTTGTTCGGTCGATGATATCTATAAAATGATAGCCATTACTTGTAATCAAGCCATCAGTTTGAAAAAATAACCTTAATGCATGCCTTATGAAAATATTAGTATTAAATTGCGGTAGCTCGTCGGTAAAATACAAATTATTCGACATCGACTCCAAGTCCGTATTGGCACAAGGAGGAGCAGAAAAAATAGGATTGGAAGATTCTTTCTTGAAACTAACTTTGCCCAACGGAGAAAAAGTAATTTTGAAAACCAGTATGCCGGAACACCATTCGGCTATTCAAAACATACTGAATGTACTCACCGGTAAAGAATATGGGTGTATCGAGTCGTTCGATGAAATCGATGCTGTTGGCCATCGGGTCGTGCACGGTGGAGAAAAATTCAACAAAAGCGTGCTCATCACAGACGAAGTTATCGAAAAAATAAAAGAATGTTACGATATAGCGCCGTTGCACAATCCTGTCAACATGGCGGGTATCGAAGCAATATCTAAATTGATGCCTACGGTTCCGCAAGTAGGAGTATTCGATACGGCATTCCACCAAACCATGCCCGCGCATGCCTACATGTATGCCCTTCCCTACGATTTATATAAAAAATACGGGATACGCCGATATGGATTCCACGGAACAAGTCATCGTTACGTATCGAAACGAGCTTGCGAGTTTTTAGGAGTGCCCTACGAGAAACAACGCATAATTACCTGCCACATCGGAAACGGAGGTTCCATTACGGCGATTAAAGACGGGAAGTCTGTCGACACCTCTATGGGTATGACTCCCGTCGAAGGATTAATGATGGGAACTCGGTCGGGCGATGTCGATGCAGGAGTCCTCACCTATTTAATGGACAAAGAACACCTCGATTCTGCCGGAGTAGCAAATTTGGTGAATAAAAAAAGCGGAGTGGCTGGTATATCGGGATTATCTTCCGACATGAGAGACATAGAAGCCGGAGTCGCCGCAAAAAACGAACGGGCTATTTTGGCGTTACAAATGTATGAATACCGAATCACCAAATATATAGGAGCCTATGCCGCGGCGTTAGGCGGAGTAGATATCATCGTCTTTACCGGAGGTGTAGGCGAAAATCAAACCATAACGCGCGAAGCTGTATGTAAACCGTTGGCTTTTATGGGAGTAGAAATCGATCCCGAAATAAATAAACAGATTCATGGAACGGAATGTGTGATAAGCACCCCGGCATCAAAGGTAAAAGTTGTCGTCATTCCCACAGACGAAGAATACATGATTGCTTCGGATACAAAAGCCGTTCTATCCGGCAAAATGCAATAATATCTTATACATACATGTCGAGAAAAGGCGTACGCATTGTACGCCTTTTTTATTTTCCTGATTCAAGATTAATTTGGGAGTTTTAATTGAGAAATGGGTTCTCCATCATTACTTTCGCTATCTCAACAATCGTCAGATTACCTAACCGGTCTATATGTACTTATAATTTTATAAACAAACCGGCGGAGGTATAAAATTTACCTCCACCGGGAACTACTATATCACGTCCAATTTTTAAGGCAGTACGATTTTGAAGTTTGAATCGGCAGCTTCAAAACAACAGCGAAGCATTTCAATAGCCTTCTCATCTCCTTGCATCCTAATCTTGCCGGCATTACGTAAGGCTTCGGTATCGGTACGTCCGAAGAACAGCTTTACGAAATCCATTTTGGCGATACTCAACGTAAGGTCTGCCTCCTTCTCCTGTCGATTCAAGCGATGGTTCAAAACACCATTATTCAATATAAGCACAACTTTGTCGTTCGTATCTGTGAAGTCTATATTGATGACTGCCTCTTTGTCTGCGGCCTTTTCTCCATTCAACTGAATCGCGCAATAATCGAGTAACATTCCCATATCCATCTGCGCCAACACACCATCGTTGATGAGCTGTGAAGTATAAGGGACATCGCTTTTCAGCAGGTCACGAGCGCCGGTCAGATAGAAGTTGCGCCACGGACCGCTCTCGGCCTGATACCCCAGTTGTGTGTAGGTATCAGCCAACAGACGACGAGCCTCCATATTCTGCGGCTCCGCAAATACAAGATGGTCAAGCAGAGTTGCAACCCAACGATAATCGCCCTTATCATAAGAAGCCCGGGCCACTTCAAGAACCTTTTCCGCACCTCCGATTGCCTCGACATACTTAGTTCCGAGTTCCGTAGGGGGCAGCGGATTCAAGTGTGCAGGGTTTCCGTCGAACCAACCGAAATAAAGATCATACTGAGACTTTACGTTATGACTCAATGTGCCATAATAACCCCGACAATGGAACTGCGAAGCGAGAGAAGCAGGCAATTGTATCTCTTCGGCAATTTCATTCGGAGTCAGACCTCGATTGGCCTTGTGCAAGGTTTGGTCATGCAAATACCGGTATAAATCGCGTTGTGCCTCCCAATAATCTACGATGCGTTCATTTCCCCATGTCGGCCAGTGATGTGTGGCAAACGAAACCTCCACTTCATCGCCATAACGTTCGATAGCCGTATCCACTGCTTTGCTCCACAACAAACCGTTACGGACCTTTGCTCCGCGCAAAGTTTGCAGATTGTGCATATTATGCGTCATATCCTCGGCTGTACAGAATGCTTTCATTTGAGGAAACCATACCATAATTTCTACCGGAGCTTCCGTATCAAGTACATAGACAAATTCCATCTCTACTCCATCAATCGTATGTTTCTCACCGGTGGTTTCGATCTCGATTGTCGGGCGTGCAATACCTTTACTACCGGTAGACATAGCCTGTCCTAAGCCACAGCCGAGATTGCCCGTAACACTCGGCTCCAATTGCAGACCGTACATATAAGTAGCCCGACGAGTCATTGCCACACCGGCTAGCACATTTTCGTTTTGAGCCGATGCCATGAACCCTTTGGGCGCAATGATTTCGAAATCTTTCTTCGATGACCCCTCGCGAATAGCTGCAATACCGCCGTAATGGTCGCCGTGCGGGTGGGTAAAGATAACCCCTTCAACCGGCAGATCGGCCACGTGTTTCTTAATGAGGTCATAACCAGCTTTTGCAGCTGCATTGGTCGTTGTTACATCAATAATAATCCAACCATGATCAGAACGAATAAAGGTCATATTGGCGATATCGAAACCACGAACCTGATAGAGTTTATCTGGAATGACCTCAAAAAGACCGTTGAAGCGATTGAGCTGCGACTGTCGCCAAAGACTCGGATTCGCAGTTTCGGGAATATCGTTTTTCAAGAAATCCCAACCTTCGAGCGAATAGGACTCCTTCCCATCTTCGGTCATGATGGCCGAAGTGTTAACTGTCGCGATGAATCCCCGACTGGCATCCTCGAAATCCTGACGGTCATTGAAATCCAACTCTGTTTTTACAGCCTCGTTAGCATGTATCGTATGCTCTGTCGCTGCTGTCTGCGCCATAATTGTCGACGGTACAACTACCAAACCAAGCGCAATACTCAAAATTTTTCGTTTCATTATTCTCTAAATTTGATTACACGACAAAGTAACGGAGATATGCTGGATCCGGCAATGTATTATTCTGCGTATATTTTGTATTTTTGTACGATTATCCTATATAATTCCTTATATATTTTAAGAAATAATGTCTTTTTGTATGCAAGACCAGATTTTTACATTTGAAACTCTATTAAGGCGTATGCAACTCGACGATGGAGAGAGGCCCTTCGTAATATGGCGCGAAAAGGATTTGTTTGGCACACATGCCTATCCAGTCAAAATCGATGTTCCATGTCTCTTTTTATGTTGGAATGGGGAAATGGAAATAGAAATCAATTTACAAACCTATCATTTCGATAAGGAACATTTACTATGCTTCACTGTTCCATGTGCCTGTCGCATTGTAAAACGGAGTCCCGATTTTCTATGCGTCGGACTGCTATTATCCAAATCCTTTTGGAGGCAATTACTCTTTACAGAACGAACATTAAGCTCAATTGCCGCGCGCGATGCTTTCATCGTCGTTACGGAAGAGGAGCGAAATCGGCTTGCTCGCTTTCATGAACTGCTTTGCCTTTGTGCCGATACTACGGAACATGATCCGATAGGGACTTTATATCCCCTCATCGTCGGTCTATTTTTTCAAATACGCAATATCTGCCAAAACCGGGAAGCAACCGCAGCACCTGCCTCGCACAGCAAAAAGATTCTCTATGATTTCTTAGATTCACTGCACACCAATTACCGACAGCATCGGCGTGTTTCATTCTATGCCGATGCTCTGTCTCTGACTCCACGACACCTGACAACTGTTATCCGACAAGCAAGCGGTCGCAGTGCCTCACAATGGATCGAGGAATACACCGTACTCGAAGCTCAAATTCTTCTACGCAACTCCCCTATGTCAATTAAAGAAATCGCCTATGAATTGGGGTTTAACGACCAATCTCTATTCTCAAAATATTTTAGTAGAGTGGCAGGCATATCGCCCGAAAGATACCGCAAAATTTCTATGAGC
>ENA-ORKV01002514-ORKV01002514.1-human-gut-metagenome-genome-assembly--contig:-NODE-2514-length-10826-cov-3.307843_pt1 | contig 10826 bp, 9 predicted proteins | sample MGYA00243058_ERZ508805 | MGnify/ENA primary metagenome ERZ508805 (study PRJEB26277, sample SAMN04329770) | human gut metagenome | biome: human-associated habitat | host: Homo sapiens | place: USA... | reverse complement strand
CCATATAGAACCTCCTTCTGCCTTACAGCAGTACCAGCAGCAGTCCGCACAGTCCGGTAACTGCACCGAACAGCGAAAATGTGATCACAATTTTATACTCACTGAATCCGCTCATCTCAAAGTGGTGGTGGATCGGTGTCATCTTGAAGATGCGGCGGCCTTCGCCATACTTCTTCTTGGTATACTTGAAATAGGTCACCTGGATCATAACGGACAGTGCTTCCAGAATGTATACCAGAGCCACCAGGATCATGCTCAGGTGCTGGTGGCTTGCCAGTCCGATCGCTGCCACAGAGGCACCCAGATACATCGAGCCGGTGTCCCCCATGAAGCATTTCGCCGGGTGCAGATTCCACACCAGAAAGCCCAGACAGCCGCCTGCCAGTGCCATAGTAAACAGGGTGTAGCAGCCCATTTGCAGCTTGCTGCAAATCAGGGTAAAGATCAGCATTGCCACCAGTGTCACCGTGCCGCACAGACCGTCCACGCCGTCAGTCAGGTTCACCGCATTGGTCAGGTACAGAATTACCAGCACCATCAGCGGATAGTAGAACCACGAGATGTTGAACCGGACAAAGCCCAGATCAATGTGGGTGTCCCGATCGCCCAGCCAGTACATTGCCGCCAGCCACAGCACTGCTGCCACCACTTGCAGTACGATCTTCTGCATAGGTTTCAGCCCCTCGTTCTGCTTCTTGGCAACCTTTGCGAAGTCATCGATAAAGCCGATCACGCCGAACAGCAGGCAGAAGATCATGCAGCTCAACAGCCGCAGTGCCTCCCGATTACTGAATGTGGAAACGAAATCGGTGGTGCCGAAAAAGCGGTACAGGGCATAGCCCACCGCGGTGGCAATGATGCTGCCGAAAATGAACAGCAGTCCGCCCATCGTAGGCGTACCCTGCTTGTTGGCGTGCCAGCTGGGACCGAAGTCCACCTTAATGGGCTGCCCGAATTTCAGCTTGTGCAGCCACGGCAATAATGCTTTTCCTCCGAGGGCTGCCACGACAAACGCCAGCAGTCCCACCAATATGTTAATCCAGAACGGCATGATCTGCGTCCTCCTCCTGCTCAAAAATCACATCGATACAATCCTCTAGGTGCATGCCGCGGCTTGCCTTGAACAAGATCACATCGTTGGGACGGAGATACTGCCGGATCACACGGCAGAGTTCCCGTTTGTCCTCGGTGTGATACACGGCAACTTCCTGCATTGCGGCACGCTGTGCCAGATAAAAAGATTCTTTCCCGTAGCAGAACAGAGCGTCCACTTCACTTTCTGCTGCCATATCGCCTACCAGTGTGTGCAGCTGGCGGGACATTTCGCCCAGTTCCAGCATATCCCCCAGCACGGCGATTCGTCTGCCCTTGCACGGCAGATCCCGCAGCACAGTCAAAGCCGCTTTCATGGAGTCAGGGCTGGCATTATAACAGTCTGCAATAATGGTATATGCACCCCGCCGGTAAATATTCTGCCGCAGTCCTACGGTGTGATACTGCTCCAGAGCCTTGCAGATCTGTTCCGGTGCAATGCCTGCCAGCCGTCCCACGCAGAACGCCGCAAGGGCATTCATTACGTTGTGGTCGCCGGCACAGGGCAGTTCCACCGGATAGGTGCTGCCGTCCTGTGCCAGAATGGAAAAGCTGGTGGACTGTGCCTTTCGCTCCACGTCTGCCGCACGGACATCAGCCTTTTCGCTGTGCATGCCGTAGGTGATGACCGGACGGGAGAGTTCCCGCTTCAGCGGTGCCAGCAGCGGATCATCGCCGTTGACCACCAGCGGAGCATCTGCCGCCATGCCGTCCTGGATCTCCAGCTTTGCCTGCCGGATCCCCTCCTGTGTCTTGAGGTTTTCGATGTGGGAATAGCCGATGTTGGTAATGACACCAATGCTGGGTTCGGCTGTCCGTGCCATGCGGCTGATCTCGCCGAAGTGGGACATGCCCATTTCAATGACTGCTGCCTGATGACAGTCCTCCAGCCCCAGCAGTGTTTTCGGCTGTCCGATCTCGTTGTTCAGATTGCCCTGTGTTTTCAGGGTGCAGAACTGAGATTCCAGTACGCAGGCGATCATTTCCTTGGTGGTTGTCTTTCCCACGCTGCCGGTGATGCCCACCAGAATCGGATGAAATTTCTCCCGATAGAACCGTGCGATCTGCTGCAATGCCCGACCGGTGTCCTTCACCACCAGACAGGGGCAGTCCCCCACCTGCCGGTCTGTGACGGCTGCCACGGCTCCTGCCGCGATCGCCTGTTCTACAAAAGCGTGGCCGTCAAATTTTTCCCCACGCAGTGCCACGAACAGACAGCCTGCCGGCAGGTCGCGGGTGTCTGTGCTGACACAGGTGATCTCTGCTTCTACCGGCACAGCACAGTGCAGCACCGCTTCCAACTCTGACAATTTCCAAGGTTTCATGTACAATATATCCCCCAGTCCTATTTATCGCTTCGGTACCAGCGGCAGGCATTCCCGCACGATTTCCCGTTCGTCCATATGAATATGTACGCCGCCTTTCAGTACCTGATAATCCTCATGGCCTTTTCCGGCAAGCACAATGACATCTTCCGGCTGTGCCAGCTGCATGCTCCGCAGAATGGCTTCCTTTCGGTCTGTTACGACCTCATAGGGCACATCGCTGTCAGTGAGTCCGGCGAGAATGTCGGCAATGATCGCCTCCGGCTCCTCATCTCTGGGGTTGTCGGAAGTGACCACCAGAAAATCAGCATACTTCGCCGCAGCCTTTGCCATTTTCGGACGCTTTGTGGCATCGCGGTTGCCGCCGCAGCCGAACAGACAGATCAGTCTGCCTTTGGTGTATTCCTTGACACTGCGGAGAATATTTTCCACAGCGTCCGGCGTGTGGGCATAGTCGCAAATCACGGTGAAATCCCGTCCGGTGGGGATCACTTCGCAGCGGCCCCGCACACCGGTGCAGGTTTCCAGAGCCTTGCGGACATCGTCCACCGACATACCCACGGCACAGCATGCAGCCACCGCTGCCAGTGCATTGGACACGTTGAACATGCCGGTCAGGTGCAGGTCTACCGGATAGGACTTTCCGCCGCAGCACAGCCAGAAACTGGTGCCGTCTGCCCGCAGCTTAATGGCATCGGCGTAGAAATCCGCCTGATTGCTACTGCCGTAGGCGATTTTCGGACAGGTCACTTCGCTGTACAGCCGCTTGCCATAGTCGTCGTCTGTATCAATCACTGCCGTATCACACCGGCTGAACAGCAGTTTCTTTGCCTGATAATAATTTTCCATGGTGCCGTGATAGTCTAGGTGATCCTGCGTCAGGTTGGTAAATACCGCCGCCGCGAAATGGGTTTCGCCGATCCGCTGCTGCACCAGTCCGAAAGAAGAAACCTCCATGACCACATCATCACAGCCAGCCTCTGCCATTTTCGCATACAGAGCCATCAGGTCGTAGACAAACGGCGTGGTGTTGTCGGTGTGGACGATCTCGTCCCCGATCTCGTTCTGAATGGTACCGATCAGCCCCACTTTTCTGCCGTTTTCCGTGAGAATATGCTTGATGAGATTGGTGATCGTGGTCTTGCCGTTGGTACCGGTGACACCAATGAAACGCATTTTCCGTTCCGGATGCCCGAACCATGCGGCACAGAGTTTTCCGTACAGGGCACGGGTGTCCTCGGTGAGGATCTGCCGGTCGCCCAGTCCCAGATCATGATCTACCAGAACCGCCGCGGCTCCCTTTTCCAGAGCCTCCGCTGCGGCAGTGTGTCCGTCAAAGCGTTCACCCCGAATGCAGGCGAACACCATGCCGGACTGCACCTTTCTGGAATCGTCTGTCAGTCCGGTGATCTCCAGATTCTCCAGACTGGTTTTCGCATTGTCTTCCAAAAGCGTATACAATTGCATTTCTCTCATCCTTTCTGTGTGTGAAGGCATGATTCTCAAATTACCTCTATAGGATCAGTCCGTTGCCTCACCGGCGGACAGTGTCAAAGTCACTGACGAACCACGCTGGATCTGGGTGCCTTCCGGTACAGACTGGCTCTTGACCAGTGCACCCTCGCTGCTGGCAGAAGCTCCCACCAGAGCGTAGTTCAAGCCATAGTATGCCATGGTTTCATTCGCCTGTGAAGCCGTCATGCCCACCAGATTCGGTACGGAAACCAGATCCGGCGTTGCATTCTGCTCGGTATACAGCAGCACCTTACCGCCCTTGACTATGCTGGTGCCGGTAGTCGGGGACTGGGAAACCACAGAAGAACCGCTGCCGACAACTTCATATGTCAGCCCCAGCTGTTCCAGTGTGGATTTCGCCGTATCCAGCGTTGCATCTTGCAGCAGCGGAACACTGACGTTCATTTCCTTGGCTTCCTCATCAGTATACTCCGGATAGAAGCCCATGTACGGAAGAATTTCTTCCATGATCTCCTGTGCATAGGGCGTTACGACCTTGGAACCGTAGTAGCCGATTTCCGGATTCGGATAGTCCGCCTGAATCAGCATAATGAGTTCCGGATCTTCCGCCGGTGCAAAGCAGCAGTACGATGCCACATAGTCATCTTCGATGTCTCTGGTGGCACGAATTTCCGCTGTACCGGACTTACCGCCGATGCGATAGCCCTGAATATAGGCATTGTGAGAGGGGTTGGAGGAAACGACTGCCTCCAGCTGTTCCCGCATGGTCTGAGAGGTTTCTTCCGAAACGATCTGTCGCTTCACCGTTCTGGTATTTTGCAGCACGGTATTGCCGCTGCTGTCTATTACATGATCTACCACATACGGTTCAACCACATAGCCGCCGTTGATCGCCGCAGAGTACGCGGTAATCAGTTCCAACGCCGTGGTTTCGTTGGTCTGTCCGTATGCACCGGAAGCCAGATCGACCTGTGTCATTTTATCCTCAGGCACGACCACGCTGGAAACCTCGCCCGGCAGATCGATGCCGGTCTTTTCCGTCAGACCGAAGCCCTGCAAATAATAGCTGAACTTCTGCACGCCCAGCCGCAGACCAATTTCCATAAAGGCAGGGTTGCAGGAGTTGGTCAGTGCCTGTGTGAACGTCTGCGAGCCGTGACCGGAACGCAGCGAGCAGCCGATTTTCGCGTCCTGTACCTGCAAATAGCCGGAGCAGAAGAACGTGTCGCTGTTCAGATCGATCAGGTTTTCCTCAAATGCCGATGCCGAAGTCACAATTTTAATGGTAGAACCCGGCGGGTTGATCTCACTGATCGACTTGTTCCGCCACTGTTTTTCTCTGGCTTCCAGATATGCGTCCTGATACTCCGATTCCGGCAGTTCTTTCAGCTGTGCCGCCACAACGGGATCGTAGATCTCCGAGGGATTGTTCAGGTCGAAGGACGGGCAGGTCGCCATGGCGTAGATCGCACCGGTTTTCGGGTTCATGATGATACCGGTGGCACGGTCGTTGACCTCGAACTTCTCCACCATTTCCGACATGCTCTTTTCCAGATAGTACTGCAAGGTGGAGTCCAGTGTCAGATACAGGGACGCACCGTCCTCCGCATCATAGGTGGTGGAATATCGGTAGGGCATTTCCTCGCCGTTGGCACTCTGTGCCGAAATGATTCTGCCGTCCACGCCGGAGAGGTAATCGTTGTACTGATATTCCAGACCATACTGTCCGTCGCCGTCGCCGTTGGTGAAGCCGATGACTGCGGCTGCCAGTTCATTCTGGGGATAGTACCGCCGTGTGGTCGCCTCCTCGCCGATAAAGGACAGCTTCAGTTTATCGAAATATGTGGTGATCTCGTCCGCCACATCTTTTTCCACTTGGGTTTTCAGCACGTAGTAGCGACCGCTTTTGGTATAGGATTCCTCCAGCTCAGCCCGATCGATGCCCAGCGTTTCCACCAGAAATGTGGTGATGGACTGCTTCAGCTGATCCACGTCCACCAGATTTGCCGCTTCTTCGTTATTCTTCGCCGCAGTTTCTTCCTTTTTGGCGTTTGCCTTTTCGATCGCGTCCATTTCGTCCTGATATTGTTTGGGGTCGATGTACACATTGTACACCGTTGCACTCCACGCCAGTGCCGTGCCGTTGGCATCATAAATGGCACCGCGGTTCGCCCTCAGAGTCATGGTACCGAAATGGTAGTTGTTCGCCAGCGTTTCGTACTTCTGGTTATCCACCACCGAAACTTTCAGCAGCTTTCCGGCAACTGCTGCACCGCAGACCACCAGAATGGTCATGCAGACCGCCGACCGGCGACGCATCACCGCAGATGCAGAACGAGGCTTTGCTTCTGTTTTCTTTTCCTTTTTTTCTTTCCGCTTTTTATGGATCATCTCCACGTGCAGCACACCTCCGTTTTCTGATACCCCGATGACATACCATTATAAATAGAATCAGGCAGGGAATCGTTACCATTACCCCGCCTGTTTCCACCGCCTGCCAAGACGGGAATTTCCCATTCTGCGGCAGCAAGTCTGCCTTGCCGCAAAATCAAACCTAGGGTGTGTTGACACGAAGCCTGACACGTGTCTTTTGGGGTGATTTTTCCCCGTTCGTCGTTAAAAATCCTTGCCGTGCGAAAGCACGCCTGCGAATTTTTGCCTAGAACGGAGAAAAATCACCTCACAAAATTCACATATCATTATCGTGTCAACACCCCCTAAGAAAACACTGCATAAAACGTGTTTCCCGCATGCAGAAATGGGGGATCGTGATTCCGCAAAAGCCGCTGTCTGCCGCCTATCTCATTGTATGGCGGTCAGCCGCGGAGATATGCTAAAATATCCTCACACTTGTGCTTGAGCCGAACGAAAATATTCTGCTCCTCCCCATCGATCTCTACGGTATCCTCTTTCTGAATCTCAATATATTGAATCTGGGACTGATCCAGTTTCTGGAGCCCCAGATGATTTTCCGCGTAATCCTTGATGTTGCGAATGGAAGCCTTGCCCTCCAGTTCCGTCTGCATCCGCACGTTTTCGCTGCGGAGGTTGCTCAGTTCCGAGTTGGCATCGGAGATGGACGAATAGACTTCGTTCAGCTGCATATAGCTGCTGATGACCTGACTGAACATCAACAGTGCCAGCACGCCGGCGATAAACACCTTAATGGCAGCACCCCGCTTTTCGGGGCTGAACCGGAACATCAAAAATCTGGTGGAAGTACTCTTTTTGCTGTCAGTTTCCGCAGGTTTTTCCGGTTGTTTTTTTGCGTTTCCTGCCATGAATCAGCGACTCCTTTCCAGAACCCGCAGTTTTGCACTACGGCTGCGGCTGTTCTGTTCCACTTCTTCCGCACTGGGTGCAATGGGCTTTCGGGAAACCAGCTTCGCCTCCGGCGTTCTGCCGCAGACACACTGGGGGAAATCCGGCGGGCAGATACAGCCCTGACACCACTGGGCAAACTGCCGCTTGACCATGCGGTCTTCCAGCGAATGGAACGTGATAACCGCCAGTCTGCCGCCTGGCTTCAACACGGAAAATGCCGCTTTCAGCCCGTTTTCCAGATGTTCGAACTCCCCGTTTACCGCAATGCGGATCGCCTGAAACGACTTTTTACAGGGATTTTTCATGCGACGCACCTTTTGCGGCACGCCGCTTTTGATAAGCTCTGCCAGTTCCAGCGTGGTATGAATGGGCTGTTCGGCTCTGGCACGGACGATATTGCGGGCAATGCTGCGGGCAAAGGATTCCTCCCCGTAGGTATAGAGAATACGGGAAAGTTCCTCCTCCGAAGCCGTGTTGACCAGATCTTCCGCCGTCATGCCGGTCTGGCTCATACGCATATCCAGGGGTGCATCGTGATGATAGGAAAAACCGCGGGACTCCTCGTCCAGCTGGTGGGAAGAAACTCCCAAATCCAGCAGCACGCCGTCCACCGGCACATCGCCCATCTCCGTCAGCACCTCTGCCATTTCATCATAATTGTGGTGCACCACCGTTGCCGGATAAGGTGCCAGCCGCTGCGTTGCAACTTCCACGGCATCAGGGTCGCGGTCAAAACCGATCAGTTTTCCGCCTGCCGTCAGACGCTTTGCAATTTCCGTGGAATGTCCGGCTCCGCCTACGGTTCCGTCCACATAAATGCCGTCCGGACGAATTGCCAGTCCCTCCAGCACCTCATGCAGCAGCACGGGAATATGTACAAAATCCATAAGCTTCTCCTAAAATCCGATTTCTTCTAACGTTTGCAGCATTTCTCTGGGATCCCATGCGGCGTTCAGTGCTTCCCACCGAGCCCGATCCCAGATCTCTGCCTTGGTATTGGCACCAATGACCACAACATCTTTTTCCAGTCCGGCGAACTGCCGCAGATCCTGTGGAATCAGCACACGCCCCTGCTTATCCGGTGTCAGAACACCGGCTCCCGAAAAGAGCCACCGCCGAAGCTGTCCGCCCTTGGATTCCGGAATGGCAGCCACTTTTGCGGCAAGGCGTTCCCACTCCGCAGCGGAGCAGACCGTCAGACTGGGCTGATCCAGCCCCTTTGTCACATAAAATGTTGTGCCCAGAATTTCCCGCAGTTTCGTGGGAAAGTTCATGCGTCCCTTTGCGTCAATATTATGATAATATGTACCCATGAGGGAAGCCACAAACGCCGCCGCCTTTCTGCAAGAAGCTGCGGTTTTCCGTGAAAAACGTTCCACTTTCAGGGAATCTTCCCCACTTTTCACCGCTAGTTATTATTATACCGTATCTAACCCGAAATTGCAAGGCGACAGCGGCAGAAAACGAAAAAAATATGCCAGAAAAAATGTGCTTTTTTTATACACCTTGCACAAACAAAAAAGGACGAGCCGAAGCCCGTCCTCTTTCAGAGAAACCGCAAAAATGCGATTCAATTATTCGTTAATTGCTGTAACGACACCAGAACCTACGGTTCTGCCACCCTCACGGATAGCGAAACGCAGACCTTCTTCGATAGCGATCGGCTGAATCAGCTCAACGTCCATTTCAACGTTATCGCCAGGTGTGCACATTTCAACGTCTGCCGGCAGAGTGATGATACCGGTTACGTCAGTAGTTCTGAAATAGAACTGAGGTCTGTAGTTGTTGAAGAACGGTGTGTGACGGCCGCCTTCTTCCTTCTTCAGAACGTAAACCTGACCCTTGAACTTGGTGTGCGGGTGGATAGAACCCGGCTTGCACAGTACCTGACCACGTTCAACCTGGTCACGGGTGATACCACGCAGCAGTGCACCAACGTTATCGCCAGCTTCTGCGAAGTCCAGAGACTTACGGAACATTTCCAGACCGGTAACAACGGTGTTCAGCTTTTCTTCAGACAGACCAACGATTTCAACCGGTTCGTTAACGTTCAGCTTTCCGCGTTCTACACGACCGGTAGCAACGGTACCACGGCCAGAAATGGTCATAGTATCTTCGATCGGCATCAGGAACGGCTTTGCATCGTCACGTTCCGGAGTCGGAATGTACTCGTCAACAGCGTCCATCAGTTCGATGATCGGCTTGTAAGCCGGATCGCTCAGATCGTCCGGAGCTTCCAGAGCAGCCAGAGCAGAACCAACGATGATCGGAGTGTCATCGCCCGGGAAGTCGTACTCGTTCCATTTCAACCAGTTCCAGCAGTTCCGGATCGTCAACCTGGTCAGCCTTGTTCAGGAATACAACGATTGCCGGTACGCCTACCTGACGAGCCAGCAGGATGTGCTCCTTGGTCTGAGCCATCGGGCCGTCAGAAGCAGCAACTACCAGAATTGCACCGTCCATCTGAGCTGCACCAGTGATCATGTTCTTAACATAGTCAGCATGTCCCGGGCAGTCAACGTGAGCGTAGTGACGCTTGTCAGTTTCATACTCAACGTGAGCGGTGTTGATTGTGATACCACGTTCTCTTTCTTCCGGAGCCTTATCGATCATATCGTAAGCTTCGTACTGAGCCTGACCCTTCAGAGCCAGAGTCTTTGTGATAGCAGCAGTCAGAGTGGTCTTACCGTGGTCAACGTGACCAATTGTACCAATGTTTACATGCGGTTTGGTTCTTTCAAATTTAGCCTTTGCCATTGGAATAATCCTCCTCAATAATGAATTTTAATTCAGCGTAATGCACTTACGAGAAGTGTTACACATATTGTACCAGATTTCAAAGCAAATTGCAAGTCTTTTTTGAAAAAAACAGAGAATTTTTCAAAAAAGATTACTTCTTGCGGTCTGTCATGATCTTTTCAGCAATATTCTTCGGAACTTCCTGATAGCTGTGAGGTTCCATAGAATACTGACCACGGCCCTGTGTGTTGGAACGCAGGTCGCTGGTGTAGCCGAACATTTCAGACAGCGGCACCAGAGCGTCTACCTGTACAGAGCCCGGACGAGCTTCCTGACCCTGGATCTGTCCACGACGAGAGCTCAGGTCGCCGATAACGGTACCAGTGTAATCGTCCGGAACAGTAACGGAAACCTTCATGATCGGTTCCATCAGAATCGGCTGTGCCTGCTTCATTGCTTCCTTGAAAGCGATAGAGCCGGCGATCTTAAATGCCATTTCAGAGGAGTCGACTTCGTGATAAGATCCATCGTACAGTTCAACCTTTACGTCTACAACTTCATAGCCAGCCAGAATACCAGCCTGCATTGCACCGCGGATACCAGCGTCAACAGCCGGAATGTATTCCTTCGGAATTGCACCGCCGACAACCTTGTTGATGAACTCATAGCCCTTACCGGATTCGTTCGGAGCCACACGGATCTTAACGTGACCGTACTGACCGGAACCACCGGACTGCTTCTTGTACTTGTAGTCCACGTCAGCAGTACCCTTGATGGTTTCCTTATAGGATACCTGCGGAGCACCAACGTTTGCTTCTACCTTGAATTCGCGAAGCAGACGGTCAACGATGATCTCCAGATGAAGCTCAC
>ENA-ORKV01002508-ORKV01002508.1-human-gut-metagenome-genome-assembly--contig:-NODE-2508-length-10846-cov-2.809546_pt1 | contig 10846 bp, 7 predicted proteins | sample MGYA00243058_ERZ508805 | MGnify/ENA primary metagenome ERZ508805 (study PRJEB26277, sample SAMN04329770) | human gut metagenome | biome: human-associated habitat | host: Homo sapiens | place: USA... | reverse complement strand
CAGCAATGTCTACGGTTATCCCACCGACTCAACCGAGGGAATGCTCGCAATATTCACCATTTATCTTATTTCGATGCTTTCGTTGGGCGGCAGTTACCTGCCTACTTTCTTTATCAACCGCAATCGTGTAAATCCATACAAGGGCCGCATGCACGCCATGCTGATATTTGCACTGTTCCCGCTGCTCGGAATGCTTGTGATGCCCCTCGGCCAGATGTCGATGTGGTATCCGGTAGTCATAATAGGCATAATGGCAGCCGCTCATCAGAGCTGGAGCGCCAATGTCTACAATGTTGTCAGCGACATGTTCCCGAAATCGGTTGTCGCTACGGTGACGGGCGCTGCGGGTCTTGCCAGCGGTCTTGGCAGCTTCACATCCAACTACGGAGCCGGAAAGCTGTTCAAGTACGCTACCGATACCGACATGCAGTTCCTCGGATTCTCGGGTGAGAATGCCGGTTACATGATTGTGTTCCTGATTGCATCGGTAGCTTATCTGGTAAGCTGGATTGTGATGAAAGTTCTTGTGCCCCGATACAAGCTTGTGGAGTTAAAAAAGAGATAAATCAATAATAAATTCATCGTCAATGAATCCTAAATTACCATTTATGAATCCCGACTTCATGCTCCAGAACGACACAGCCAAGCGACTCTATCGCGAGCATGCTGCCAATATGCCCATAATCGACTATCACTGCCACCTGTCGCCCAAAATGATAGCCGAGGACCATCGATTTTCGACAATTACCGAGCTGTGGCTTGGCGGCGACCACTACAAGTGGCGTGCGATGCGCACCAACGGTGTCGACGAGCGTTACATAACAGGTGATGCAAGCGACTGGGAGAAGTTTGAGAAATGGGCCGAAACAGTGTCTTACGTTATGCGCAATCCGCTCTATCACTGGAGTCACATGGAGCTGCGCACCGCATTCGGGATTACCGACACGCTGAATGCACAGTCGGCTCGCCGAATCTATGATATATGCAACGAGAAACTCGCCGGACCGGGAATGACCGCCCGCGGCCTTATGGAGCATTACAATGTAGAGGTGGTGTGTACGACCGACGATCCCGTGGATACTCTTGAATACCACAAGGCGATAAGGGAGAGCGGGTTCAAGGTCAAGGTATATCCGGCATGGCGTCCCGACAAGGCCATGGCCGTGACCGATCCTGAGTCATATCGAGCCTACATCGCGACGCTTGGCAAGGCTGCCGATGTCGACATAACATCTTACGCCGACCTGATGGAAGCGCTGCGTGTGCGTCACGATTTCTTTGCTTCGCAGGGATGTCGCATTGCCGATCATGGAGTGTCGCAGTTCCCGTGGGCCGAGTGCAGCGAGGCTGACGCTTCGGCATTGTTTGACAAGGTCATGAGCGGACAGATGCTTGCCTCCGATGAAGTAATCAAGCTGCAGACCTCGATATTGCTCGACCTTTGTCGCATGAATCATGAGAAGGATTGGGTGCAGCAGTTCCACTTCGGTGCTATGCGTAACGTTAATACGCGAATGTTCCGCAAACTGGGCCCCGACACCGGCTTTGACACGATAGGCAGCTACAACTGTACGGAGGCTATAGCACGCTTCCTTGATGCGCTCGACCGTGACAATTGCCTTGCAAAGAGCATCTTATATAATCTCAATCCGAGCGACAACGTTTGGCTGGCAGCCATGATCGGTAATTTCCAGGACGGTTCGGTGCCGGGAAAGATTCAGATGGGTTCGGCCTGGTGGTTCAACGACAACCGATTCGGCATGGAAGCGCAACTCAATGCACTGTCGATGCAGAGCCTGTTCAGTCGCTTTGTGGGAATGCTCACCGACTCCCGTTCATTTGTGTCATATCCTCGTCACGATTATTTCCGACGCATTGTGTGTACGTTAATAGGGCGTGACATCGAGGAGGGCAAGATTCCGGTGAGCGAGCTTACACGAATAGGGAAGATGGTTGAGGATATAAGCTATTATAACGCTAAGTCATATTTTAAATTTTAAATCGATATGGAGAAAACTTGGAGATGGTTTGGCCCTAAGGATAAGATAACGCTTGACATGTTGCGCCAGATAGGCGTAGAGGGCATCGTGACATCGTTGCATCACATAGCCAACGGCGAGGTGTGGAGCCTCGACGAGGTTAACAAGATGAAGGAGTACATCGAGAGTCACGGACTGCGCTGGTCGGTTGTTGAAAGTCTGCCGGTGAGCGAATCTATAAAATACGGCGGCCCCGACCGCGATAAGCTGATTGAGAACTACAAGGAGAGCCTGCGCAATCTCGGTAAGGCCGGTGTGAAGACTATATGCTATAACTTCATGCCCGTACTCGACTGGGCGCGTACCGACCTTGAGTATCCCAACGGTGACGGCACATCCAACCTATATTTCAACAAAGCTGAATTTGCCTACTTCGACATATACATCCTGAAACGCGAGAATGCCGAGAAGGATTACGATGCCGTGACGCTGTCGCGTGTTGAGGACCTTCGTCCCGTGATGACGCCCGATGCCGAGCATCGTCTTGTGGAGAACATCATCGTAAAGACTCAGGGATTTGTCAACGGTAACATAAGCGAGGATGACGAAGCTCCTGTGGCAACTTTCAGGGAGCTTCTCAAGCTGTATGAGGGAATCGACCGTGATGCGTTACGTGCCAACATGAAGTACTTCCTGGAGGCTATCATGCCGGTGTGCAACGAATATGACATCAACATGTGTGTGCATCCCGACGATCCTCCGTTGCAGATACTCGGACTTCCGCGCATAGTGACTTGCGACGATGACATCAAGTGGTTTCTTGATGTCGTTCCCGACAAGCATAACGGCTTGACATTCTGTTCGGGCTCACTGAGCGCAGGCGCTCATAACAACGTTCCCGAGCTTGCCCGCAAATATGCCGACCGCACATGGTTTGTGCATCTGCGTAGCACATCGGTGCTTCCCAACGGCGATTTCCGCGAGGCTCCGCATCTCGGCGGCCGTGCCGACATAATCGAGCTTGTGAGAATATTCGAGAAGACCAATCCCGAACTTCCCATGCGCGTTGACCATGCTCCGCTGATGCTTGGCGACGAGAAGATGGGCTATAATGCCGGATACTCGTTCCATGGACGAATGTTGGCCCTCGGACAGGTCGGGGGTGTTATCGCAACAGTCGACCGTGACATTAAAGAAGGTAAAATATAAAAAAATACGACATAAATATGAACGAATTGTTTTCAGTAAAGGACCGCGTGGTGGTAATCACCGGCGGAACGGGCGTGTTGGGCGCCTGCATAGGCGAATACCTTGCAAAGCAGGGAGCTAAAGTGGTGCTGATGGGTCGTCGTAAGGAAGAGGGCGACCGCATAGTCGATAAAATCCGTGCCGAAGGAGGCGAGGCAATGTTCCTTGTAACGGATGTAATGAATCCCGAAGTGGTGCAGAAGAACTGCGACGACATCATTGCTGCCTATGGCCGTGTCGACGCACTTCTCAATGCGGCAGGAGGCAACATGCCGGGCGCAACTATCGCTCCCACGGGCACAATATTCGACATAAAGGTCGAGGAGTTCCAGAAGGTACTTAATGTAAATCTTACAGGAACTGTAATCCCCACTCAGATATTCCTTAAGCCGATGGTTGAGGCAGGTTGCGGCGCAATAGTCAACTTCTCGTCAATGGCTGCATTCCGTCCTATGACACGTGTGCTCGGATATGCTGCAGCTAAAGCCGGAATAAGCAACTTCACCGCATTCCTTGCCAACGAAGTGGCTACAAAATTCACTCCGTCGATACGAGTAAACGCGATTGCTCCGGGATTCTTCCTGACCAATCAGAACCGTGCGCTGCTCACCAATCCCGACGGCTCATTGACCGAGCGCGGCGCCGATGTCATCCGTCAGACTCCGTTCAAGCGTTTCGGAAAGCCCGAAGAGCTTTGCGGTACGATTCAGTATCTGATAAGTGACGCTGCATCGTTTGTAACCGGAACCGTGGCCGTGGTCGACGGCGGTTTCAACGCTTTTGCGATGTAATCATATACAATCGGATGAAAAACAAACGGCAGTCTGCATCAACGCAGGCTGCCGTTCTTTCGTTCCAATATACCTAATCAGTGCAAAAAATGCCAAGAATTAAAATAGAACAGCTCGCCGTCGTCACCTCGGAACAGGATGAGTAGGTCGTGTACACCTGTGGCCTTTCCTTTAACTTGTGACTTGAGCTGACCCTTGCTATCGGGGGTGACTTCGATTTTAGCGATGGGACGGCCTTCGAGATTGTCGAGGTAGAATTCGACAGTGCCGTTACGTTGCGCGTCGCTCACCTCTACAGTTACGGCCGAAGGAACATTGTTGCCGAAGTCGACCGAACGCACCTTAAGCCAGTCGCCGTTGTTGATGGAGGTGAGGTAGTGGTTGTCCTTTCCGGCGTTACGGTCGGTCTTAAGGCCGTAACTTTCTGCCATTGTGGGGGCCGATACCTTCTGATAGGGATTGAAGTTGCGCAGAGGCTTTGTAACGCCCTCTTTGGTGAACGGGATGAAAGGAATCTTGTCGCCGTCCCAGTTAAACTCCTCGATCGATGTCGAGCGACGGAATCCTCCGCCGTTGGGAAGAAGCCCGTCATGATAAAACATGAAGTTGCGGCCGCCGATTTCGATGCTTCCGCCATGTATGGTGAAGCTGCCTTTTGCTTCGTCCATTATTCGGCCTTGGTATTTCCACGGGCCGTTTATGCTTGATGAGGTAGAGTAGGCCATGTGTTCGGGAACGCCTCCGGCTGCATATACAATATAATATATGCCGTTGCGCTTGAACACCCACGGGCCTTCCTCATAGCCTGTCTTCATTTTGCGCTTTCCGGCCTGATAATCCATTTTCATTACTTTAGGGCCGAAACATTCGGGATCATCGAGTCCGCTCACCGGCATAACTTCGCTTCCGAGCGATATCATGTCGCGGTTTAGCTTGGCATACCACAATCCGTTGTTGCCCCAGAATATGTAAGCCTGTCCGTCATCGTCGATAAATACCGAGGGGTCGATGTAGCCGAAGCCTCCGGCAACGAGCGGCTTGCCGAGCGGGTCGATGTAGGGGCCTTCGGGAGTATCGGATATTCCGACTCCTATTCCGTGAAGGTGAACTGTGGTGTCTTCGGCGCAGATGTACCAATACCACTTTCCGTCACGCTCGATGGCTTGCGACGCCCACGCGTTGTCACCCTGCTTGGCCCACATGAATGTGACCGTGGACATCGGGGTTCCTTCGTAGGTCCAGTTAAGCATGTCGGTAGAGGTATAGAGCTGCCAATCCTTCATTTTGAAATATTGGGCATCGTCTTCGTCATGGTCTACAAAGAGGTAGACTGTGTCATTATGCACGTAGGGTGCGGGGTCGGGAGTGTAGGAGGTCTGTATGATCGGATTATTCGCCATTGACATTGAAGCCACGGCAGCCATCGCAGCGACGGCAAGTATCTTGTTGAGATTCATCAAGTGTTTATTAAGGTTAATTAACTGAAACAAAGATAACACTATATTCGTCATCATGAAAATGATGTCGTAACGTAAATCTTTGTTTATGTTACGTTGGATAGATTAATATGTCAATCATGGCGCATAATTGTATCGGCGATAGTGGATAAATCAATCAGTTGTGGTGGTGAAATGAATTTGGCAGAATATAATCATGCGCTAATAAATGGTTATATCATAGTGATTTAAATACATGGAGTTACGTAACAAGAGAAATTTGTTACAATGCTTTTGCATGAGGTTACATGGGGAAAGATATGTGTATCATCATAGTTTTGGCGTGTTGATGACTGTCGCTAATTTTGCCATGCAATTTAAACCATAATTAACACATTGTAATGCGAAAGCTACTAATTAACTTAACATTCCTTTTGTTAGCCGCAACAATCACAAGCAATGCCGTCGAAGTCGCCGACAAGTCGACATTTGCCAATCCCATGTTGTGGGCCGATGTTCCCGACCCCGATGTAATCAGGGTTGGTGATGATTTTTATATGGTAAGTACGACTATGCATCTTATGCCCGGTTGTCCTATTATGCGTTCCAAGGATTTGGTGAATTGGGAAGTTATCAGCTATGTGTTTGATACCCTTGATGATAATTCGCGCTATCGCCTTATCGACGGAAATGTCTACGGCCGCGGTCAATGGGCCACTTCGCTGAAGTATCATGACGGACGCTTCTATGTGCTTTTCTCGCCTAACGATCAGCCCTATCGCTCCTATATATATAGTACAACCGATCCTGCCGGAAAGTGGGAGCTCGTGAGCCGTACTCCGCACTTCCATGACTCTTCGCTTTTGTTTGACGACGACGGAAGGGTATATGTCTACTCGGGAACGGGTAGCCTTCGCGAACTCAACCCTGACTTGAGCGATGTCAAGGAGGGTGGCGTGGACATGGTGATATTTGAACGTGACTCCACCGAAACCGGATTGCTCGAAGGCAGCCGTGCATTGAAGCTTAACGGCAAATACTATCTGCTCATGATTTCGTGGCCCAACGGAAAGCCCCGCCGTCAGGTGTGCTATCGTGCCGACAAAATCACAGGCCCCTATGAGAAGAAGGTGATTCTTCAGTCGGAATTCGGTGGATTCCCCTATGCCGGTCAAGGTACCATCGTAGATGACGCCAAGGGCAACTGGTGGGGAGTGATATTTCAGGACCGCGGAGGTGTGGGCCGTGTGCTCACCTTGATGCCGTGCCGCTGGATTGACGGTTGGCCTATACTCGGCGATGAAAACGGAAAGATTCCTGCCGTAATGGAACGCCCCGTAGCAGGATGCCCCGACAAAAAGATTGTGACAAGTGATGACTTCAACTCCGACAAGCTCAATATAAACTGGCAGTGGAACCATTGTCCCGTCAATGAAGCATGGTCGCTCACCGACCGTCCCGGACACTTGAGGCTGACGACTTCGCGTGTTGTAGATAATCTATATAACGCACCCAACACCATAAGCCAGCGAATGGAAGGCCCTGAATGCAACGGCATAGTCAAAATAGATGTATCGCACATGAAGGATGGCGATGTTGCCGGATTCGGAGCTTTCAACGGACACTCGGGCCTGCTGTCGATTGAAAAGAGCAATGGTAAGACCGAACTGGTCATGCACACCAATGTCGTTAATATGGAACGACGCACCAAAAATGTACTTGGTGTGGACAATGAGGAGATTCAGCGTGTGGCACTGAACTCTCCGGTAGTGATGCTGCGAATAAATGCCGATTTCCGTCCGGGGCGTGACATTGCCCGATTTGCCTACAGCACCGACGGCAAGTCATGGACCAATATCGGCAGCGACTTCAAAATGCGATTTGATTACCAACGACTCTTCATGGGCACTCGATTCGCAATCTACAACTATGCGACTCGCGAAAAAGGCGGATATGTCGATGTTGATTATTTCAACTACGAGCGATTGTCCGATGACGCGCACTCGTTATCTAAAAATGATACAAAATAGTAACCTATGGTAAAAAAGATAATTCGATTTAGTTTTGGGTAATACTAATGTGGCACACACATGTTTGGTAGTGAGGGGTTGCCGGCCTCGGCAACCCCATTCATTACTTTTTAGTTAAAGCACTGTGTATCAATGATGATGTTACGTAGATAAAGAAGTCTGTTACAAAATTGAAGCGTGATGTAACGTGCGTAAAGAAAAATGGAATAACGTAACATATCGGTTAACACCTATATATCTAAATTTGTATAATCTTTCTTAACATTAAATCGTAAAAACTGTGTACCATATATGAAGTTTTATTTAACCTTAACGTTTTTTGCCGCTCTGGCCCTGTTGACACAATCTTGTGCAAGCAGCTCGGAGAAAGCTGCCGCAGTAGCTCCTCAAGAATCGTTAGCTCTTTTCGATTCATTCTCCTACAAGGGAATGGACGATTTTTATGCACAGAATACATTGCCCGATGATGGCTCATTCTATAATCCCATCCTGCCCGGATGGTATTCCGATCCTACGATATGCACCAATGGCGATGGCGATTATTTTCTTGCAACATCCACGTTCACCTATTTCCCCGGTGTTCCCCTGTTTCACAGCCGTGACCTTGTCAACTGGAAGCAGATAGGACATGTGCTTACACGTGAATCGCAACTTGTCAACATGAACGGACAGCACGTGAGCGGCGGAATCTTCGCTCCCGCGCTTAGCTATAATCCGGCCAACAAGACCTACTACATGATTACCACCAATGTAGGAGCCCAACTTCTTTGTAAAGACACAGGATCCCTTCGGCGAATGGAGCGATCCCATCTACGTTCCCGAGGTGCAGGGCATCGACCCCTCATTCTTCTTTGACAAGGACGGAAAGGGTTACATCGTCAACAATGACGACGCCCCCGATGGAAAGCCCGAGTATTCGGGACACCGCACAGTGCGCATCGTCGAGTTTGATCCCGCAACCGACAAGTGCGTGGGCGAACGCAAAATCATCGTCAATAAAGGATGGCGTCCCCAGGACAAGCCCATCTGGTGCGAAGGCCCATACATATATAATATAGACGGAACATATTATCTTATGACTGCCGAAGGCGGAACAGGTGACTGGCACAGCGAAGTTATATATCGCGGTAAGTCGCCTTTCGGTCCGTTTGAACCCTGGCAGGAAAATCCCATACTTACCCAGCGTACACTTGACAACAGCCGTCCCGAGCCGATTACTTGTGCCGGACATGCCGATCTCGTACAAACAAAGGAGGGCGACTGGTGGGCCGTGTTTCTCGCTTGCCGTCCGCTCGACGGTCGATTCGAGAACCTCGGACGCGAAACATTCATGATGCCCGTGAAGTGGACCGATGACGGATGGCCCTACATGACACGCGGCGAAGAGGTGGTGCCTATGGTGCTCAACCGTCCCGGCGTGAAGCGCGAAGAGAATGTGACATTCGGTAATTTCACCGATGTCGATGACTTTGACGCCGATACCCTCGGCCTCCAGTGGATGACGTTGCGCACGCCTGCCGCCGACCTTTACTCACTCACATCCAACCCCGGTTACCTGACTATCAACTGTGCCGACATCAACTCGTCGGAGAAGGTGGCTATACCTTATATAGGACGACGCGTGCAGCATCACAAATATGAGGCCGCAACACGACTGATATTCAACGCCGGCAATGAAAACCAGTGCGCCGGCCTGCTCGTGTTCAAGGACGAGAATCATCAGTTCCTTCTTGCCCGCGGCCGTGACGCAAAAGGCGGATGCGTGCTCCTCCATAAAATCGACGGCAAAGAAGGTGAAGAGCTTGCCAAGGAGCAGCTCAACGACTCTATCTCGGTGCTCGACCTGAAGGTGGTGTCGCAGGGTAAAACCCTCGATTTCTACTATTCGACCGACAACGGTGCAAAGTGGCAGACACTTGCCACCGGAATCGACGCCCAATACACCTCGACGGCCAACGCCGGAGGTTTCACAGGTACTACCGTAGGCCCTTACGCGACCAATAAGAAATAAATAACCTAATTAATTAACCTAAAAAACCAATAAAAACTATCAGAGAGAGAGAAAATTTAACCTTACACCATGTCGCTATTTGCTCCAATCGAGAAATCACGACGCAACCTAATGAAAAAAGTAATTATTTGATTTAAACTAATAACAATGGAAAATGTAAAGAAAATATTTCGATGCATTTCGTTTCTCCTACTCTTCATCGCAGGGACTGCTTCAGTCTATGCCGATACGGTAAGAGGAACTGTGGTAGACGATACAGGCGAACCTTTGATAGGTGCCACAATAGCTCTAAAAGGCGGTAGCGCAGCTACAGCCTCCGACATTGACGGCAACTACTCGTTGCAAGTGCCCGACCTCAAGACGGCTGTCTTGAAAGTATCTTATGTAGGATATTTACCTCAGGAAATCAAGGTTAACGGACGCTCAACTGTAGATGTCACTCTTCAAACCAACGCCGAACAGCTCGAAGAAGTCGTTGTGGTTGGTTACGGTCAGCAGAAGAAAGCCTCAGTTGTGGGTGCAATCACTCAGACAACAGGTGAAGTCCTCGAACGTGCTGCCGGTATTCATGACATCAGTGCTGCTCTTACCGGTAACCTCCCCGGCGTTGTTACAATGCAGAGCTCGGGTATGCCCGGTGAAGAAAGCGCTAAGATCACCATTCGTGGTGCCAGCTCTTGGAACAACAGCGACCCCCTCGTGCTCGTCGACGGTATCGAGCGTGACATGAACAGTGTCGATGTAGGTTCTGTAAAATCAATCTCAGTTCTTAAGGATGCATCGGCAACCGCCGTTTACGGTGTGAAGGGTGCCAATGGTGTTATCCTTATCACCACCAAGCGTGGTGAAGAGGGACGCGCCAAAATCGATGTTAGCTTCACCGCTACATTGAAGTCGGCTTCAAAGCTCCCTAACAAGTTTGACTCTTTCGATGCTCTTGCAGCTCGTAACAAGGCCGTTGTTCACGAACTCGGTCTTATGCCCAGCTCTTGGAGCTACATGACTCCTTATGAAACATTGTTGAAGTACCGCAACCCCGCCAACCTCGAAGAGTTTGAGCGTTACCCCAACGTTGACTGGCAGGACTACCTGTTCAAGGATTACGCAATGGCTTACAACGGTGCGGTTTCTATCAGTGGTGGTACTCGCTTCGTGAAGTACTTCGCCGCTATCGACTTTGTTCATGAAGGTGACCTTTTCCGCAACTTCGACAACCATCGCGGTTACGAAACAGGTTTCGGTTACAATCGTATCAACGCCCGTTCTAACCTCGACTTCCAGCTCACTAAGACTACTGTTTTCAAGGTGAACTTGTCAGGTTCTAACGGTCAGAAGCGTTCTACTTGGCCTA